>Ga0075431_100000083_pt1 | contig 56463 bp, 57 predicted proteins | sample RhiMetdeltSRZDD5_FD_75297 | JGI IMG/M metagenome (GOLD analysis project Ga0075431, IMG submission 75297) | Populus rhizosphere microbial communities from Tennessee, USA - Rhizosphere MetaG P. deltoides SRZDD5 | ecosystem: Host-associated > Plants > Roots > Rhizosphere > Soil | place: USA... | reverse complement strand
CGATCCGAGGTCGAGCGGCGGCTCGCCGAGGGGATCTCGGTGGTCTTGGAGATCGAGGTCCAGGGCGCTCGGCAGGTCCGCGCGGCGATGCCGGAATCGGTTCAGGTCTTCATCGCGCCGCCCGCGCCGGAGAGCCTCCGGGAGCGTCTCCTGGCCCGCGGGACCGACTCGGAAAAGCAGATCGACGAGCGGTTGCGGACCGCGGAGCTCGAGCTCGCCGCGCAGGAGGAGTTCCAGCATGTCGTGGTGAACGACCGGATCGTGCGCGCGGCGGACGAGCTGGAACGGATCGTGCGCGCTGAGCTGGATGCAGCCGCCTGAATCGTCGTTCCCTACACTAGGCACGCGTCTGAAACCGCGCCGGCCTCTCGGCGCCCTTCACTCGCCTGAAGCCATGATCAAGCCCCGCGTCGACAAGCTCCTCGATCGAGCAGACTCCCACTACGCCGCCGTCCTGGTGGCGGCGAAGCGCGCCCGCCAGCTGAACGGCTACTACCGCGCGCTCGGCGAGGGAAGCTACGAGGAGTTCACGCCCCCCATGGTCGATACGCCCTCGGGCAACTACCTGACGATCGCGCTCGAGGAGTTCGCGGCGGGCAAGATCGACTACCACTACCGCGCCTGACCCAGGCGGCTCGCATGGGTCCGCTGCGATGGCCCGCATCCTCCTCGGTGTAAGCGGAGGCATCAGCGCCTACAAGGCGCTCGAGTTCGCGCGGCTGGCGACGACCGCGGGGCACGGCGTTCGCGTGCTGATGACGGAGGCGGCGACGCGCTTCATCGGCCCGGCGTCGTTCGAGGGGATCGTCGGTGCGCCGGTGCTCCTCGACGAGTTCGCCCGCGATCCGCTCCGGGGTAGCTTCCCGGGAGACCCCGTGCCCGACCACGACCCGATCGGGCACCTCGCGCTTGCGGGGAATGCCGACGTGTACCTGATCGCCCCCGCATCGGCGAACACGATCGCCAAACTCGCCACCGGAGTCGCGGACTCGATTCTCGCCACTGCCTTCCTCGCCTGCACCGCGCCCCGGGTCGTGGCGCCGGCGATGAACGACCGCATGTACGCGGACGCGGCCACGCAGGCGAACCTGGCGACGCTCCGGGAGCGCGGCGTGCGCGTGATCGACCCGGAGGAGGGGAGGCTTGCGTCGCGGGGGGAGCACGGGGTCGGCCGGCTGCCGGAACCGGAGCGGTTGCTGGCCGAGGTCCAGGCCCTCGTCGGGACGCCGAGCGGGCCGTGGGACGGCCTTCGCGTCGTCGTGAGCGCCGGCGGAACCCGCGAGCCGATCGACTCCGTACGGTTCGTCGGCAATCGCTCGAGCGGCCGCATGGGCCTCGCCCTCGCCGAGCAGGCCGCTCGACGCGGAGCGGAGGTCACCGTCGTGGTGGCGAACGTCGCGCTTCCCGCGCCGCCCGGCGTTCGCCGGATCGACGTCGAGACGACCGAGGAACTGGCGGGGGCGCTGCGGACCGAGTTTGCGCGCGGCCACATCCTCCTCATGGCGGCGGCGGTAGCCGACTTCCGCGCGACTCGGGTGGAGGCCGGCAAGCTCAACCGCGAGGAGTCGGGGTCGCTGGAGCTTGCCCTGGCGCGCACCGAGGATGTGCTCGCGGGTCTGGCTGCGGAGCGCCGAAACGATCAGACCGTGATCGGGTTTGCGGCCGAGCACGGGGAAGAATCGATCTCGCGCGCCCGGGAGAAGCTCGAGCGCAAGCGGCTCGACGCGATCGTCTTCAATGACGTCTCACGCGCGGACATCGGCTTCGACTCCGAGCAGAACGAGGTCGTGATCGTCGATCGCGAGGGCGAGCACCGGGTGGGGCTGGCACCGAAGCGCGACGTGGCGGACGCGATCCTCGATCGGGTTGAGGCGCTGCGGGCGGGAGTGGGCAGTAAGGGGTAAGCGCGTGACGCGCCTCGTTCGCGCCTGAGCGGTCGAGAGCGGGCTTGACCAAGTCATGCGTGAGGATCCGTCTCTCGACCTCGATTTCTCTCAGGGCACTGCCCCTGGGCGCCGCCAGTCGTCCGTACACTTGCCTGCGTGCCCGATCAGCCCACCGAGAGCCTCTATGGCCTCTATCGCCGGGGGGTGGAGCTGCTCGAGGACGGCAGCTTCAGCGAGGCCACGGTGCCACTGGCCGAGGCCGCTCGCCAGGCCCCCGAGAAGAGCTCGGTGCGCGAGGCGCTCGGCCGCGCCTATTTTCGCGACCGCCAGTTCGAGAAGGCGGCGACGGAGTTCGAGGCCGTGCTCCAGTCGCACCCGGTCAACGACTACGCCCACTTCTGCCTCGGACGGGCGCTGAGCCTCACCGGCCACATCGATCGGGCTCGCCATCATCTTGCCCTCGCTTCGAATCTGCGCCCGGAGCGGCGCGACTACCGGATCTACCGGGAACGGCTCGCTGCCCAGACTTCGTGAGGGCGCTCGTCCAGCGCGTCTCGCGCGCTGCCGTCTCGACGGGGCGGGAGCCGGTCGCTGACATCGGCCCGGGGCTGCTCGTCCTCCTCGGTGTGGCGCCCGACGACACCGAGGCCGATGCCGATCGGCTCGCCGACAAGGTCCGGGCCCTGCGGATCTTCGATGACCTCGACGGCCGGATGAACGAGCCGTTGGGAGACCGGGAGGTGCTGTGCGTGAGCCAGTTCACGCTGTACGCGGACACCCGCAAGGGCAACCGGCCCAGCTTCGTCGGCGCGGCGCGGCCCGAGGTAGCGGCCCCCCTGTATCTGCGCTTCTGCGAGCGGCTCGACGCACGGCGCGGCGAGTTCGGCGCGCGTATGGCCGTCGAGCTCACGAACGACGGGCCGGTGACTCTCATGCTGGAGGCCTGAGCCCACCCGGCACGAACGCCCCGGCCAGCGCCGTTCTCACGCCTGATCCGCGCCTGGTCGCACCCCGAAGCCGGGGCTATACTCAGACCACCTCTTTCGTACCCGAACCCTTTTCGAGGTGGGCCCGGGCCCGCCTTTTTTTCGGCGCGGAAGCGGTCACTGACAGTCGAAAACGCAGTTATCGGAACGAGAGTTGGACGAGCTTTACGGGCAGATCGAAAACAGGATCCATCAGCTTGATCCGAAGATCGAGCTGGTCGCACTCGAGCATCCTGCGGGCGAGACGCTTCGCCTGTACATCGATCACCCAGACGGCGTGGATCTCGCGCTCTGCGAGCGCGTCACGAACCACCTCCGCGACCTGCTCGAGACGTGGTCGCTCGAGGTCTCCTCGCCGGGCGCCGACCGCCCGCTGACCAAGCTCGAGCACTTCCGGCGCTTCATGGGCCGTCGCGTTCGCGTGCGGACCCGCGAGGCGATCGAGGGGCAGCGGAGCTTCACCGGAACCCTGACCGCCGCCGACGAGGGCGGTGTCCGGATCGAGGCCGGCCAAGGCGAGGTCGTGATCCCGCATTCCCGCATTCGTCGGTCGAACCTCGTTCCCGATTACGCGACCCCTCTGGAGGAGAGCAGATGAGCCGTGAGATCGTCGAGGCCATAAAGGGCCTCGAGCTGGAGAAGGGCATCGACGCCGACACGCTGATGGCGGCACTCGAGGACGCTCTTCTTTCCGCCTACAAGAAGACTCCGGGCGCAGCCAAATATGCCCGAGTGGACCTCGACCGGGACACTGCCGATTTTCGCGTCTTCGAGTTGATCCTGCCGCCCGAGCTCGAGGAAAAGCTCGTGGAGCAGGCGATTTCCGAGCAGGAGCAGACGATCGATCCGGAGACGGGCGAGATGCGCGAGCCCGAGGAGCCGGAGCTCGACCCCGAGCTCCTTGCGCCCTACGAGGATCAGATCACGACCCACGACGTGACGCCGGACGACTTCGGCCGCATCGCAGCGCAGACCGCGAAGCAGGTGATCCTGCAGCGGATCCGCGAGGCCGAGCGCCACATGATGTTCGAGGAGTACCAGGACCGCGTCGGCGAGCTCATCACTGGGATCATCCAGCAGTCCGACAACCGCTACACGCTGGTGCAGCTCCGCGAGCGGGTCGAGGCGCTGCTGCCCCGCTCCGAGCAGGTCTGGAACGAGCGGTATGACCACGGTATGCGGGTCAAGGCCGTGATCACGGAGGTGAACGCCGAGGGCAAGGGGCCCGGCATCGTGGTCTCGCGCCGCAGCCCGGAGCTGATCAAGGAGCTCTTCGAGCTCGAGGTGCCGGAGATCGCGGACGGGCTCGTCGAGATCGTCGGCGTCGCGCGGGAACCCGGTTACCGCTCGAAGATCGCAGTGATCTCCCACGCCGATGGGGTCGATCCCGTGGGCGCCTGCGTCGGGCCACGCGGGTCGCGCGTGCGGATGGTCGTGTCCGAGCTGCGCGGGGAGAAGATCGACATCATCCCCTACAACGAGGAGCCCGCTCGCTTCGTCGCCAAGGCGCTTTCACCGGCCCGCGTCCGCGAGGTGCTGGTGGACGACGAGACGCAGGAGGCGACGGTGATCGTCCCCGACGACCAGCTCTCGCTGGCGATCGGTCGCGAGGGGCAGAACGCCCGCCTCGCGGCGAAGCTCACCGGCTGGAAGGTCGACATCAAGTCCGAGACCGAGTTCAGCCAGGAAGAGGACGAACTGACCTATGAGGAGGGCGAGGAGATGGACGGCCGCTGCGCCGCCGTCCTCTCTGCCGGTCGCCGCTGCCCGAACGCGTCGCTTCAGGGCTCTCGCTACTGCGGCTTGCCTCAGCACCAGGCGCTCGCCCGCTTCGACACCAATCAGGTGACGGTGCTGAGCTCGCTCTCCGACGATGAGATCGCGCTCCTCGCCGATTCCGCCGCCGACGAGGCGCAGGTCGGCCAGCTCGTGGAGCGAGCCACCGCCGCCTTCGAGCAGGGAGGCGAGGCCGAGGAGGCGCAGCAGGAGCGCGAGGAAGCGGAGCAGGAGCTCGAGGAGGCGACCGAGCAGGCGGACGCGGACGTCGCCGACGCCGAGCAGGAGCTCGAGGAGGCCGAGGAGGCTGCGGCCGAGAGCTCCGAGGCCGAGGACGCAGCTGCCGAGCCCGAGGCCGACGATGGCGAGGGCGCCGAGACGGGCGGCGACCAAGAGCCCTCCGAGAAGGCGGAGCTGGTGGAGGAGCCCGAGAAGGCCCTGGCCGAGGACGCCGCGACCGAGGCTGATGAGACGTCCCCGGAGACGGCCGCGGTCGGCGCCAACCCGGCCGATGGGCCCGCTCGGCCCGGTGAGGAGTCCGAGGGGAGCCGCGCATAGCGTGCCGAAGAAGCGCGTTCACGAGATCGCGAAGCAGCAGGGCCTGACGAGCAAGGAGGTGCTTGCCGCGCTCAATGCGGCGGGCATCGAGGCGAAGGTCGCGGCGTCGAGCGTCGATGAGGCCGATGCCCTGAAGGCTCTCGAGGCGTCTGGTGGGGACGGCACGGGGTCCACCGAGGCTGCGAAGCCAGGCCAGGAGCAATCGTCGGTCGAGCCCACCACCGGCGATGTCGACGGCCCAAAGCCCGCCGCCAAGGCGCCCGAGGATGCGAAACCGGCGGCGAAGCCCGATGGCTCCGGGCGTCCCGCGGCGAGAGGCGGCGGTTCTCCGCCGCGACCGGTGCGGCGCGAGGGCGGGACATCCCCGGCCCGAGGGGCCTCCTCGGGTCGCAAGCGCCGGCGCGTAGTGATCGATTCTCAGGCGTCCCGTCGCGAGCACATGCCCCAGACACCGCCGCCGCGTCCGCCGCGGCGCCGTGGCGGCCGGCGGCGCCGGCCACTTCTCGAGGAACCGCCGGAGAAGCCTCCGGTCGAGGAGAAGGAGCCCGAGGCGACCAAGATCGCGTCCGGCGCCACCGTGCGCCAGGTCGCCGAAACGCTCGGCATCGGGAGCGCCGAGGTGATCAAGAAGCTGATGGAGCTCGGCGAGATGGCGACGCTCACGCAGACCCTGTCGGACGAGGCGATCATGACGCTCGCCGAGGCACTCGGCCAGAAGGTTGAGATCCAGAGCGCCGCCGAGGAGGAGGTGGCCGAGCCGGTCTACGAGGACTCCGCGGAGGAGTTGGCCGAGCGCCCGCCCGTTGTGACGATCATGGGCCACGTCGACCACGGGAAGACCTCGCTGCTCGACGCCATCCGCGAGACCGAGGTCGTCGCGGACGAGGCCGGAGGCATCACGCAGCACATCGGCGCCTACCAGGTGCACCAGAACGGCAGCCGGATCACCTTTCTGGACACGCCCGGCCACGAGGCGTTCACAGCGATGCGCGCACGCGGCGCGAAGGTCACGGACCTCGCGGTCATCGTGGTGGCTGCCGACGACGGCGTCATGCCGCAGACGGTCGAGGCCATCGACCACGCCAAGGCTGCCGGGGTTCCGATCCTCGTCGCGGTGAACAAGATCGACCGTCCCGACGCGCAGCCGGATCGAGTTCGCAACGAGCTCGCCTCGCAGGGGCTCACGCCAGAGGACTGGGGCGGCGAAACGATCTTCGTCGACGTCTCCGCCAAGACCAAGGAGGGCTTGGACAACCTGCTCGAGATGATCGGGCTCGCCGCGGAGCTCGAGGAGCTGAAGGCCAATCCGGAGGCGCCGGCCTCCGGATACGTGATCGAATCCCATCTCGACCCGGGTCGGGGCCCGGTGGCGACCGTGCTGGTCCAGCGCGGGACGCTCGCGGTGGGTGACGCCGTGGTGGCCGGCTCGACCTGGGGGAAGGTCCGCGCGATGCTCGACTTCACCGGCTCGCGCGTCGATTCGGCCCAGCCGGGCGATCCGGCCGAGATGCTCGGGATGGACGACGTCTCGGAGGCAGGCGAACGCTTCGAGGTGGTCGACAACGAGCGGCGTGCCCGCCAGCTCGCTCAGCAGCGCAGCCAGCGGCTGAAGGCGGAGTCGCTGGCCCGTCAGCAGGCGCGCAAGGTGAGCCTGGAGGAGGTCTTCTCGAAGGCGACCGCGGGCGAGGTCAAGGAGCTCCCCGTCGTGCTCAAGGCGGACGTGTCCGGATCGCTCGAGGCGCTCCAGGACGAGATCGCCAAGCTCCCTCAGGAGCGGATCGTCATCGACGTCATCCACGCCGCCCCGGGCGGGATCAGCGAGTCGGACGTCATGCTCGCCGCGGCGTCGGAAGCGATCATCATCGGCTTCAACGTCCGCCCGCTGGCCGACGCACGCCGCGCGGCAGAGCGCGAGGGCGTCGAGATTCGAACCTACTCGGTGATCTACAAGGTCACCGAGGAGCTCCGCGCGGCGCTCGAGGGAATGCTCGAGCCCGAGGAGGTCGAGGAGGCCATCGGTCAGGCCGAGGTCAAGCAGCTCTTCCGGGCCTCGCGCGTCGGCACGATCGCCGGGTGCCTCGTCACCGACGGCAGGGTCACCCGCACCGCACAGGTCAGGCTCGTCCGTGAGGGAACCGTGGTCTGGACGGGCCGCGTCGGATCGCTCCGGCGCTTCAAGGACAACGTCCAGGAGGTCGATGAGGGCCTCGAGTGCGGCATCGTGCTCGAGGGCTACCAGGACGTGAAGGTGGACGACGTCCTCGAGTTCTTCGAGACCCGGCAGATCGAGCAGACGCTGGAATAGCTAATAGCTGCCGGGTCATCCAGGCGGTGGAGGGCAAGCGGGGGAAGCGTCAGGCTGTTGCGGCTCTCGGGCGGCGTTGGCGGTTTATTGACCCTATGGGTTCATAACCCGCCAGCAAGGTCGGTTCGGGCAATGAGCGGCCTATCCTGAGGACGTGGCCACGTACCTCTGCGTCGTCGAGGTGCGCCTTCATCTCAACGACTCTCATGACCTCAAGGCCAAGCGGAAGGTCCTGCATTCCCTGAAGGCGCAGTTGCGGCAGCGGTTCGGGGCATCGGTCGCCGAGGTCGATGGCCACGACACGTGGCAGCGGACCACCCTGGTCTGCGCTCTTGTCGGTGGGCCCGAGGTGGGGCAGCGCGCGGACGCGCTCGAGCGGTTCGTCGCGTCGCGGTGCCCGGAGGGCTCCGCGTTCGACCGGGATCTCTTGAGCCTGAGCGATATTCGCGGGTGAGAACCCCCAAGCTGGCGCGGCCGGTGCGCTAGAGTCGCCGGCCGATGGCCCAGCGCATGAGAAGGGTCAACGAGCTCATGCGCGAAGTGATCGGGTCCGCCATTGCGAGCGAGCTCGAGGACCCCCGAATTGGATTCGTGACCGTGACCTCCGTGGACACAAGCGCCGACCTGCGCTCAGCGCGCGTCTACGTGAGCGTGCTCGGAGACGCGGCCGCGCGTGAGGCGACCCTGAAGGGACTTCGCTCCTCGCACGGCGTGCTGCAGGCGGCGATCGCGCGCGAGACTCGGATCAAGCGCACGCCGACCCTGACCTTCCATTACGACGACTCGCCCGAGCGCGGCGTGCGGATCTCGAGGCTGCTCGAGGATGAGTGAGGCCCCCGCCACGGTGGCGCAGCGCTCCGATGCGACGCTGGCCGATGTGGTCGAGGAGCTTCGAGCCGCCGACCGATTCCTGCTCACGACTCACGAGGGCCCCGACGGTGATGCGCTCGGATCGCTCCTCGCGACCCACAAGGTGCTGCGTCAGCTCGGCAAGGACTCGGTCATGTTCCTCGCCGCCAAGGAGTTCCCGCTGCCCGTGGAGTACCGCTTCCTCCCGCTCGAGGAGGTCTTCCACGAGCCGCCGGTCGATGTCGTCGACAGGGTCCTCGTCTTCCTCGACTGCGGCAACATCGACCGCATGCCGGTGGATTTCCTTCGCCGCGGCGACGCGATGACCCTCAACCTCGATCACCACCACGACAACACCCGCTTCGGCACGCTGAACCTGGTCGATACGGCGGTTTCGTGCACCGCGGAGATTGTCTTCCGGCTGGCGCGAATGCTGGGGGCGGAGATCACGCCGGAGATCGCCACCGCGCTCTACGTCGGCCTCGTGACGGACACGGGCCGATTCATGTACGAGAACACGAGCGCGGACGCGCATCGGATGGCGGCCGACCTGATCGAGGCGGGGGTCGACGTGCATGACATCTACCGGCGGCTATACGAGCGGGTGCCGCTGGAGAAGCTCCACCTGGTCGCGCGGGCAGTTCAGCGGATCGAGCGCCTGGACGATTGCCCACTCGCCGTCACCCATATCACGGCCGAGGACTACCTCGAGACGGGTTCGAACGAATCCATGACCGAGGGAATCATCGACTACGTCCGGGCGCTCGAGGGCACGGAGGTCGCGGCGATGATCCGCGACAAGACCGACGGCGGCTCGCACGCGCGCAAGGTGAGCCTGCGCTCGGCGACGGGGAGGGTGGACGTTTCGGCCATTGCCCAGCGGTACGGCGGCGGTGGACATCACCGGGCGGCGGGCTTCTCCACCGACCTGACGTACGACGAGCTCCTCCGGGTCCTCTGCAGCGAGGTCAAGGCGCAGCTCGGCACCTCCTGAGACGGAGCCGATCCGCATGAGCGGCAACGCTCCCGAGGCGGGCGTGCTGCTCGTCGACAAACCGGCGGGCATCACGTCACACGACGCCGTTGCCCGCGTGAGGCGGGAGCGCGGCCAAAAGACCGGGCACGCTGGGACGCTCGACCCGTTCGCCACCGGCCTACTGCTCCTCCTCCTCGGGCGCGAGGCGACGCGCTGTCAGCCCCGGTTCATGGCCCTCCGCAAGACCTACCGCGCAATCGCGCGATTCGGCGCCGTGTCGACGACCGGCGACCCGGACGGCGAGATCACCGAGACCGGGGTGATGCCTGACGGGCCGCTCGAGCTGCCCGTGGGCGACATCACGCAGCGGCCCCCGGCGTACTCCGCGGTGAAGGTTGGCGGCGTCCGCGCCTACAAGCGAGCGCGGCGTGGGGAGGAGGTGGAGGTGCCCGAGCGCCGGGTGACCGTTCACAGCTTCGAGCAGCTGTGGCGCCGCCGCGAGCACGCGGAGTTCGAGATCGAGTGCTCCTCGGGAACCTATGTCCGGAGCCTGATCGCCGATCTCGGCGACGCATACTGCGAGTCGCTGCGGCGCACCGCGATCGGGCCGTTCAGCGTCGAGGACGCCGGGACGCTGCTCTCGGTCGCCGACGCCGTGGCGCGGATCTCGCGCCGGGCGTGAAAGGCTGCCTTCGTGAGCATCAAGGTGACTTCCCTCCCGGACGCCGAGCGCCGGGCGCGGCACGTCGCCATCGGGACGTTCGACGGGGTACACGTCGGGCACCGGCAGGTGATCGACCGTGCCGACACTGTCCTGACGTTCGAGCCCCATCCCCTGCGGGTCCTCCACCCGGACGCGACGCCGAAGTTGATCATGCCGTTCAGCATCAAGCGCGACGTGATCGAGGGGCTGCGCGTGGAGGAGCTCGTCGTGATCCCATTCGACCGCGAGTTCTCGACCATCCCTCCGGAGGACTTCTGCGGTCGCATCCTCGTCGAGACCCTGGGAGCGGAGAAGGTCTCGGTAGGGGAGAACTTCCGTTTCGGGGCGAGAGCGAAGGGAGATCCCGCGATGCTCGGTGCCCGGCCGGAGTTCGAGGCGCGAGTCGTGCCGTTGGTGGAGGTGGACGGCGAGATCGTGTCGTCGAGCCGGGTCAGGTCGCTGGTCGCCGCCGGTGAGATCGACGCCGCGAACCGCTGCCTCGGTGCACCGTTCCTGTTCGAGGGACCGGTGGTCGAGGGGGATGGGCGCGGCCGGACACTGGGCTTCCCGACGGCGAACCTCGTGCCGCCGGACGACCTCGCAACGCCGGGCCATGGCGTCTACGCGGCGTTCGCGAACGGTCAGCCTGCGGCAGTGAACGTGGGCATCCGTCCGACCTTCGAGACCGGCCGCGGCCTCTTGGTCGAGGCCTATCTGATCGATTTCGAGGGCGACCTCTACGGCAAGACGCTGCGAGTCGCGTTCGTGGCGCGGCTGCGCGGCGAGCGGCGGTTTCCGAGCACCGAGGACCTTGTCGCGCAGATGCATCGCGACGTCGAGGAGGCTCGGGAGCTCTGTGCTAGCTTCACTCCTCCCTGAGAACCGCTTGCGATTACCGGTCTCGGAGCAACGGACTTGACCCTCGCGAAGCAACGAAAGCAGGAGCTCATCGGCCAATTCGGCCTGAAGGACGGCGACACCGGCTCAGCCGAGGTCCAGATCGCGCTACTCACGGAGCGCATCAATCATCTGACCGAACATCTGCGCCAGCACGGAAAGGACCACCATTCCCGCCGCGGCCTGCTGATGATGGTCGGCAAGCGCCGCCGCCTCCTGCGCTACCTCGAGCGCGCGGACCTCGACCGGTACCGCAAGGTCGTATCGGACCTCGGCCTGCGGCGGTAGTGGGGTCGCGGAGCCGTAGGCGACGCGACCGGCCGGCGCCCTCCAAGTGATTCGGCCAGGCGAGAAGGCGCCCGACTTCTCGCTCGCCAACCATGAGGGGAAGGAGCTCTCGCTCGACGACTTCCGAGGCCGCAAGGTCGTCCTGGTCTTCTACCCACTCGACTTCAGCCCGGTGTGCACCGACCAGCTCTCGATCTACCAGGAGGTCCTGCCCCAGATCGCCGATGCGGGGGCCGAACTCGTCGGGATCAGCGTGGACTCATCGTGGACGCACCGTGCCTTCCGCGAGCGGCTGGGGCTCACGATGACCCTGCTGTCGGACTTCGAGCCGAAGGGCGCGGTCATTCGCGCCTACGGCGCGTATCTCGACCAGGTTGGCCACGGCAACCGCTCGCTCGTCCTGATCGACGAGGCCGGCGTCGTCCAGTGGGTTCACGAGTCACCGACACCCGTCGAGATCCCCGGCGCCAACCTGATCTTCGACGCCCTCGAAGCCACGCGGTGAGCACCAGCGCCTCTGACCTCACCAGCGCCCGAGTTCCGGAGCGCATCCCGGACGACCACGTACGCGGTGAGGGCCGCGAGGTGATCCTGTACATGGACCTGGCATGTCCGCACTGCGCCGCGACGTGGTCGCGGATTCCCAGCTCGCGCCTCCGACTCGTCCTCCGTCACTTCCCGGTTGCGAGCAAGCACCCACGCGCGCCCGCCCTGCATGCCGCCGCGGAGGCCACGGCGCTTCAGGCCGGCGAACCCGCCTTCTGGGCCATCGTGGACTCGATCTACCGCGATCAGGGCCGCATCGACGATCCTCACCTGTGGGAGCGGGCGAAGACGCTCGAGCTCGATCTGGAGCGCTTCGAGGACGATCGCCGCTCGCCTGGAGTCGCCGATCGCGTGCGCCGTGACTTCGAGGGCGGCATTCGCGCCGGCGTGGCCGGCACTCCCGGGGTCTTCGTCGGCGGCCGACTCCTCCAAGGCGACCCCGAGGTCGCCTTGTAACATCGCTTGCTGACGAGAACGAGATGTTCTGAGCGATTGGGCCGTCATCCGGACGGCCGAAGGGAAGAGATACATGAGCATGTTTGACGTGAGCCGCGTCTCGGTGGAGGTCGGCGGCGAGGAAATCTCCTTCGAGACGGGCAAGCTCGCCCGCCAGGCCGGCGGGGCGGTCGTTGCACGCTCCGGCGACACGATGGTGCTCGGCACCGCGACCGTGGGCAACCTGCGTGATGTGGACTTTCTGCCGCTGACCGTGGACGTGGAGGAACGGCACTACGCCGCGGGCAAGATCCCGGGCTCGTTCTTCCGGCGGGAGGGGCGTTCGGGCGAGAAGGCAACCCTGACCGCGCGGATGATCGACCGGCCCGTGCGGCCGCTGTTCCCCAAGGGGTGGCACTACGAGACCCAGATCGTCTGTCAGCCGCTGTCGGTCGAGTACGACCACCCGTACGACATCCTGGCGATGAACGCCGCTTCGGCGGCCATCGCCGTCTCGCCGATCCCGGTCCCGACCCACGTCGGGGCCGTACGGATCGGAAAGCTCCACGGGGACTTCGTGATCAACCCGTCGGAGGAGACCTACGAGGACCTCGAGATGGATCTCGTGGTCTCGGGGTCGAGCGAGGCGATCCTCATGGTCGAGTGCGGCTCGGCCGGGGTCAGCGAGGCCGAGGTGCTCGATGCACTCGACATCGCGCACGAGGAGATCAAGAAGATCTGCGCGACGATCGAGGACCTTCGCGCCAAGGCCGGCAAAGGGAAACTCGAGGTCGTCGAGCCGAAGGTGGATCCGGACCTTCTCGATCAGATCCAGGCGTCGTTCGGGGGCAAGCTCGACGATGCCACGCAGATCCCCGAGAAGCTCGCCCGACAGGAGGCCGCGACGGCCGTCGAGGAGCAGGTCCTCGAGCAGTTCGCCGCCGCAGGCGAGGGAACGGAGGTCGATCCGGAGCGGCGTGCCGAGGTCTCGCGGGCGTTCGATGCCCTGGAGAAGGACGTCATCCGGCGCCGTATCGCGGTTGACAAGAAGCGCCCTGACGGGCGGGCTCAGGACGAGATTCGGCCGATCGAGTGTGAGGTCGACATCTCCCCGAGGGTCCACGGCTCCGCGCTGTTCACCCGTGGCGAGACGCAGATCCTCTCCAACGTGGCCCTGGGCACGAGCCGCATGGACATGCGGATCGACAACCTGGGGCTCCAGGAGTCGAAGACGTTCTGGCACCACTACAACTTCCCGCCCTTCTCCGTTGGAGAGGCGGGCTTCATGCGCGGGCCAAAGCGGCGCGACATCGGCCACGGAGCGCTCGCGGAGCGAGCTCTCGCGGCCACGATCCCCGACCAGGAGGACTTCCCCTACGTGGTGAGGGTCGTGTCCGAGACGCTCGAGTCCAACGGGTCCTCCTCGATGGGGTCAGTTTGCGCCTCCTCGATGGCGCTGCAGGCGGCGGGCGTGCCGGTCTCGGCGCCGGTCGCGGGCGTCGCGATGGGGCTCATCAAGGAGGGCGACGATCACGTCGTGCTCACCGACATCGCCGGCGTCGAGGATCACCTCGGAGACATGGACTTCAAGGTCGCCGGCACCGCCGACGGGATCACGGCGCTCCAGATGGACATCAAGATCTCAGGCGTGACGTTCGAGATCCTGCGCGATGCGCTCGAGCAGGCCCGCCGGGGCCGCCTATTCATCCTCGACCGGATGAATGCGACGATCCCGGGCCCGCGCGAGCAGCTCTCCCAGTTCGCTCCGCGTATCGAGCAGATCAAGATCGATCCCGACAAGATCGGCGCGCTCATCGGCAAGGGCGGCGAGACCATCCGGGCGCTGTCGGAGGAGTTCGAGGCCGACATCAATGTTGAGGATGACGGCACGGTTCAGGTGTATGCCCCGAGCGGCGCCCTCGTGGACGCCTGCATCGCGCGAATCGAGGCGATGACCAAGGAGGCCGAGGTCGGCGACCAGTTCAAGGGCAAGGTCGTCAAGACGACCGCCTTCGGAGCCTTCGTCGAGCTCACCAAGGGAACCGACGGGCTCCTGCATATCTCGAACGTCAAGCCCGGCGAACGCGTGGAATCCGTCGAGGATGTCCTGAAGCAGGGCGATGAGCTCGACGTGACGGTGGTCGAGGTCGACCGCGAGCGCGGTCGCATCGGCCTGCGACTATCGACCGACCCGGCGGTCGAGGGCAAGGCTCCCGAGGAGCTCGCGAACGTCGGCACCGGCGACCCGGGTCCGCGCGGCGGACGTGAGGGCGGACGTCGAGGACGCGAGCGCCTGGATGGCGGCCGGGAGCGGGGCCGAAGCGGGAGCGGCCGCCGGCGCCATTGAGCGCCCCTCGCGGCACCTCCAGTCCCGCGGGTGAGCTGCCCGTCGGTGTCCGCTACGGCGAGCCCGGGGGCGGCCTCCGCGTGGTCACCGAGGCCGTGCCCTCGGTCCGCTCGGTCGCACTCGGGCTGTGGGTGAGGACCGGCTCGCGCGACGAGGCGCCCGGGGAGGCCGGCGTCTCCCACTTCCTCGAGCATCTGCTGTTCAAGGGGACCGAGCGCCATTCGGCGATTGAGATCTCCGAGCTCTTCGACGGAATGGGCGCCGCGACCAACGCGGCGACGAGCAAGGAAGCGACGTACCTCCACGCCCGCTTCCTGGACGAGCACACCGACGAGGCCTTTCAGCTGCTCGCCGAGATGCTGATCGCACCGGCCCTGCCCCCCGACGAAGTCGACTCCGAGCGAGAGGTCGTCCTCGAGGAGATCGCCATGTACGAGGACGAGCCGCAGGATCGGGTCCACGACGTCCTGGCGCGGGCCGTTCACGGCGACCACCCGTTGGGCCGCCGCATTCTGGGCGAGGCCGAGGTGATCGGGTCGATCCCCGTTCCCGAGATCGCCCGCTATCACCACGACCGCTACACCCGCCCGAACATCGTCATCGCCGCTGCGGGCCACCTGGAGCACGACGCGATCGTCGAGCTGGCCCAGGTCCACCTGGCGGCGCCCACGGGCGAGCAGAACCGGATTTCGGGGAGCGGCGACGCGAATGGTCCGGCGCCGCGATTCCTGTTCCAGCCGAAGGAGACCGAGCAGTACCACATCTGCTTCGGAGGGCCGGGGATCGCACGGGCCGACGAGCGCCGGTTCGCCCTGGCGGTGCTCGATGCGATCTTCGGCGGGTCGACGTCGTCGCGCTTGTTCCGCGAGATTCGCGAGAAGCGGGGACTTGCCTACGCGGTCGGCTCCTACACGGAGCAGTACGCCGACACCGGGATGGTGGCGATGTATCTCGGGACGCGTGGGGACAACGTCGCCGAGGCGTGCGGGATCATCGGCCGCGAGCTGGGCAACCTGCGCGACGCGGGCGTGTCGTCGGCGGAGCTGGAGCGCGCCAAGGAGCACGTCAAGGGGCGCATGGTGCTGAGCCTCGAGTCGACCGCCGCCCGGATGACCCGGCTCGCGCGCTCGATCCTCTTCGAGATCCCACTGCTGTCGCTGGACGAGATGCTCGAGCGGACCGAGCGGGTGACGGCGGAGGACGTCGAGGCGCTCGCGATGGAGCTCTATAACCCGGAGCGGCTCTCGGCCGCCTGCATCGGGCCTGCCGAGGACCGCTTTCGGGATGCGAGCGCCGCCGTCAGCGAGGCACTGGCCGCGGCGTGATCCGAGTCGGCGTCTCGGGCGCTGCGGGCCGCATGGGCGAGGCCGTCTGCGAGGCGGTCACCGAGGCGGACGACCTGGAGCTCGCCGGCCGCGCCGATCCGGCCCTGGACATGCCGCTTGCCGGCGTACTGGGCGACTGCGAGGTGCTCGTCGACTTCACCACGCCCGATGCCGCGCCACAGAACGTCCGCGCCTGCCTCGACGCCGGCGTCCACGCGGTGGTCGGCACCACCGGCTTCGACCTGGGCGCGCTGCGGCAGGCGGCTGAGGCCGCGGAGACGGAAGCCCGCGTCTTCGTGGCCCCGAACTTCGCGATCGGCGCGGTCTTGATGATGCAGATGGCCCAGGACGCCGTTCGGCATATGCCCGACTGCGAGGTCATCGAGCTACATCACGAGCAAAAGCGCGATGCACCGTCAGGGACGGCGAAGCGCACCGCCGAGTTGATCCGAGGGGCCGGCGGCAGAGTCCACGAGCCGATCCACTCGGTTCGCCTTCCCGGGCTCGTCGCCCACCACGAGGTCATCTTCGGCGGTGAGGGACAGACGCTCTCGATCCGCCACGACTCGATCGATCGGCGCTCGTTCATGCCGGGAGTGCTGCTCGCGGTGAGGAGGGTTGGCGGCCTCGAGGACCGCTTCACCGTGGGCCTCGAGACGCTGCTCTGATCGGCGGGTGCCGCACGCCGCTAACCGCATTGACGGGGTTAGGTGGGCTATAGCGCCCTTAACCCCGTCAATGCCGGTCATTCTGAAGCCGACGGGTCCGGGCGCCTGTTAGGCGACTGTAGAGTCACCCGGCCTTGCGCCTCTCCCAGATCGCCCTGAGCGTCGGCGACGTTCGTCGCAGCCAGCGTTGGTACCGGGACGTGGTCGGCCTCGAGCCTTCCGGTGGCACGAATCTGTTCGCCGGCCCACTCGCGTCGATGGTGCAGGGCGTTCCACGCTCGGCCTCGACCTGCTGGTGGCTGGTCGATCGCCAGGAGCTCTTTCAGGTCGAGCTGTTCGAGTTTCGGAGCCCGCTCGGGCGCGGGCTGCCCTCCGATTGGCGCCCGTGCGACATCGGCTACTCGACCATCTCGTTCACGGTTGACGACCTCGACGCCGCCATCGCCCGGGCGAGGTCAGCGGGCAGCCCGCCGCTCAGCGATCCCGTTGGCGCCCCCGACGAGCGCCGTGTATCTGTGCGCGACCCCGACGGCGTGCAGGTCGAGCTGATGGAGGACGATCCTCGCGCGCCGTGTCATCGGCCACGCCCTCGCCCTGAGATCTCCGGCGTCGCGCGAGCGGTGACCCTGTCGGTGCCCGATCTGGAGCGCTCGCGCCACTTCTTCGTGGACGTTCTGGGGCTGGCCACGGCCGAGGGCATTCAGCTCCACCGGCCCGAGCACGAGGCGTTGTGGGGGCTGGAGGGCGCCCGGGTGGAGCGGCTTTGCCTGTGGGCGGACGACCTGCTGGTCGAGCTCGCTTCGTATACGGACCCCACCCCGAAGCCGTGGCCCGACGGGTATCGAATCAGCGACCGGGGGATCCTGAACATCGCCTTCGGCTTTCGCGATCGCGCGGGGTTCGAGACGGCGGCCCGCCGGTGCCGCGAGGCGGGCTTCGAGGGGAACGGACCACCCCTTCGCCTCGGGCCGTGGTCGGTGATCTACGTGAACGACGATCAGGGGTTCAGCGTCGAACTCCTCCACGTGGAGCGGTGGTACGAGCGCCAGATGGGCTTTCGCGCCCGCCCGACGCCGCGTCTGGCGCCGTTCGCCGGGCGCACGCCGGCACGGCTGCGCGGTCGCCGCCGATTTCGGAAGGCGGTCATCACGGGAGCCGCCGGAGGAATCGGCAGGGAGCTCACCCGCCTCGCGGCCGAGGACGAGACGACGCTTGCGCTCGTGGACCGGCCGGGCGCGGCGCTGCCCGAGCTCGCCGGCGAGCTCGGCAACGGAGCCGACGTCTCCACGCGGGAGGTGGACTTCGCCGACCTCGAGGCGCTCGATGCGGTGGCTGCCGAGCTCGCGAACGATCACCCCGATATCGACCTGCTCATCGCCGCAGCCGGCGTGGACCGCGCGCAGTCGATGCTCGCGTTCGACTGGCGCCAGGCGCGGGAGGACTTCGAGGTCAATGCGCTCGCCAACCTCGTGCTGCTGTCGCACCTGGCCCCGGTGATGGCGCGCTCGGGCGGGGGCCATGTGACCGCGATCGCAAGCCTCGCCGGGCTCGTGGGAATGCCATTCGAGGCCACATACAGCGGCAGCAAGGCCGCGCTGGCGGCGATCACGGACTCGGCGCGGGCGGAGCTCGAGCCGCGGGGCATCACGTTCACCGCCGTGTTCCCGGGGTTCGTCGATACGCCGATGTTTCGGGGCAACGCCTTCAAGCACACCTATTTCGTGACGCCTCGGGACGCCGCCGAGCTCATCTACATGGCGACGCTCAGGCGCCGCGAGCGGCTGGGCTTCCCCGCGATCGAGTACGCGAAGGCGCGGCTCGCGGCGGCGTTGCCCGCGCGCATCCGCGACCCGATCACACGCGGGGCCATGAATCCGCCGCAGGCCGGGGAGTAGAGTCGCCTCCGGATGAGCGAGGACCTCGCCCGGATGGACGCCACCGCACAGGCGGCGCTCGTCCGGCGCGGCAAGGCGAGCCCGCTCGAGCTGGTGGACGCCGCAATCGAGCGGATCGAGGCCTCCAACGGCGAGCTCAACGCGGTCATCCACAAGCTCTACGATGCGGGCCGAGCGTCCGCCGGCGCTGAGGTCCCCGACGGCCCGTTCAGGGGTGTCCCGTTCCTATTGAAGGACCTGGGCGCGACCTTCGCCGGGCAGCCACTTCACATGGGGATGCAGTATCTGAAGGACGCGGACTTCCGGTCGCCGGTCGACACATATCTCGCCCAGCGCTTCCGGCTGGCGGGGTTCGTCACGATCGGCAAGACCAACACGCCGGAGCTCGGGATCCTGCCGACGACGGAGCCCAGGGCATACGGGCCGAGCCGCAATCCGTGGGATCTGTCCCGCTCCACCGGGGGGTCGAGCGGCGGATCCGGGGCGGCGGTCGCCGCCGGCATGGTGCCCATTGCGCACGCGACCGACGGCGGCGGGTCGATTCGGATCCCGGCCAGCGAGTGCGGGCTCGTTGGGCTGAAACCGACCAGGCAGCGGATCTCAGAGGGCCCGCTGATCGGCGACAACATGTCAGGCCTGACCGCGGAGTTCGTCGTCTCGCGCTCGGTTCGCGACACCGCGGCGGTCCTGCAGGCCGTCCACGGCCCGGCGCCTGGCGACCCTTACGTCGCGCCGGCGCCGGCACGGCCGTATACCGAGGAGGTGGGAGCGGACCCGGGTCGACTCCGGATCGGCATGGTCACCGAGCCGCTGCTCCAGGCTGAGCCCGACCCCGTGGTCGCCGAGGCGGCACGCGACGCCGGCCGGCTGCTGGAGTGGCTTGGCCACGCCGTGGAGGAGAGCGGCCCGAGCGGATTCGAGGAGATGGACCTCATCGACACCTTCTTCACGCGGTGGATGGCCTCGCAGACGGCCGCGCTCGATCAGCTCCAGGCTGTCGTCGGCCGCGACATCGGATCCGGCGACGTCGAGCCGTTGACCCGAGCCCTCGCCGAGGAGGGCAGGCGGAGGAGCTCGGGCCGATACCTGGCGGCGGTGAGTCAGCACCATCTGGTCTCACGAATGGTCGCCGGCTGGTTCCACTCGGGGTTCGATCTGCTGCTCACTCCGACGCTGGGCGAGCCGCCGCCGCGGCTGGGAAGCTTCGACGACTCTGGTGAGGATCCCGTCGCGGCGTTGATGAGGGGAGTGCAGACGGCGGCGTTCACGGCGCTTTTCAACGTCACGGGTCAGCCGGCTATCTCGCTGCCGCTCCACTGGACCGAGGACGGCCTGCCGATCGGGATCCAGCTCGTGGCGCCGTTCGGCGCCGAGGATGCGCTGCTGCGCGTCGCGGCACAGCTCGAGGAGGCTCGCCCCTGGGCCGACCGCATTCCCGCCGCGGTGATGGCGTAGGACCTGCGCCCGGGCCGGCTGCCGTTCTGTCCGCCATACTCTCCGGCGGACTTAGATGGCCACGATCTCCGGAGTGATCACCGCAATGGTGACCCCGTTCGGTGCGGACGGGAGCCTCGACCTGAGCGCGGCGCGCCGCGTTGCGCGGCATCTGGTCGAGAACGGGTCGCACGGGCTCGTCGTCGCCGGGACGACCGGCGAGGCCCCGACACTGTCGGATGGGGAGAAGCTCGATCTGCTCGACACGGTGCTCGAGGAGGTCGGCGACGCCGCCACCATCATCTGCGGCACCGGGTCGAACGATACCCGGCACTCGGCTCATCTCACCAGGGACGCCTGCGGCGCCGGCGCCGATGCGGTGCTCGTCGTCACCCCGTACTACAACAAGCCGAACCGCGCCGGCCTTCGCGCGCACTTCTCCGCCGTGGCGGAGGCGGCGGGGGAGACGCCGATGATCCTCTACAACATCCCCTCGCGTACGGTGATCAATCTGCCGCCGGAGTTCCTGGCCGAGCTGGCAGGCGAGATCGACAACGTGGTTGCGGTGAAGCAGGCGAACGACGACGAGCTCGGCCCGATCGAGGGGCTCGAGATCCTCGCGGGCAACGACGGGATCTTTCGACGCTGCCTCGCGATCGGCGGTACCGGCGGGATCTTGGTGAGTTCGCACCTCGTCGGCCCCGAGATGCGCGAGATCTATGACGCGGCGACGGCGGGAGAGATGGAGCGAGCGCAGGAGATCGACGAGCGACTGGCGCCCATCTACCGGGCGACCGTCGTGACGGCGAATCCGATTCCCGTCAAGACGGGGCTCGAGCTCCTCGGCGTGATCGACGCGCATTTCCGGCTGCCACTGGTCCCCGCCAGTGACGAGGAGCGGGGAGAGGTCCGGGCGGCGCTGGAGCGGCACGGACTGCTGGTGGCGGGCGGCGCCGGGTAGTGGCACCGGGTTCTGCGTAGGCGGGGGTCATCGCGTGAGCGAGGTCCGGATTCTGCCGCTCGGCGGCCTAGGCGAGATCGGCAAGAACATGACGGTCGTCGAGAAGGACGGCGCGATCGTCGTCGTGGACACCGGGCTCATGTTCCCGACCAGCGAGATGCTCGGCATCGACCTGGTGTTGCCCGACTTCACCAGCCTCCGCGATCGCGGCGACGACATCTGCGCGATCGTCCTCACTCACGGTCACGAGGACCATGTCGGGGCGCTGCCGTTCGTGCTGCGCGAGATCTTCGACTCGGACGTGACCAGGATGCCGCCCATCTATGGTGGCGCGCTGACGATCGGCCTCGTGCGCTCCAAGCTCGAGGAGCACCGCATCCGGGAAGCGCCGCTGGAGGTCCTCGCCCCGTCAGTGCGGAGGGCACTCGGGCCGTTCGAGATCGAGTTCGTCCACATGGCCCACTCGATCCCCGACTCCCGGGCGGTCATCGTCCGCACCGATCCCGGGCCGATCCTGTTCACCGGGGACTACAAGTTCGATCAGACGCCCGTGGACGGCAATCCGGCGGACGTCTCGCGGCTCGCCGCGCTCGGTGCCGAAGGGCTCCTCTGCCTTTGCGGCGACTCGACCAACGCCGACCGCCCGGGCATCGCGCCGTCGGAGTCGAGCGTCGGCCCGGCGCTGCTGGACCTGTTCGCACGTTGCCGCGCGCGGATCATCGTCACCTCCTTCGCCTCCAACGTCCACCGGGTGCAGCAGGTGATCGACGCCGCCGCCCACCTCGACCGAAAGGTCGCGCTCGTGGGCCGGTCGATGCGAAAGAACTTCAACATCGCCCGCAACCTCGGCATCGCGGACGCGCCGGAGGAAATCATGATCTCGCCTCGCGAGATCGAGTCCTTTCCCGATCACAAGGTGGTCGCGATCTCGACCGGCAGCCAGGGCGAGCCGCTTTCGGCCCTGCGGCGCATGGCGCATGCCGACCACCCCGACGTGGAGCTCCATTCGGGCGACACGGTGATCTTCTCGGCGACGCCGATCCCAGGAAACGAGCGCTCGGTGAACGAGACGATCGATCGCATCTTCGAGATCGGGGCGGAGGTGGTGACGGCGGCCGACGCCCCGATCCACGCCTCGGGGCATGGGTGGCAGGAGGAGCTCAAGCTGATGCTCAACCTGACGCGCCCGCGCTACGTGATGCCGTTCCACGGTGACCACAAACGCCTCCGCCTGCACGCCCAGCTCGCCGAGTCGGTGGGGATCGGGTCGGAGCGGATCTTCAAATCGCGAAACGGCGGGGTGCTCGCGATCGACGACGCCGGTGCACGGTTTGGCCCCGACGAGCCGGCGGGGATGATCTTCGTCGACGGCGTGGACATCGGCGACCCTGACGATGTCGCGCTGCGAGACCGCCGGGCCCTCTCGGCGGACGGGGTCTTCATCGTCGTCGCGACGATCTCGTCGGACGATGGCTCCCAGGTCGCGCCGCCGGAGATCATCTTTCGCGGAGTGCCGTTCGTCGAGGAGTCGGACGGGCTCGTCGAGGAGCTCAGGGGCGTCGTCGCACGCTCGCTGGCGGATGCGGCGCGGCACGACGAGCGCGAGGCAAGCCTGCTGCAGGAGGACCTCCACGACGACATCGCCGAGTTCGTCTACGAGCGCCTGCGTCGCCGGCCGATGGTCCTGCCCGTGATCGTGGAGGTCTGAGCGATGACGGCAACAATGGTGCCCCGCGGCGCCCTGCTCACCGTGGCAATTGTGGGCCTCGCCCTCCCCGGGACCGGTTCGGCCGCGGCGCTCCCGAGCCCCTCGCGCGACCTCCGGGCGGCTGCAGCTCCTGAGCGCGAGCTGAGACCGGCGCAGCGCATCACGCTTCCGGGCGGCACCGTCGTCAAGCGGTACCAGCAACGAGTGGTCGGCGCGCCCGTCCTGGGCGCGCAGGCGGTCACCCAGCGGGCGCCCGGGGCCCCGGCGCAGCTGGCCGCCGACACGACCAGGGCGAGGATCGAGGTTTCGAGCTCCTCGCAGCTCTCGCGCGAACGGGCGGTCGCGATCGCGCGGGCGAGCGTCGGCTCACTGCGGCTCAGGGGACCGATCTCGGCGAAGCTCGCGATCCAGCCCGGGCACGGCGGCCGGCTCGTGTGGAGGATCCTGATCCCGGCCGCGCACCCCCTCGGCGACTTCGAGGTTCTCGTCGACGCCGGGAGCGGAGAGGTCGTCGCCCGCAACGACCTCCTGCGGCGCTTCCGCACCGGCGCCGCGATGCTTTACAAGGTCAACCCCGTCGTCCAGCACGGCGGAGCCAGCCGCCTCTGGAGCGACCGGCACGACCACGACACTCGCCTGCTGCAGCATCTGCGCCGCCGGGTCCGGCTGCCGAACCTCGAGAGCGGTCAGCATTGCCTGCGCGGGCGCTGGGTACACGCGCTGCGAGGGCACCGCGAGAGGGAGACCTGCAAGCCCGACCTCCACTGGATGAAGACAACCCGCTCCGACAACCGGTTCGAGGCGCTGATGGTCTACTTCCAGATCAACCGGTCCCAGCAGTACGTCCAGTCGCTCGGGTTCTCGGATTCGAACTCGTCGCCGAACGGCATCGCTGACCATGTCCAGCGAGCCGTCGCCGACGCCTACAGGCAGGACAACTCGTTCTACTCGCCCGTGACCCACACCGTCACCTTCGGGCTCGGTGGCGTGGACGATGCCGAGGACGGCGACGTCATCCTCCACGAGTACGCGCACGCGATGCAGGATTCGGAGTCACGGGCGTTCGGCCGCAGCCTGGCCTTCCAGCCGGCCGCACTCGCCGAGGGATCCTCCGACTACTGGGCCGCGGCCATGTCCTCGCTCACCCCGAAGACGTCGAACGAGGACGACGTCTGCATCTTCGACTGGGACGCGACCACCTACGGCAAGTTCTTCCCCAAGGTGCCGTCTGAGACCTCGGGACGACACTGCGGCCGCCGCGCTGACGTGACCAGAACCTTCGATCAAGCGAAGAGCCGGTGCCGGCGCGTACCGTTCGGAGGCCGATTCGTGCCCGATCCCCACTGCGTCGGCGAGGTGTGGTCCAGCGCGCTCTGGAGCATGAGGAGAAGATTCGTCGCCCGCGCCCACGCCAAGGGCGGCGCGCGCATGGACCGGGTCTACCTGGCCTCGCAGTTCCTCTACACGGCGAAGGAGAGCTTCAAAGACGCCGGCAATGCCCTGCTCTGCGCCGACGAGGATCTGCGTCCACACGGGACGCCGGGAGACTGCCACGGCAGGGATTACTCGCTGATCCACCGCGAGCTTCACCGGCGCGGGATCCTCGGCTAACGGGCAGCGGCGGCATCCGTCCCCGAAAAGAATGACCCGCCGGTGTCAGGGAGGGGGAACACCGGCGGGTCGCTTGGCTCAGACTGGCCAACGATCACCCGTCGAGGTGGTGTCGGGGGGTGCCCCCGGCGGGTGGGTTGTCTCGTCCGCGCGGAAAGGTAGTTGCCCGGCATAAACGGTTGTTAAACCTCTGCCTCCGATCTCCTAAGAATCAAAAAGGGCGGCGGAGCGGGGGAAACGGGCCCCGGGATGAGCGACCTCAGGCAGATGCGGGAAGCCTCACGGTGAACCGTGCGCCTCCACCCGACGACGTTCCGGCCTCCACCTGGCCCCCGTGTGAGGTGGCGACGGCCTTAACGATCGCGAGGCCGAGCCCGGTACCGGACTGGCCGGCGAGGTCCGCTGGTCCGGCGCCGCGGACGAACCGCGAGAAGATCTGGCCCTCCATGCCGGACGGGATCCCCGGCCCGTCGTCGGAGACCTCGAGCACAGCGTCCCCGTTTCGACGTTCCACGGCAACCTGGATCTCGGTTCCATCGGGTGTATGCCGCACGCCGTTGTCCAGCAGATTGACGGCCAGACGATGGAGTTCGTCGGCGTTGGCCTGCACCGAGACGGGTTCCGCTTCGAGAATCGTGAGCCGGTGCCCATCGGCCACCGGCCGGACCTCGGCGACCGCCGCTGTGGCGACCTCGCCCAAGTCCACCTCCGCGCGCGGGCTGGCGCGGCCGGCGTCCGCGCGCGCCAGCAACAGAAGATCCGAGACGAGCCGGCTCATGCGCTTCGACGATCGCAGGGCCGAACTCACCATCTCGTGCTCGTCGGTGCCGGCGTCCGCTCGAGTGAGCCGCTCCTGGAGGAGCTCGAGGTTGGCGAGCACGCTGGTGAGCGGCGTCCTCAGCTCGTGGGAGGCATCGGCCACGAACTCCCGCTGCAGCTGCATCATCTGCTCGGTCTCGGAGCGCGCCGCATCGAGCTCGCGCAGCATCTGGTCAAGGGTTCGCGCCAGCTCGCCCACCTCGTCGTGCCGCTCGGGCTCGGGGATGCGCTGGGAGGGATCGCGCGTCGCGGCGATCGAACGTGCGGTCGACGTCAACGATGCGATCGGCCGCATCGCCCGGCCGGCGATGGCAATTCCGGCCAAGGCCGCGAGCGCGGCGCCGCCCAGTACGCCCAGGCCCAAGAACAGCCAGAGCCGGCTTATCGTCGATTCGATGTTTTCGGTGTTGCGGCCGTACTGGAGGAAGGCGGGCACGTGCACGATGGAGGCAGCGTGGATCTGGACCCCGGGAATCCTCGTTGAGTACACGCGGAGGGCGCCGGAATCGGTGAAGCCGGGAAGCGATTGTGGCAGCGGCCCCAGATCCACGGTGTGGCTTGCCGGCGCGAGTGGGTACAGGTGGCCGGTCCGGTCCACAACACGGGCGACGGCTCCCGCAACCATGGTTCCGCGGATCGGGGGCACTCCGGCCTGGGTTAGTCGAATGTTCTGGACGGTCTGGTTTGCCGCATCACGAAGTTCGCTGTTGAAGTTCGCTTCGAGCCGGTTCTGAGTTAGCCGCCCGACGACCAGGGCGAAGACGACCAGGATCACGAAGGTCAGGATCGCCGAAACCGCGGCCAGTCGCCAGCGGATCGGCCAGCGGTTCGGCGTCAGGGTCGCGACGAGTCGCTCAAGCCGCTTCATCGCGGGGCGCCCTCATGACGTAACCGGCGCCGCGCTTGGTGTGGAGGATCCGGGGCTCGCCGCCCGCCTCGAGCTTTCGCCGCACGTTGGAGATGAAGACGTCGATCGTGTTCGTCATCGCCATCGGGTCGTAGCCCCAGACCTCCTCGAGCAGGCGCTCCCGTGAGATCACCAGGCGCTCGTTTCGCATCAGGTACTCGAGCAGCTCGAACTCGCGGTTGGTCAGCTCGATGTGCCGGTCGCCGCGGTAGACCTCCCGCGTGTCCGGATTCAGGCGCAGGTCCCCGACGGTGAGCGAGGCCGTCCCCCGCGGAGGGCGGCGGCGCATCAGGGCGCGCATCCGGGCGAGTAGCTCGTTCCGCTCGAAAGGCTTGACCAGGTAGTCGTCCGCGCCCGCGTCCAGGCCGACGACCCGATCATCTGTCTGCGTACGGGCCGTGAGGATCAGGATCGAGACATCGCCGGAGGAGCGCAGGCGCCTGCAGACCTCCACGCCATCGAGCTTGGGCAGCCCGAGGTCGAGGATCACGAGGTCCGGGACGAAGTCCTCGGCGGCTTCGAGAGCGGATACGCCATCGCCCGCCGACCGGACCTCGTGGCCCTCCTGACGGAGCGTGCGCCTGAGCACGTCCGCGATCTCAGCGTCGTCCTCGACCACCAGCACTCGCCCGGTATTGATCTCCGCGTCCAGCATCCAAGGAACAGATTAGCCCTGGTCAGGCGTGAAACCGGGATCTTTTAGCGCGGCTTTATGCGCGGTTCCCCGCAGCCCGCCCGCGCGGGCCGAGAGGGGACATCTGGTGCGCGTCGAACCTGCTCCACACATGTTGTTCGCGCGCAAGCGCCGCTCCACCACGCGCGGGGCCTCGCGGTCCCGTGCGCGCCCACGCCGAAAGTCCCGCGGACCGGCGCGCGCGAATCGGCCGACGCCACACGACCTCGTCGCCGGCCTGGAACAGCGCCATCTGGATCTGATCGGGCTGGCGCTGTTCGCGATTGCGGTGTACCTGGGGTGCGTGCTGTACCTCGGCTGGGACGGTGGCCCGGTCGGTGAATCGCTGTCCTCGGCGCTCGCGGACGTCACCGGGCGGGTCGCCTACCTGGTACCCGTCGCGGTGGCCGGATGGGGCCTCGCGCTCATCCTGCGGCCGATCATCAGGGCCCCCGCGGCGATGAACGCCGGAGTGATCCTGCTGCTCGCGTCCCTGCTCCTCGCCTTCGCGGCCGAGACCGTCGGCCTCGGCCCCTCGCATCCGGCCAGGCATGGCTACTTCGATCAGCCGTTCTACTCGGTTCACGGCGGCGTGCTCGGCGAGGGTCTCTACTGGGCCGCGAGCTCGCTCTTTCACCGCTTGGGGGCACAGATCCTCGCGGTGCTCCTGTTCTTGAGCGGGGCGCTCCTCATCACCCAGACCACGGTTTCCGGCCTGCTCACTCGGGCGGGCCGGGCGGCGCGGCGTGCCGGCGCCGGAACGCGTGGGCTGGCAAAGACGATCCGGCTGTCCAGCGGCGCGGGAATCCCCGGCTTCGACGCCGATGGCCGCGAGATCGCGATCACCCGCGCCAACCCGACCGAGCCCGATGCGACGGCGCGCCTGCCCAATTCCGGCATCGACGAGATGGAGACGGGGCGGTTCACCGACGACGACGAGCCCGGTTGGGACGCCGATGAGCCGGAATCCCCCGATTCCGCGCAGTTCGCCTACGAGGACACGGTCCCAGACGTCCCCGGTGAGCCCGCGGACGGCGAGGCTCGAAGCGACCACGAAGTACCCGATCCCGCCGACCAGACGCCGATGGGGAATCGACGCTCGGGCGTCACGGAGTCGGAGGAGATCGACTACGAGCTGCCCGGCTCGAAAGTGCTCGAGCGCGGCAAGGGCGGCGATGCCGGCCCGGACACGCGCGACCGCGAGGTGACCGCGGGCGCCCTGCTCGAGGCGCTTCGCAGCTTCGGAATCGAGGCGCGACTCCTGGGCGTGGTGAGCGGACCGCACGTCAGCCGCTACGAGCTTCAGCTCGCGCCGGGAACGAAGGTCTCGAAGGTGGCCCAGCTGCGAGATGACCTCGCCTACGCTCTGGCCTCCACCGACATCCGGATCCTCGCCCCGATCCCTGGGAAGAAGGCCGTCGGGGTGGAGGTGCCCAACCAGCGCCGCCGCCTCGTGCGCCTGGGCGACATCTACGACGGCCGCCCCAAGGGATCCTCGCCGCTGGCGGTCTGGCTGGGCAAGGATGTCTCGGGCCAGCCGGTCTGGACGGACCTCGCACTGATGCCGCACGCCCTCGTGGCCGGCACCACGGGCTCGGGGAAATCGGGGTCGATCAACGCGATGCTCTGCTCGATCCTGTTGCACGCGTCCCCAAACGAGGTCCGGCTGGTGCTCGTCGACCCGAAACGGGTGGAGCTCAACCACTACGAGCGGCTTCCGCACCTGTTGACGCCGGTCGTCACGAACCCCCGCCTGGCGGCGAACGTGCTCGCCAACTTGATCGGCGAGATGGAGAGCCGATACGCGGTGATGGGGGAATCGCGAACGCGGAATCTGGCTGAGCTCAACCGTGTGCGAATCCGGACGGGCGAGGCTCCCCTGCCGCACATCCTGTGCGTGATCGATGAGCTCGCCGATCTGATGATGGTCGCCCCGGCGGAGGTTGAGGACTCGATCATCCGGTTGGCGCAGAAGTCGCGTGCGGTCGGGATCCACCTGGTCCTCGCGACGCAGAGGCCCTCGACCGACGTGATCACGGGGACAATCAAGGTCAACATCCCGGCCCGGATCGCGTTCTCGGTCGCGTCGCAGGTCGACTCGCGGGTGATCCTCGACCAGGGCGGCGCCGAGACGCTCCTTGGACAGGGCGACATGCTCTTCAGGCCGGTGGGGACCTCACGGCTTCAGCGCCTCCAGGGGGCGTTCGTGACCGAGAACGAGATCGCCCGGATATCGAGGCACTGGGCTCGCCAGGGCGAGCCCGAGTTCGATCCCGCGCTTCTGGAGGTGCGCGAGGAGGTCGATGATGAGCGCGACGACGACCTCTCGCCCGACAGCGACGATCTGCTCGAGGAGGCCGCGCGCATCGTGGTCCAGAGTCAGACGGCCTCGGTGTCGATGCTGCAGCGCCGACTCCGAGTCGGTTACACGCGTGCCGGTCGCCTGATCGACATGCTGGAGCGGCGGGGAATCATCTCCGGATACGAGGGATCCAAGCCGCGCCAGGTCCTGGTGACCGAGGGTGAGCTCGCCCGCACCCTTCCGCGCCATGGCGGCGCGGAGCGCGAGCCCGGGCCGGTTTCGGAAGCGGCGGCCATCGACCCCGACGAGGAGTCGGTGAGCGCAACGGTCGACTGATCCGGAGGCGGTCGCCCCGCCTGACGCCAGAATGTGTGCGGGCGATGGTCGCACGGAACGAACGACTCGAGATCGGGGAGGTACTGCGGAGCACTCGCTCCCGCTTGGGCCTGGACATCTACACGGTCGAGCGGGAGACAAAGATCCGGGTGAAATACCTGCAGGCGCTCGAGAACGAGCAATGGATCGTCCTGCCGGGTCCGACGTATGTGAAGGGGTTCCTTCGCACCTATGCCAACTACCTGGGTCTCGACGCTGACGCGCTGGTCGACGAGTACCGGCGAAGGATCGAACGCTCACCCGCGGCGGAGCAGCCCTACATGTTCTCCGAGCCGCTCCTCGAGCGCCGCCGCCGCATGGTCCAGCCCCGGCGTCGCCCCTGGGGACAGATTCTCGGTGTGATCGGCGTCGCGGTGCTCGCGGTGCTCGCCGTTATTGCGGTGATCCACTTCGACCCCCTGAACTGGTTCGGCGGCGGAGGCGCGCACCACGGAAAGACCAAACAGAGCCGCCACGACCATCACGGCGCGGGTGGCCACAAGCACGCCGGCAAGCAGAACACGGGATCCGGTGAACGGCCGGTCTCGCTCGCCCTGGTCACCCACGATGAGATGGTCGTCTGCCTCCTGCCGGGCCACGGGCGACCGCTGATCGACGCCCAGACGCTCATCGCGGGGTCGAAGCAGGGGCCCTTCGAGCCACCAGCGGAGAACTATCGTCTGGACCTGATCTCCGGCGGAAAGGTAACGGTGGTTCTCGGGGGCAAGGCTCAGCGCGTGGAGTCCAAGCGTCCCGCCAGCTACGACATCGACGCCGGCGGTATCCGCGAGATCCCCTTCCAGGGGTCGAAGTGTCCGTGAGCGACGGCCGCGTCCGCGCCGGCATCGTCGTCACCGGCACCGAGGTTCTGACCGGACGCATATCCGACCGAAACGGGCCCTGGATCGCCGAGCGGCTCGGCGAGCTGGGGGTCGAGGTCTCGCACATCGTGTGCGTGGGGGATCGCGCCCCGGACCTTCGCTCCGCGCTCACGTTCTTGGCGGACCTGGACGTCCAACTGATCGTGACGAGCGGCGGGCTCGGCCCGACCGCGGATGACCTGACGGCGGAGGTGGTTGGTGACTTCGCCGGGAGGCCGATGAGGCTGGACGCGGAACTCGAGGAACGGATCGCGGAGATCCTCGCCGGGTTCGCGCGCCGTATGCGATTCGACGCGGAGGCGCTGAGGGATGCGAACCGGAAGCAGGCGCTGGTCCCTGAGGGCGCCACGCCAATCGATCCCGCGGGGACCGCGCCGGGGCTGGTGGTCCCCACTGACGGTCCAACCGTCATCGTGCTCCCGGGCCCTCCCCGCGAGCTCCGGACGATGTGGCCTCAGGCTCTGGACACCGACGATGCGAGAGCGGCGCTCGCCGGGTCGACTCCGATCCAGACCGACACGATGCGGATCTTCGGGATCCCCGAGTCGGAGCTGGCGAAGGCGCTGCGGGAGATCGAGGGCGACGTCGACCTTTCATCGCTCGAGATCACGACCTGCCTGCGACGCGCCGAGCTCGAGATCAGCCTGCGCTACCGGGACGGGGCCGAGCAGGCTGCGCGCCGCCTCATGGACGAGCTCGGCAGACGCTTCGAGCGCTTCGTCTTCAGCCGGGACGGCTCCTCGATCGACGAGCAGGTGGCAGGGCTACTGGAGCACAGGCGAATCGGGCTCGGCGAGTCCGAGACCTCCGGGCTCCTCGCGGCCAGGCTGACCGAGATTCCCGGATCTTCCGCGTATGTCGCCGGCGGGGTCGTCGCGTACTCCAACGAGGCGAAGGTGGAGCTCTTGGACGTTCCAGCCGAGCTGATCGAGCGCCAGGGCGCGGTGTCGCCGGAGGTCGCCGAGGCGATGGCGGACGGGGCCATCGCCCGCTTCCATGCCGATGTGGGGGTTGGGGTCACCGGAATCGCCGGGCCCTCCGGCGGAACCGAGGCCAAGCCCGTCGGATACGTGTGCATCTGCGTAAAGCTTTCCAGCGGCGAGACGCTCGCTCGCGATCCCGCCCTCCCGGGCGACCGCGGCGAGATCCGTGATCGGTCCACGACCCTCGCCATGCACCTGCTGCGGCGCCTGCTCCGGGGCGAGGGCTTCCCGCTCTAGCCCCGCTCCAGCCCGACCCATTCGCGCGTTCGCTCGATCACGAGGTCGGGCTTCTCGTCGACGATGAAGTGACCGCAGTCGGGAATCAGGTCGACGCGCATGTCGTCGGCGTAGGGCTCGTATCCCGGCAGCAGCTTCGTGCTCAGCGAGACGTCGCCGGCACCGAACAGGATCAGCGTGGGGCGCGACAGCCGGTGCCTCCTCCATCTGCCGCTGATGCTCTCCCCGACGACGCGCTGGTAGTAGCGATAGAGCTCGACCACAGCCTGGGCGCGTTCCGGCTCCCGAAAGCTCCGCGCATAGATCGCCCCCTCCTCGTCGCTGAACGGAAGGCCCGCGCCGAGGCGCATGTACTGCTGTGAGATCCACATGCTCCTGAGCAGCCTGGGGCCGATCACGGGCATCGCGATCAGCCACGTGTACCAGCTGCGCCACAGCTCGGCCACGACGCTCGGCGAGAGGCGCGACCACGGATGGGGCGCGTTACAGACCACCATGCGGTCGACTCGGTCCGCGTGCAGGATCCCCATGAGCATCGCCGTCCAGCCACCCCAGTCGTGGCCGACGACGTGCGCCCGCTCCAGCTCGAGCGCGTCGAGAAGCGCAACCTGATCCGCCGCGAATGTCTCGGCGTCGTAGCCATGGCCGGGTGCATCGGTCCAGCCGAAGCCCCGCAGATCGGGCGCGAGGAGCCGGTACTCCTCCCGCAGGCCGGCCATGACTCGGCGCCACATGTACCAATGCTGTGGCCAGCCGTGGAGGAGCAGCATCGCGGGCGCGTCCGGTGCCCCCGCCTCGGCGACGTGGACTCGAAGCCCGTTGGCATCGACGAAGCGGTGCTCCACACCGGGTGCCTGCGGCATTTCGTCAGGCATTCGAGGCAATGTATTCACGAATGGATGGCATCGCGCGCCTCCGGGCGCCATAGGTTGAGGCGATGGCGAAGGAGCGGCTGAAGAGCCCGCGCGCCCGGCTGTTCGTAGCGCTCGACCTGCCCGCCGCGGTCCGCGATGGCCTCGCGGCCTGGCAGGAGCACGCGCTGACCGATCCGGCGCTGCGCCCGGTTCGCCGCGAAGCGCTCCACGTGACGCTCTGCTTCCTGGGCTACCACCCGGAGCGCGCCATCGACAGCGTCGCCTCCGTGGTGACCGGGATCGCTCCGCGGCGAGTCGAGATTCGGCTCGAGGCGGTGCCGGTGCCCGTGCCGCCAAGACGCCCGCGGCTGTTCGCGGTGGCAGGGACGAGCCCGGCCGCATCGGAGCTTCAGGCCGAGCTGTCCGATCGGCTCGTCGCCGCCCGCTTCTACAAGCCGGAGAAGCGCGAGTTCTGGACCCACGTGACCGTCGCCCGAGCCCGCTCGGAGCGGGGATCCCGCGCTCGCGGCGGGCGCGGAAGGCCCATGCGCGTGGAATCTCCGCCCGGGCGGCTGCCGGGGGAGCTCACGGAGCCGTTCCAGGCCTCCCGGCTGGCGCTCTACCGCTCGTTCCTGCGTCCCTCGGGGGCCGAATACGTCCGGTTGGCGGAGTTGAATCTGACGCTCGCAGAAGAAAGGTGATGAAGAGATGGCACAGGAGAAGAAGGCAGACCTGAAGGCGGCGGACAAGGAGGCGAAGGCCAAGGACGCGGCGCTCCAGGCCGCCAAGACACAGATCGAGCGCCAGTTCGGCCAGGGGTCGCTCATGCGCCTGGGCGACCAGGACGCAATCCAGGTCGAGGCGATCTCCACCGGCGCGCTCTCCCTGGACCTCGCGCTCGGCGTCGGCGGCGTGCCGCGTGGGCGAATCGTCGAGATCTTCGGCCCTGAGTCGTCGGGGAAGACGACGCTCGTCTACCACATCATCGCCGAGGCCCAGGCACGGGGCGGGATCTGCGCGTTCGTCGACACCGAACACGCGATCGACCCCATCTACGCCCGGCGGATCGGCGTGGACGTCGACGAGCTGCTGGTCTCGCAGCCCGATTACGGCGAGCAGGCGCTCGAGATCGTTGACGTCCTGGTGCGCTCCGGCGCGGTGGACCTCGTCGCGATCGACTCGGTGGCGGCGTTGACGCCGCGGGTGGAGCTCGAGGGCCAGATGGGGGAGACCCAGGTCGGCCTGCAGGCTCGCCTGATGTCCCAGGCACTGCGGAAGCTGACCGGCAACCTCAGCCGTGCCAACACGATCTGCGTGTTCACCAACCAGATCCGCGAGAAGATCGGAGTCAGCTTCGGCTCGCCGGAGACCCAGCCTGGCGGTCGCGCTCTGAAGTTCTACTCGTCCCAGCGCCTGGACATCCGCCGCATCGAGACCCTCAAGGAGGGTACCGAGGCGATCGGCAACCGTTGCCGGGTGAAGGTGGTCAAGAACAAGGTCGCGCCGCCGTTCCGACAGGCCGAGTTCGACATCGAGTACGGCACAGGGATCTCGAAGGAGGGCTGCCTGCTGGACCTCGCGCTCGAGCACGACCTCGTGCAGAAGTCGGGCTCGTTCTTCTCCTACGGCGAGCTCCGGCTCGGGCAGGGGCGAAACAACACAAAGCAGTTCCTGGCCGAGAACCCGGAGACTGCAAGGGAGATCGAGACGAGGTTGTTCGAGAGCCTCGAGATCGAACGCCCGGCGAGCTCCGAGAAGTCCGCGGAGTCGGCGGACGCGACGCCGATCGCGGACGCCGCGTCAGGGCCCGAGGCGGAGCGCAAGGCAGCGTAATCCTCGGGGGACGTGCGGATGGCGAAGGCGAACGCTTTCGAGGCGGCGCTCGCCACGCTCGAGCGCAAGGAGCGAACGGCACACGAGGTGGCGTCCCTGCTCGAGCGCCGCGGGTTCGCGCCGGCGGAGATCGCGACCGCAATGCGCCGCCTGTCGGCGACCGGCGTCGTGGACGACGAGCAGTTCGCTCGCCGGTACTCCGACGACAAGCGCGAGCTGTCGGGCTGGGGCGCCGAGCGGATCCGCGAAGCGCTCCTGGCCCGCGGCGTCGAGGGCGCGATCGTCGAGTCCGTCCTGGCGGCCGATTCCTATGGCGATCAGCTCGTTCGAGCACGCGAGATCCTCATGCGGCGCGCCCGCCCGCTCGAGGCGAACGGCGATCGCCAGCGGGCGCTCGCGTACCTGACCCGCCGCGGCTACGACTACGACATCGCCTACGAGGCGGTCCGCCAGGCCGCCGGGCGGCCTGCCGCGTAGCGCGCCGGTCCAAGGCGCAGGTCCGGCGAGCCCCAAGGGTGAAGCCACGCCCGGCGGGGTTGGGCGAGTAGGGGAGAGTCCCGAGACTATGCCGGAGCAGCATCGACGGGGTTAAGGGCGCTATAGGGCACCTAACCCCGTCAATGGTGATTTAGCGCCTGCCCTCGGTGCGCGCCGTTTTTCGTGGCCGGCTTCGACGGCTTGCCAGATCGAGCATACGGGTCTACGATGCCTGGACGGCCGTCGGCCGTACGATGAGACGAATGACCTGCTATTTGCGACTTTTGATGACGACACCTCGAATGAGACGAAGGATGAGATCCGAACCGGGGAGGCTTCGGACCTAGGGCGCCCGCCCGGTGGGGCGATAGCGGACATGCGTATCTCGTGCGCCGCCGGTCCACGACGCGTCGCTGATGCGTCCGACCGAAAAACGATCAGTTCGGCCAAACCGCGGCCGAGGGAAGGCAACGATGGAGATACGCGCGCTTTTTCAACCGTGGCGGCGGCCAGCCCCTGCCACAGATGAGGGAGCCGAGCGCGCAGGAGGCACAGGGGTGGCAGACGAGCTTCAGGCCCGTCGCGCGGAGATCGCGCGAATGGAGGAGCGGGCCCTGCGGGAGTCCGAGTCATTGGAGGTGCGGCGAGCCGACTTCGAGCGCCGCCTCCAGGCGCTCGAGGACCGTGAGCGAAACGTAGAGCAGCAGGCGGAGGAGCTCAAGCGCGCCAAGCGCGTACAGCGGCGCGAGCTCGAGCGGATCTCGGGGCTGAGCGCCGCGCAGGCGAAGCAGATCCTCGTCACGGACATCGAGCAGGAGGCCAGGCATCAGGCCGCGCTGCGCCTCCAGGAGATCGAGCGTGAGACCCGGCACGAGGCGGAGCGCCGGGCCCGGAACATCCTCTCGGTGGCGATGCAGCGGATCGCCGCGCAGCACGCCGGCGACAACACCACGCGGCTCGTCGAGCTTCCGAGCGACGAGATGAAGGGCAGGATCATCGGCCGCGACGGGCGCAACATCCGGGCGCTCGAGAAGCTCACCGGCGTCGACATCATCATCGACGAGACACCGTCGGCGGTGATGCTCTCGAGCTTCGACGGCGTGCGGCGGGAGGTCGCGCGGATCACGTTGGAGCGGCTGATCGCGGACGGCCGGATTCATCCCGCTCTGATCGAGGAGACGTACCAGCAGGCGAAGGCCCAGATCGACGAGCGGATCGTGGAGGAGGGTGAGCGGGCGATGCTCGAGTCGCGCGTGCACGGCCTCGATCCCGAGCTCCTCCGCCTGCTCGGCAAGCTCAAGTTCCGCACCAGCTACGGGCAGAACGTCCTCGACCACCTGATCGAGTGCGCGGAGCTCGCCGGCCTGATCGCCGCCGAGCTGGGGACATCCGTCGAGACGGCGCGCAGGGGCGCGCTGCTCCATGACATCGGCAAGGCCGTCAGCCATGAGATCGAGGGGCCACACGCCCAGGTGGGAGCGCGCATCGCCGCCCGTCATGGCGAGCCCGAGGCCGTGGCGCATGCCATCGAGGCGCATCACAACGAGGTCGAGCCGCGGACCGTCGAAGCTGTGATCGTTCAGATCGCGGATTCGCTGTCGGGGGCGCGACCCGGTGCGCGGGGCGACTCGCTTGAGGAGTACGTGGAGCGGCTCCGCGAGCTCGAGGAGATCGCCTCGCGCCACGACGGCGTCGAGCGCGTCTACGCGATGCGCGCGGGGCGCGAGATCCGCGTGATCGTCGATCCCGGCAAGGTGGACGATGAGCGTGCGACGCTGCTCTCGCACGAGATCGCGGCGGCGGTCGAGCGCGAGCTCGAGTACCCGGGCCAGGTGAGGATCACGGTGATCAGGGAGAGCCGGGCCACCGCCTACGCCAGCTGACCGCATCGGGCCCCGCCCGGGCAACCCCTAATCCCGCGCCGGTTGCTACCACTAGGATCCCCGCCGCATGAACCAGACGCTCTTCTACGTTTTCGGCATCGTGCTGATCGTCTCTGCTATCGGCATCTCCGCGATCGGCCTGCGATTCGAGAACTTCCCGCCCACTCGCAGCGTCCTGGCCGGTGTCGTCCTTTACTTCGCCGTGCTCGTCGCCGGGACGGCGGTGTTCGCGGTCCTGAACGCCCGCGACGAGCAGGCCGAGCGCGAGGCCGAGCAGGCCGCCGAGACGACCACGACAACCGAGGCTTCCGCCGGCGGGACCACGAGCACGACGCCCTCGGGGGGTGGAGGCGGCGGTTCGACGGTCAAGCTTGCGGCGGATCCGACCCAGATCGCGTACACGACCGATTCGCTCAAGGCCAAGGCCGGGAACCTGACGATCGACTTCAACAACCCGAACCCGGCGATTCCTCACGACGTGTGCGTCGATAGCTCGACCGGCGGGCAGCTGGGGTGCTCGGACCAGGTCACGAACGGATCGAGCACGCTCGCGCTCGACAACCTCAAGCCCGGCAAGTACACGTTCTTCTGCAGCGTCGACGGTCACGAGCAGGCCGGGATGAAGGGCACCCTCGCGGTCCAGTAGCCGGCCGCCTCCCGGCGCCGGCCCGCCTAATATCTCCCGCGTGGGGAGCTACCACGTAACGACGTTCGGGTGCCAGATGAACGAGCACGACTCCGAACGCATGAAGGGGATGCTCGAGTCGCTCGGCTACGAGGAGGCGGAGGGCCGGGCCGACGCCGACCTCATCCTGTTCAACACCTGCTCGATCCGCGAGTCGGCCGACAACCGCTTCATCGCGCATCTGGGCGAGGCCAAGCGGCTGAAGTCGGAGGACCCGGAGCGCGTCGTGGGCGTCGGCGGGTGTTGGGCCCAATCGCTCAAGGACGAGGTGTTCGAGCGCTTTCCATTCGTGGACGTGGCGTTCGGGCCGGGTCAGATCCACCGGCTCGCGGAGTTCCTGACTCAGGACTCGCTCACCGCGCAGGGCTACTTCGAGTTCGAGGACTTCTCCGGGCACCTGCCCGCCAAGCGCGAGCGCGAGTTTCAGGGCTGGGTGCAGATCTCGGTCGGGTGCAACTGCGCGTGCGCCTACTGCATCGTTCCGCAGACCCGCGGCCGCGAGGTGAGCCGGGACCCGACCGAGCTGGTGAGGGAGATCCGGACGCTGGCGGCCGACGGGGTGACGGAGGTGACCCTCCTGGGCCAGAACGTCAACAGCTACGGGCGCGACCTCCCGAAGGACAGCCGCATCACGTTCGCGGAGCTGCTGCGCCGCGTGGATGCCATCGACGGGATCCGGCGCATTCGGTACACGAGCCCGCACCCCAAAGACATCCGCGAGGACGTCATCCGCGCCCACGCGGAGCTGCCCGCGCTGTGTCCGCACATACACCTGCCGCTGCAGTCGGGATCGAGCCGGATCCTCAAGGCGATGCGCCGCACGTACAACCGCGAGCGCTACCTGGACCGGGTGGCGCAGATCCGCAAGCACGTCCCGGACTGCGCGCTGACCACGGACATAATCGTCGGGTTTCCCGGAGAGACCGAGGAGGACTTCACCCAGACGCTCGAGGTCGTCGACGACGTAGGCTACGAGGGGGCGTTCACCTTCATCTTCTCGCCGCGCCGCGGAACCGAGGCGGCGACGGCGAGCGGCCAGGTCCCGCATCCGGTCAAGCGCAAGCGCATGGAGCAGCTGGTCGAGCTCGTCCAGCGGCGTGCGCACGAGCGCGCTCAGCGCTTCGTCGGTCGCACGATGGAGGTGCTCGTCGAGGGCCCTAGCCGGACCGATCCGACGCGCCTCCGCGGCCGGAGCCCCCATAACAAGACTGTGAACTTCGACGGGACCGCGCGGCCCGGCGAATTCTGCGACGTCGAGATCACGGGCGCGACGTCCACGACCCTCGCGGGCCACGAGAAGCTCCTGAGCCGCGCCGCTTGACGGCCTAGCCGTGAACGAGTGAAGGTCCTCGCGGTCTTCGGTCCGACCGGCGTGGGGAAGACGGCGGTTGCGATCGCCGTCGCCGACCTGCTTCGCGAGCGGGGCGAGGACCCGGTGGCGGTCGCCTGCGACGCGATCCAGGTCTACCGCGGCCTCGAGACGCTGAGCGGCGCGGCGACGCCGGCTGAGCGCGAGCGACTGGAGCACCGGCTGACCGGGTTCGTCGAGCCGACCGGCGAGTTCAGCGCCGGGCGGTTCGCGCAGCTGGCCCACGCGGAGATCGACGAGTTGCTGGCCGCCGGACGGCGCCCGATAGTCGTCGGAGGGACGGGGCTCTATCTGCGAGCGGGCCTGGCCGACCTCGACCTCCGCCCCCCGGTCCCGACCGAGATCCGGACTCAGGTCGAGCGGGAGATGGCCGAGCGCGGGCCCGAGCACGTCTGGGCGGAGCTCGACCCGGACGTCGCCGTGACCGTTCACCCCCACGACCGCAAGCGCATCGCGCGGACGATGGAGCTTCAGCGCGCGGGCATCGAGCCCCCGCGTTCGAGCGAGGGCCTGTGGACGGCGGGGTTGCGGCGCCCAACGGTCCTGGTGGGACTGACCATCGAGCGCGAGGAGCTGGCTGCCAGGATCGACGCGAGGGTCGACGAGATGATCGCGGCGGGGGCCGCCGAGGAGGCGCGCGCGGCGTCCGAGGTGGGCGTGTCTCGAACCGCTCGTGCGGCACTGGGCTTCGATGAGCTCCTCGTGGGCGATGGGGACGGGGTGAAGCGCGCGCACCGCGCCTATGCGCGGCGCCAGCTCACGTGGATGAGAAGGATGGCGGGGGTCACCGTGCTCGATCGCACGGGGCGCGGCGACGGCGAGGTCGCCGGTGAGGTCGTCGGGATCCTCGGCGAGAATGACGCCTGAGATGCGGTTCGAGAAGTGGCAGGCTCTGGGCAACGACTACGTGATCCTCGAGGAGGACGCGCTGCCGTGGGAGCTGACCCCTGAGCGCATCCGAAGGCTCTGCGAGCCGCATAGGGGGATCGGATCCGACGGGATCCTGCTGATCTCCGAGGTCGCGGATCAGCGTTACGTGGCGGAGCTGCGGATCTTCAACCCGGATGGGTCCGAGGCCGAGCTCTCGGGGAACGGCGCTCGGGAGGCGGTGCTCTACCTCCGCCGCTGCAACTGGACCGACGACGACGAGTTCGCGATCCTGACGAAGGCGGGGGAGATCCGTCCCCGCGTCACGGGGCCGCACAGGGCGACGATCGCGATGGGAAGGGCGTCGGTGTCGTCGCCGGACTACCCGTCGGGCGGACCGGACGGGACGGGCATGGTCACCTCTGCGGAGCGCGAGTGGCGCTTCCAGCATGTCTCGATCGGGAACCCCCAGTGCGTGATCGACGTGGGGCCCGAGCTCGAGGATCTGGAGCTCGGCGTGATCGGCCCGGGCATCGAGCGCTCGGACCTCTTTCCCAATCGGACCAACGTCTCGTTCATCCGGGTCGACGGCCCGGATGTCCGTGCACGGATCTTCGAGCGCGGGGTGGGGGAGACGCTCTCGTCGGGCACCGGCGCAGGCGGCGCCGCGGTAGCGGCCTTCCTGCGGGGTGCACCCAGCCCTCTGACGGTGCATCTGGACGGTGGTGAGCTCATCGTCGAGGTCACGGACGAGCTCGACGTGCGGCAGACCGGAACGGCGTCCCCCGTTTACCGTGGCCAGCTGTCCCAGGAGCTGGTCCGAGAGCTCGCGACCGCCACGTGAGCTCGTAGTCTTGGTGCGGATGGCGGCCCCGCAGCACACCAAGCGCCGGCTCACGGAGCCCGCGCGGCGGCTCGAAACCGTGCCCGCCTACATGTTCGCGGAGCTCGAGCGGCGGATTGCGGAGAAGCGCAAGGCCGGAATCGACGTCATCAGCCTGGGCATCGGCGACCCGGACCGACCGACGTATCCAGAGATCGTCGAGGCGATGCAGATCGCCGTCGCGGACCCGGCCAATCATGGCTATCCCTCCAACCGCGGCCGCGAGGAGTTCCGCAAGGGCTTCGCGGACTTCTACGCGGAGCGGTTCGGGGTGGAGATCGACCCCGAGTCCGAGGTGATTCCAGCGCTCGGTGCCAAGGAGTGCATCTACAACCTCTGCTTCGCCTTCCTCGATCCAGGTGACGCCGCGCTGGCGGCGGATCCCGGGTATCCGGTGTACACCGGCGCCCCCGCGCTTGCCGGCGCGGACGCGCTGCTCATGCGGCTGCGCAGAGAACTCGGCTTCGCCCCCGACCTCGAGTCCATCGCCCGGGACGATCTCGAGCGCGCGCGGCTGATGTTCTTGAACTACCCCAACAACCCAACCGGCGCCATCGCTCCGGAGGGCCTGTTCGAGCGGGCGGTGGAGCTCGCGCGGGAGCACGAGATCCTGGTCGTCCACGACAACGCTTACTCGGAGACGACGTACGACGGGTACGTGGCGCCCAGCTTCCTGGCGACACCGGGAGCGAAGGACGTCGGCGTGGAGGTCTTCTCGCTGTCCAAGGGGTTCAACATGACCGGCTGGCGTTGCGCGGCGATCCTCGGCAATCGCGATGCGGTCGCCGCCTACTGGCGGTTGAAGACCAACATCGACTCCGGCATGTTCGAGGCGCTCCAGACGGCCGCGGCCGCCGCCCTGGCGGGACCGCGGGGGGCGATCGAGGAGATGAACGCGATCTACGCGCGCCGCCGCGACCTCCTCGTGGAGGCGCTGCGCGAGATCGGAGTCGAGGTCGAGCCGCCGAGGGGGACGATCTACGTATGGGCTCCGGTGCCGAGCGGACACACCTCCGCCTCGTTCGCCGAGCTCGTGCTCGAGGAGGCGGCGGTCGTCGTCACGCCGGGCTCCATGTACGGGCCGGGCGGCGAGGGCTTCTTCCGGATCAGCATGACGGCACCCGACGAGCGGATCGAGGAGGCCGTCGCGCGACTGCGCGAGCATCTGGCACGCGGTGCGCGAGTCTCCTGACGGTTCCTTAACGGGATCTCAAAGCAATCTTTAGACCCGACCGGTACCGTCCCGCGCCCCTCGCAGGATCTGGCGGCCCGACCGCCAATTTGACCTCCGAATGGTGCAGCTCGGGATACTCCTCGCCCTCGCCAGCGCGCTCGTCGCGAACGTCGGCCTCCTGTGCAAGTACCGCGGCGCCATCGCCTCCCCGGACGTCGAGCTCTCGCACCCGCTTCGCAGCGCCGTCTCGCTGTTTCGCTCGCGCTGGTGGACGATCGGCTTCCTGGTCGCGTTCGCCGCCTGGACGCTCCACGTCGCCGCCCTGTCCGTCGCGCCGCTGTCGCTCGTGGAGACGACGCTCTCCGGCGGCCTGTTGCTCCTGGCCTGGCTCGCCGAGCGGTGGTTCGGAGTCCGCGTGGGAACGCGGGAGTGGGTGGGGCTCCTCCTGTGCGCCGTCGGATTGATCCTTCTGGCCGTGACGTCAGTTGGCAGCGGCGGCTCGAGCTCCCGCTACTCCGTTGAGGCCATGGCCTCCTTCGAGGCGGCCTCGGTCGCCGTGGGCGTGGCCCTGCTTCTCTCGGGGAGCACGGGAACCCCGGGACGCGCGAGCGGCCCAGTCCTCGGCATCGCGGCGGGACTCCTGCTGGGGGTGGCGAACGTCGCCGTCAAGGCGCTGACGGCGACCGTCCCGGGCGACGTTTTCAGCATCATCAGCCCGTGGACGGCGATGGGGCTCCTGGCCGGAGCCGGTGCGTTCCTGGCGCTGGCGCGCGGGATGCAGACCGGAGGCGCGATACCCGTGATCACCCTGAGCTCCGTATGCGCGAACCTGGCGTCCGTGGCGGGGGGGATCGCGGTCTTCGGCGATCCCGTGGGCGGCGATCCGCTGGCGATCGCGGCCCGCTCAGCGGCCTTCGCGGCGGTGATCGCGGCCGCGATCGTGCTGCCGGCGCCCAGCCGCGCCGCGGTCGCTCGCGCCTGATCGCATCCGTCGGACCGTCCGGGCCGCCTCCTAGGGTCCACCGGCACCGACCTCTCCATGGCATGGCTCCTCCTGATCGCCGCTGGGCTCTTCGAGACCGGCTTCGCAGTGATGCTGAAGCTGAGCCACGGGTTCACTCGGATCCTGCCAACGGTCCTGTTCTGCGTGTTCGCGCTGGCGAGCTTCGGACTGCTCAACCTGGCGCTCCGCGACCTCCCCGTGGGTACCGCCTACGCGGTCTGGACGGGCATCGGGGCGGCCGGCACGGCGACAGTCGGAATCCTCGCCCTCGGTGAGCCGGCGGACGCGCTGCGCATCGCCGCGATCTCGCTGATCGTGATCGGCGCGATCGGCCTGCAGGCCGTCGAGAGCCATTGAGCTCTGCCGGATCGCGACGCGGACGCGCCTACACTTGACGTGGATGCAGCGAACCCGCAACGGCCGTCGCGCCCATAGCCCGGACATCGAGGGCAGCGGCATCCAGAACCCGCGCGCCAGGCAGCGCGCGCTCTGCCTCGGCGTGCTGCCGGCAACGCCCGGTGGCGCCGATCCCCTCGCCGAGCTGAAGGAGCTCCTCCGCACCGCCGGCGTGGCGGCCGCGGGCGAGGCGGTACAGGTGCGCGGCCGCCCGGATCCCGACCGCTACGTCGGCCGGGGCAAGCTCGCCGAGGTCAAGGCGGAGATCGCACGGACGAATGCGAACCTGGTGGCATGCGACGACGAGCTGGTGCCAAGGCAGGAGCGGAACCTCGAGCAGTCCCTCGGCGTGCCCGTGATCGACCGCACGGCGGTGATCCTGGACATCTTCGCCGACCATGCGCACAGCGCCGAGGGAAAGCTGCAGGTGGAGCTCGCGCAGCTCGAATACAACCTGGCACGGATGCGCGGGCTGTGGACCCACCTCGAGCGGCTGGGAGGCGGCATCGGCACCAGGGGCCCCGGCGAGACGCAGATCGAGACGGATCGCCGCCTGGCGCGGGATCGGATCGCAACGCTGCGCCGCCGCCTGGAGCGCCTCGAGCGGAACCGCGAGGTCATGCGGAATCGGCGCAGCGGCTCCGCGCTCCCGATCGTGGCGCTCGCGGGCTACACGAACGCGGGCAAGTCGACGCTCCTGAATGCGATGACCGGCGCGGGCGCCGGCGTTGGTGAGAGGCTTTTCCACACCCTCGATCCGACCACTCGCGCCTACCGTCACCACGGCCGCCGTTACCTTCTGACCGACACCGTCGGGTTCATCCGCAAGCTTCCGCACCAGCTAGTCGAGGCGTTCAAGGCCACGCTCGAGGAGACGACACTGGCCGATCTCATCCTGCACGTCGTCGACGCCTCCGAGCCGGAGCACCAGCGTCGCGAGGCCATCGCAGCCGTCGACGCGGTGCTGGAGGAGATCGGGGCGGACTTGGTTCCGCGCCTGCGCGTCTACAACAAGACCGACCTGCTCGATGCCGCGGATGCGAACGAGCTGGTGATCCGCGATCCGGATTCGATTGCGGTCTCCGCGCTGTCGGGTCAGGGGCTGGAGGAGCTTCGTGACCGGATCGAGTCGAGCTTCGAGGAGACGCTCGCACCGCTCGAGCTCCTGCTGCCGTATTCGCAGGGCGCGACGCTGGCCGAGCTCCACGACCTCGCCGGGGACCTCGAGCGCGAGGATCGCCCGGAGGGCGTGCTCGTGCGCGCAAGCGTCCCTGCGGCGCTCGCGCACCGATTCACGGACTTTGCGCTGAACGGGACGGGCGCGACCCGCGACCGCCACGGGCGCCGCTGACGCGCCGATTACGCTCCTCGCGTGGAGCTGCGGGTAAGACGCCTGCGGGCGGAGGCGAGCCTTCCGAGCCGTGCCCACGAGGGTGACGCGGGCCTCGATCTGCAGGCCGCCGAAGCCGTGACGATCGCGCCGGGCGAGCGCGCGGCAGTGGCAACGGGCATCGCGGTCGAGATCCCGACCGGGCACGCCGGGCTGGTGCTTCCCCGCTCCGGCCTGGCGGCGAGGCACGGCATCGCGCTCGTCAACGCCCCCGGCCTGATCGACCCCGGCTATCGCGGCGAGATCAAGGTCCTGCTGCTGAACACGGATTCACGAGAGACGTTCGAGATCTCACCCGGGGATCGGATCGCGCAGCTCGTGCTGAGCCCGATCGCGGAGGCGGATCCGGTCGAGGTGGCCGAGCTGGCCGCGAGCGCCCGCGGCGAGGGCGGCTTCGGCTCGAGCGGGCGCTAGCCCCGCATGGCCGCCCGGTGGGCGGCCTCGTGCGCCGCGGCCTCGAGGGAGTCGTCCAACGGGTCGAGCTCGGGCTCGGAGCCCTGGCGCCGTGCGAGCGCCAGCTGAATCAGCCGATCGGCGAACCAGGCGTTCTTCGGCAGAAGCGGCCCGTGCAGGTAGGTCCCGATCACGTTGCGCCGGCGGACACCCTCCTGGCAATCCTCGCCGTTGTTCCCGAAGCCGCGGATCACGCGGCCGAGCGGGGTCGCCTCGGGACCGAGGTGGGTGCGCCCACCATGGTTCTCGAAGCCGGCCAGGCGCCGCGGCTCGCCGTCCACGTCGACCTCGATCTCCACGTTTCCGATCAGGCGCGGGCCGGGCGCACGGACGGTCTCCAGGTCTGCGAGCCCGAGCCCCTCGATGCGCTCGTCCCCCAACTGATAGCTGTGCCCGAGAAGCTGGTAGCCACCGCAGACCGCGAGGAGCACGGCGGCGTCCTCGGTCGCCTCGGCCAGCGCCTTTCGCTTGGTGCGCACGAGATCCGCCGCGACGATCCTCTGATCGCGATCCTGGCCACCGCCCATGTAGAGGAGGTCGTGGGCCGCGGGATCAAGCGGATCCCCGGGGCCGGACGCCGAGTACTCGAACCGGATCCCGCGCCATTCGCAGCGGCGCCTCAGCAGCAGGATGTTCCCGCGGTCCGCGTAGATGTTCATCTGCTCGGGATACAGCGCGCACAGCCGGAGCTCCATCACGGTCGCTCCAACACCACGATCACCGAGCCGATGTACCCGTTCATGGCGGGTACCGACACGCGGTCGTATGGCACGAGCCCAGCGGTCTCGCCCTCGCGCTCCAGGGAGCCGGGGTCGAGGAGCCACAGCGCCTCGGCATGCGCGGACTCGACCATGGTCCCGTCCGGGGCGACCTCCTGGCGCAGCCGGCGCAATTCGAGGCGCTGTCCATCGCCGACGACGTCGGCTGGGAGGCTCGAGTAGACGCGGCCGCCGGCCTCGCGGATGTCCGGAAGGGGGCCGGGGGCGCCCGTGAGTTCGTCGGGCATGCCGTCGAGGATCGCGGCGCCGAGCCGGCCTCCCGGGCGCAAATGCGCCGCGACCTGGCGCAGCACCGGCGCCCGTGCCGATTCGGCGCCGATCATCTGCACGAACTGCATCGCGGCGATCGCGAGGCCGAACTCGCGTCCCAGGCCGAGCCGGCGAGCGTCGGCGCGCTCGGCGTGGACGTGCAGCCGCTCGGCCGCCGCCCGTTCGCGCGTGGCCGCGAGGAGGTCGGCGTCCACGTCGATGGCCCACACCTCATGCCCCCGCCGGGCCAGGTGCAGGGCGACTCTGCCCGTCCCGCATCCGAGCTCGAGGATCGGCCCGTCGGTCTCCGATGCGAGCCGCTCCCAAGCCTCCAGGTCGGCCCCGTAGGCCCCGCACTCGGTGTCGTGCCATATCACCTTCGCGCTCGAGCGCCAATCCGTCGCGCTCATGCCCAGTACTCCCGGGCGAGGCCTCGCCTGGCCAGCAGGGTGCGAAGCTCGAGCAGGGCCGTGTAGGTCGGGAGGGCGAACAGCCGACCATCCGCCCCCTGGACCGCGCGATCGATCGAGTGCGGGATGCTCGCGTCCACCTCGATCGCATCCGTTGGCACCCCGGCGTATTTCAGGCGGACCGCCATCTCCGGCGCCCGGGTGCCGGCACAGGTCACCCGCCGCACATGACCGGCCAGGAGCTCGAAATCCGCATCCCAGACCCACGAGATGTCACGGCCGTCGGCGATCCGGTCGTTCAGGGCCAGCCAGATGTCGAGGGTCCCGTCACCGTCGGCCGTCTCCAGGAGAAGGGTGCGGAGCACCTCGTTTGCTCCGGCGGGGTTCTTGATGAGAAGGATCGAGAGCTCCCTCTCGCCGACGCGGAGCGTCTCGACCCGCCCAAACACCGCCTCCATCGACTCGATCGACCGCGCAGCCCGCTCGACCCCGATGCCCAGCCCCATGGCGGCGGTCAGGGCCGCGAGCGCGTTGTAGACGTTGTAGAGGCCCGGCAGCCGCAAACGCAGCTCGACCTCGCCCTGCGGGGTTCGGACCTCGACTCTCGAGCCGCTCATCCCCTCGAGCTCGATCCGCGTGGCGGCGACGTCGGGTGCTGGGCGGTCCGCGCCGCAGCTGGGACAGTCGTAGTGGCCCAGGTGCCCCACGAACGCGACCGCGTACGAATAGGGCGAGCCGCAGCGACGGCAGTGCTTGGCGTCGAAGGCATGCTGCAGCTCGGGGAGCGCCTGGCCTTGATCCTCGATCCCGAAGTACGTCACCCCGGTGCGCCGGGCGAGGTCCTCGTCACGCCCGAGGTCGGCGATCAGCGGATCGTCGGCACAGAGCGCGAACTCGGTCGCGCCGGCGCGCGCGGCGACCGTGGCGGCCCACTCGTCGGCCAGGTACTCCAGCTCGCCGTAGCGGTCGAGCTGGTCGCGAAACAGGTTCCCGAGGACGACCAGCTTCGGCTCGAGCTCCGCGGCCACGCGGGGAAGCCACGCCTCGTCGACCTCGAACAGGCCCTCGGTGCCGCGCTGCTCGAGCAGTGCCGTCGCGACTCCCCAGGTCATGTTCGATCCCGCGCGATTGTGCACCGGGTCGCGGCCGGCGGCGCGCAACGCTGTGGCGATCATGCCGGCGGTGGTGGTCTTGCCGTTGGTCGCGCTGACGATCGTGCTCCCACCGGCGAGCTGGGACGCGAGGCGCGCGATGGCGTCGGGAGCCATCCGCAGGAGCAACCGGCCCGGGAGCGTGGTGCCGCCGCCCCTGCCGCTACGCCGGGAGAGTGCGCCCGCGGCCCGCGCGACCGCGAGCTTCGGGCCGAACAGGCGGCTCACCTGCGGCGTGGGCCCACCAAGGCGCCACCCGCGGGCGCGATCACGTCGAGGGTGCGCGGCAGCAGGCGGATCCGCGCGGGCAGATCGGCCAGGTGGTCACCGTCGGCGTACACGGCGAACGGCCGATCGGCCGCGATCTCGACCTCGGACGCTCGCGCGACGGTGACCTCCTCGTTCTCCACATGCCGACCGCTGAACACCTTGGGCAGGTTAACCAGGCAGCGCAGCCTCGAGACGTCGCTAGTCGTCACCACGTCGAGCCTGCCGTCGTCGAGCTCGGCGTCGGGCGCGAGGTACATGCCGCCCCCGTAGGCCCTGTTGTTGGCGGCAGCCACGGAGTACCCGGTGAACTCCGTGCGGCTGCCGTCGAGCGTTACCTCGAAGCGCGCCGGCTTCCACGCCGCCAGCCCCCGGAGGGCGGCGTACAGGTACACGAGGTCACCCTTGACCACCCGCGTCTCGTTGGCGATTCGGTTCACATCGGAGTCGAACCCGCAGCTCGCGATACCCAGGAAGCGACGGCCGTTCACCTCGCCGACGTCGACCCTGCGCGTCGCTCCGCTCGCGATCAGCGCGATGGCCCCGGGGATCTCGGTCGGGATGCCGAGCACGCGCGCGAAATCGTTTCCGCGGCCACCTGGAATCACGCCCATCGGCACCCCCGTGCCGGCCAGGGCCCCGCCGATCTGGCCGATGAGCCCGTCGCCGCTCATCACGACCGGGACCTCGCCGGCGGCAGCGGCCTCGCGCGCCTCATCGATGCCGTGCTGGAGGCTCGTCGTCATCACCAGGCGGTGCTCGATCCCGTGATCGCGGAGTGCCCCCTCGAGACGGGGCAGGAGGTCCCGGACCCTTCCGCCGCCGGCCGATGGGTTGACCAGCACCAGGTGGGATCGGTCGCGGCTCATGGCCGGAATCTAGTCACGCGGGGGCGCTACGGGGCTTGCCTGCGGCCGACCCAGAATGTCCCATCGCCCGCCTCGCCGGCCGCCACCGGCTCGATCCCGTGCTTCGCGAACGCCCAGTCGAGCGCCCCTTTCGGCGTGTAGAACGGGGTCGCCGGCCCCCAGCTGGACGCGACGACCGCGTGACCCCCGGGTCGCAGGACGCGAGCGACCTCGCGGACGAAGGGCGGCATGTTCAGGTGAGCCACGAGGTCGAAAGATTCGTCCTCGTAGGGCAGTGCGGCCGCGTCGGCTACTCGGAAGGCGATGCGGCCCTCGGGGTCCAGTCCAACCTTGGCCTTCGCGGCGGCGACCATCTCCTCGGATAGGTCCACCCCCCGCACGCTCGCCTGCGGGAACTCCCGCGCCAGGAGCAGCGCGCCCTCGCCGGTCCCGGTGCCGCTCTCCAGCGCCCGCTCGGGCGCGGGCTGGACGTGCAGGAGCGCGGCGGCCAGCGGTGCCAGGTGGTCGGGAGAGCCGGCCCGTGTCCGCCGGTCCCAGCCGGGAGCCGCGGTGTCGAAGAACCGCCGCATCGGCCCGCGGATGAGCGGCCAGGTCCAGGGCGCGCGCACCATGAGCCGGTTGAGCATTCGTCCCATGACGCGGATCCGCGCGGGAGTGGGTCGGCCGCCGGTGTCCGCGGAGCTGTCGAACGTCGGCGGCATACCGCCATCATGCCCACTAGGCTGGCGCGCCGATGCCTGGTGTCAGCCGAGCCGTCTGCATCCTGGCGATGGCCGGGATGGCCGTCGTCTCTGCACCATGTGGCGGAAGCGGTGACGACCCGTCCACGAGCGCCTCCCTGCCGGCCGGCTGCGAGCAGGTCGCGAAGCCACCTCCGAAACATCGCGAGCTGAAGCGGCCCCCGCGGACCGTGACCCGGGGCGAGCGGCTGGACGCCACCGTCGATTCGAGCTGTGGCCGGTTCGACATCCGCCTGGACACGGCCGACTTCCCGCGGACGGTCAACTCGTTCGTCTACCTTGCGAGGAAGGGGTTCTACGACGACACGATCTTCCACCGCATCGTCCCCCACTTCATCGTCCAGGGTGGCGACCCGCTACAAACCGGCCGTGGCGGACCGGGCTACACGGTCACTGAGCGGCCCCCCGCCAACTCGACTTACACGCTCGGGACGGTCGCGATGGCCAAGACTCCGGTCGAGCCACCGGGCCGATCGGGCAGCCAGTTCTTCATCGTCACCGCGGCGGACGCCGGTCTGCCCTCCAATTACGCGATCCTGGGCAAAGTGAGCTCGGGGCTCGACGTGGTGAAGCGGATCGGCAAGCTCGGCGATCCCGAGAGCGGGGACGCCGGCTCACCGCTCGAGACGGTGGTGATCCGGCGGATCGTGATTCACGGGAGCGGGTGATGGCGCGGATCGGTGTCGGCGACAAGGCTCCTGATTTCGACCTCGAGGGGACCGAGGGTCGCCGCTACGGGCTCGCCGACTGTCACGGCCACTGGCTCGTGCTCGCGTTCTATCCCGGGGACTTCACCCCGGTCTGCACGCGCCAGTTCTGCTCGTACCGCGACGCGGCCGACCGGCTGGATGACCTCGATGCGAAGGTCTGGGGCATCTCGCCGCAATCCGTGGAATCCCACGAGCGATTCCGACGGAAGTACGGCCTGACGGTCCCGCTCCTGTCGGATCCCGACAGAGCGGTGATCCGCGCGTACGGCGTCCTGGGCCCCGGCGGCCTCGTGCGCCGCTCGATCTTCATGGTCGACCCCGGCGGCAGGGTGCGGTACCGGCACGCCGCGCTACTGGGCCTCCACTACCGGGACGTCGGTGAACTGCGCTCGGCGCTCCAGGGCGTGCGGTCGGCACCCGCCTGATCGGGGACCGTGGCCGCGATCGAATCGGTGGAGTTCGCGGTCGAGCGGCAATCGCGCACGCTCGCGGGTGAGTCGCTGGGGGAGGGACCGCCGATACTGCTGCTACACGGAATCACCGCCACGCGGCGCTATGTGGTCCACGGATCGAAGGTGCTGTCGCGCCGGGGATACCGACAGCTCACCTACGACGCGCGCGGCCATGGGCGCTCCGACCCGGCGCCACCTGGAGCGGGCTACGCCTACACCGATCTGGTGGCGGATGTCGAGGTGGTGGCGCAGGACCGGGTGGGGGAGGCCCCGTTCGTCCTGGGTGGCCACTCGATGGGCGCTCACACCGCGGTGGCCTATGCCCTCGAGCACGCCGAGCGGCTTGCGGGACTCGTCGCGATCGGCCCCGTCTACATGGGCCTCAACGACCCACAGGGACTCGACTCGTGGGACCGCCTCGCGGAGGGCCTGGAGCGGGGGGGCGTCGACGGCTTCATGGAGGCGTTCGACCGAGGGCTGGACCCCGAGTGGCGCGATGTCATCCTCCGCTTCACGCGCCAGCGGATGGACCAGCACGTCCACCTGGACGCCGTGGCACGAGCGCTGCGCGAGGTGCCGCGATCGTCGCCCTTCGACTCCATCTCGGATCTCGAGCTACTGGACCTGCCGGTGCTGGTGGTCGCGAGTCACGACACGGCTGATCCCGGCCATCCCTACGGGGTCGCGGCCGCGTACGCGGACGCGATCCCGGGGGCGCGCCTGGTCAGCGAGGACGAGGGTGCCTCCCCGCTCGCGTGGCAGGGCGGGCGCTTGGCGCAGGCCATCGCCGAGTTCGTGGACGCAAAGGAGGTCCGGCTGCGCCTGGGGTGGTGACGGGCCGGCCCCTGCGTATGCTTGCGTCGATGATCGACGACGGCCAGGCGGTTCACTACACCGAGATTCCGCGGGGCACGCCCGTCTACGGCTCGGACGAGGTCGAGATCGGAACCGTGGACCGTGTGCTCGACAACTATCGGGAGAACATCCTCGATGGCTTCGTGATCCACATCCCGCGGCTCGGTCTGCGGTTCGTCGACGCCCCAGAGGTGGCGCGCACCGCCGAGCGCGCGGTGACGCTGACGATCAGCTCCAGCGAGGCCGAGGAGCTGCCCCCGCCGCCGAGCGGGGTCGCAACGCTTCGGCCGAACCTTCGCGGCGGCCGCCTGGGTCGCCTATTCGGCGGCTCGAAGCGCCAGTAGAGGATGCGCTCGGCAGGCCCTGCGGGTGCGCACCCGGCGCGCCCGAAATTACGGCGGGTCCCCGGTGAGGATCCACTCACCGGCCGAGCCGCGCTCCAAGAGCGCACGGTCACCGAGACCCCGGAGTGCCAGGGTCACCGTCGGGCGCCTCGCCCCGACCAGGTCGGCGAGCGTCTGATGGGAGAGCCGGTACGGAAGCACCGCGCCGCCCTCGGCCTTGCGACCCCAGAGCTCGGTCAGGTGCCAGAGAAGAAGGAGCAGGCGCTCCTCGACGCCAACGGTGTTGGCGATCGCCGCGCTCACGGCGATTCGGCGCGAGCGCCGGAGCGCGCGATCGGTGATCGCTTCCAGAAGCTCCGGGAACTGATGCGCCTGCGACGTGAAGTCTGCGTCGAGCGCCGCGATCCAGCTCGGCTCGATCACGGTCCACGCGATCTGTGAGAACGAGGGACTGTCCTCCTGCCACGGGTTGAAGAGGTCGCCTCGCCCCAACAGTTCGAGGCTGCGCCCGCGCTCCGGAACGACCACGCGGCGGCCGAGCAGGCCGTCCAAGACCAGGAACCCGAGGTGGGTGCCGCGGGGCTCGCTCGCGGGCTGCCACGGGCCGCGCTGGAGCTTGATCGCCGCCGCCCAGAGCCGGTCGGCGGACCGGACGCCGTCGGCCCTGCGGATGAGTCGCGCGAACTCCGAGTCGCGCTCGAACAAATCGACCCGCTCACCGTTGACGGCGGACTGCGTCTGCATCGTTGCCTCCACCCCGAGCACTTACCCCGGTTGTACGCTAGAAAACAAGGAGGCGACGTCGCCCAGCCGGCGTCGCGCACGGAGAGCGTGGCCACCACCGGCGAGACATCCACCACCCGGAGCCTGAACCGCGATATCTCGCGCGCGATGGTCGCGCTGTTCAAGGACGCGACCGGCAGGGGACCCGGCCGCGCTCGCACCTATATCGAGGACGGGCTCGTCGTGACGGTGCTCCACGACACCATGACGAAGGCCGAGCGAACGCTCAAGGACGAGAACCTCGAGGACCACGTTCGCTCCCTTCGCCGGATCTTCCAGGGGACGTTCCGCGACGAGGCAATCGCCGTCGTGGAGCGGCTCACCGGGCGCCGGGTTCTTGCCTTTTTGAGTGACCACGCCGTCAATCCCGACTACGCCGTGGAGGCGTTCATCCTCGATCCGGGGCTCGAAGATTCCCCCGGGGAATGACCTTGCCGCTGTTGTTTTGCTTACAGGAAGCGGGGTAGCAGTTCGCTAACATCAGGTCAAGGTCACGGGAGCTCGCACAAGGCCCCGTGATCCCAAGACAGCGGCCAAGCCGTGAAGGGCCCACTGCCATCCGTGGCGTGCACCTAGTCGCGCGGTTCGCCGCCCGTTCCCAGTGCTTCAGCCAGTGAGGAGGATGGGCAGCGTTGTCTGTGAGCTCTCGCTCCAAGTCAACCTCAAGCGCACCAGCCGGTGAGCGGAACGGCCGGATTCCTTCCGAAACCGTCGACCCCGCAACCGCCCACGCGATTCGAATGAACGGACACCTGGCCGACGAGAACGAGCTTCTGCGCCGATACGCGGAGACTCACGACCCCCGGCTGAAGGAGGAGCTGGTCAAGCGCTTCCTTCCGCTCGCGCGCTCACTCGCATTGCGCTACCGCGGAGCGTCCGAGCAGCTCGAGGACCTGATCCAGGTCGCGAGCCTCGGTCTCGTGAAGGCTCTCGATGGCTTCGACCTAGAGCGTGGCCGCTCGTTCATCGCCTATGCGGCGCCGACCATTCTCGGGGAGCTTCGGCGCCACTTTCGCGATCGCGTGTGGGAGCTTCGGTTGCCCCGAGGCCTCCAGGAGCGGACGATGGCCGTCCAGGAGGCGGCGCAGAAGCTCGCGGAGGAGCATGGTCACACGCCCACCGTCGGTCAGATCGCCGAGCGACTGGAGCTCACGGAGGAGGAGGTGTCCGAAGCGCTTCAGGCCGAGGAAGCGCGCCGGACGCTGTCACTGGACGTGCCACGCAGCAGGGAGGATGCCGAGTCGGTGCCGATGATCGAGACCGTGGGCGAGGCCGAGACGGGCTACGACCGGGTCGAAGCCCAGATCGCGGCCGAGGGCGCCCCGCTTACCGAGCGCGAGCGCACCGTCCTTCGACTCCGGTTCGAGGAGGATCTGAACCAGTACGAGATCGGCAGGCGCCTCGGCGTCTCCCAAATGCAGGTCTCGCGAATCATGCGCAAGGCGCTCCGCAAGCTGCTCGACGCCGTGCAGGCGGAGGGTGACGGAGAGACCGGCGCGAGCTGACAGCGCGGTTTGCATCGCGCGATGCGGGGGTAGGAACGCGCGCAGGAGGTGATTCGATGAGCCTCATCGACAAGCTGACCGGCCGCGCGAAGCAGGCCGCTGGGGACGTGACCGGCGATCGCGCGCTTCATCGCCAGGGTCGCAAGGAAGAGACCAAGGGCCAAAAGAAGGAAGAGGCCGCACGAGCCCAGGATCAGGCCGAGGAGAAGGCCCGAGAGGTCGGAAAGCTCGAACGCGAGACCTGAGTCTCGAATGCGCCCGGCGAACTTCGCCGGGCGCACAACTTTCCCCAGCTGCTCGATTGCCGGGTTATGAATCTATCGACCTCGCAGGCGATGCTGGGCACTGCTCGAGCGCGGAATTGGGTACAAGAGTGGTTGTGGAGCAGACCGAGCGCGACCAGCTGCTCAGACGTCTGATCGAGTGGCGCCCCGCGTCCGGTGTTCTCTCCGTCTACGTCATCGTCGATCCCGCCGATCGCAGTCAGGGCTGGCGAATCGAGCTGCGCGAGCGGTTGCGGGGACTTGCGGGGGAGTCCTCGAATCACGAGCAACGGCGGGTATTCGACGCGGCCGCCTCGCGGGTCCTGGAGCGGTTCCCGGCGAACGCGGCGCCACCCGAGGGCCGCGGACACGTGGGGTTCATCGAGCTCGGCGACAAGCGGGCCACGGCCGTTTGGCGCAGCATGCAGATGCCGCCACGTCGCACCGAGGCGCTGCTGGCGAAACGGGCCTTCGTGAAGCCGCTGGTGGAGCTGTTCGCTCAGGGGCCGCACGTCAGTGCGGTCCTCGTCTCGGCCGATCGTGTGCGTCTGCTGGAGTGGTCGCTCGGGGCGATCCGAGAGCTGGAGGACTGGGAGATCACGCTGTTCTCGCGCGATTGGCGCGAGCGCAAGGCGGAGCGCAACATTCCGGGGCGGGGAAGCTGGACCTCCGCATCCGGTCGCGATCAGTTCGACCAGCGACTCGACGCGAACCGCGAGCGCTTCCTGCACGAGATCGGCTCACGCGTCAGCGAGGAGCACGCGACGCGGAAGTGGCGCCACATCCTCGTCTTCGGGGTCGAGGAGTATCCCCAGGAGCTCGCGGATGGCATGAGCGCCGGCGCCGATCGCATCCACGTCGTGCGGCACGATCTGGTGAGCGCGCCCGAGGGGCGGATCGCCGAGCGGGTCGCCAACGAGGTGCGGCAGCTCAACACGGCCACGGCGCTGGCGGCGGTGGACGAGGTGGAGGAGGCGATCGGCGCCGATCCCGGCACGGCGCTGGGCCCCCAGGAAACGCTTCAGGCGCTGGCGGAGGGCCGCGTGCGTCACCTCGTCTTGGACGCCCACCGCGACTACGAGGAAGCCCCGCTGGAGGCCCTCGGCTACGACGACGGCAACGACGGCCTCCCGGTGGGGGAGCGCATGGTCGAGCTCGCCGTCTCCACGAGCGCGGACATCACCCCGGTGTACGAGGAGTCCGCCGCCAGGCTCGAGTCGCACGACGGCGTCGCCGCGCTATTGCGGTACTGACGCCCAGGCAGTGAGTTGGGGAGGCGAGCGTGGGGGAAGTCCCACGATGGTCGACTTTGGCCGGCGCGGTCTCGTTTCGGCGCCTGCCCAGCGGGTATCGTTTGCCTCTCAGTCGTCCGCTGAGAACAATGGCCAGTCCATCGGGGGATAGCGGCTTCAGCCTGGTCCGCAGCGAGGATCGTCTCGTCTGGATCTTCGGCTCGTCGCGGAGTGGCAGCACCTGGCTTCTGAGGATGCTCTCGGAGCTCGATGAGGCCGTGACGATCGACGATCCCCATCTGGGTCACCATCTCGGCATCTGGCGGCCGATCCCGCTCGCGTGGGCCACGGCGGCGGGCGATCCGGAGCTGACGCTCCTCAACGACATCAAGCGGGAGAAGCCCAGCTACTTCTTCAACGAGCGCTACCGCCACGTGTGGGAGCCGGCTCTGCGGGACCTGATCGTGACGCGATTCGACGCTCAGGCCAGGGATCGCGCTGGCGGTCGAACCACGCATCCGCTGGTGATCGTCAAGGAACCCGGCTCGCACATCGCCGACCTCCTGATGTCGCTGTTCCCGAGGTCGCGGATGATCTTTCTCCTGCGCGACGGCCGTGACGTCGTCGACTCCTGGCTCGACGCCCACCGACCCGGCGCCTGGGCTCTCGACGAGGGTGCCTACCCGGTCGCCCACGAAGGGAGGGAGGCGCTGATCCGGTGGCAGGCGAGCGTCTGGGCGTATCGCACCGGTGTGGTGCTGCGCGCCTATCAGGGACACGAGCCCGGGGGACGCGTCCTGGTCCGCTATGAGGACCTCCTCCGCGATCCCGCCCGGGAGCTCGAGCGGATCTGCGGGCGGTTCGGGGTACCGGTCGCTCCCGTGCGCCTGCGCGAGATCGCGCAGGCGCACGGTTACGACCAGGTGCCGAGCGAGGAGAAGGGGGAGAGCAAGGAGATCCGCGCCGCGGAGCCCGGCGCCTGGCAGCGGCATATGACCGCGGCCGAGCAGCGGGCCATGTACGAGGTGATGGGGGAGAGGCTGGTGGAGGTGGGCTATCTGCCCGGCTTCACAACCGAGCGCGTCGCCTGATCTCCCTCGGCGGCCGCTCAGCCGCCGGCGTGCCGTTAATCCGGGGAGACCGCCGCTATCGACCATGGGGCCGCCCGCTCTCCCCTGAGGGCATAGCGCACCTCCGTGTGGCCGAGGACGTCCTGGAGTCCGCGGCGCCGCTCGGAGAAGACGATCCCCACGAAC
>Ga0075431_100000073_pt1 | contig 58648 bp, 56 predicted proteins | sample RhiMetdeltSRZDD5_FD_75297 | JGI IMG/M metagenome (GOLD analysis project Ga0075431, IMG submission 75297) | Populus rhizosphere microbial communities from Tennessee, USA - Rhizosphere MetaG P. deltoides SRZDD5 | ecosystem: Host-associated > Plants > Roots > Rhizosphere > Soil | place: USA... | reverse complement strand
CTCCGGATCAGTCCCGCGCCGGGCGCGCGCGCGCCCGCCGAGACGGGGCCGGCGCGCTCTTGGCGAACAGCGTATGCCGTGCCGCCTCGCAAATCGCGATGGCGGCCGGATGTTTGAGCTTCCTTTCCACGGAGATGGCGTAGAAGCGAGAGGGTACGTCCGGCGCCCAGCCGATTCGCTGCACGTTGTAGAGCCGCGCGAGATGCGTCTCGAGAACGACGGGAGCGGAGAATACTCCGATTCCGGTCCCGCCGAACTCCCAGCGCAGCTCCGAGTCGTCGAACTCACCGATGACGCGAGGTCGGATGTCGAGGGCTTCGAACCATTGATCCAGAGCGCGCCGCACCGCGGTGTTCGGCGTGGGCATCAGCATCGGCGCGTCATGCAGCGATTTCGGGAAACCCGGCCGGTACTTTCGCGCCAGCGGCGGAACACCCAGGAACGAGAGCCCCGTCTCGCCGAGCAAGTGATTGTAGGCTCGCACCTTCACGGTGGGGCTGATCGGCGCGTCGGCCAGCACGACGTCGACGCGCTGGACGGACAGCTCCGCGAGCAGCTGCTCCGAGGTGCCCTCGCGACAGGTGATCCGGACCGGCTCCGGGAGCTTCAGCGCGGGCTCGATGAGCCACCGCGCGATGGACTTCGGGATGACGTCGTGCACGCCGATCACCACATGCATCGGACGACCCGTCGGCCGCCCGCGGGCGGTGTCGACGAGCTCGCGCCCGAGGGCGAAGATCTCGTCGGCGTAGCGATAGACGACCTGGCCCATCTCGGTGGCGACCACGTGACGCCCAGAGCGTCGGAGCAGTTTCTCACCAAGCTGTTCCTCGAGCCGTCGGATCTGGACGCTGATGGTCGGCGAGGCCAGCTTCAGCTCGGTGCTCGCGGCCGCCACGCTGCCGGTCCGCACGACCATCCAGTAGTAGAGCAGGTGGTGGTAGTTGAGCCACTCCATCGCGCGCCGATCTTACAATAAAGCTAAGCATGAGGTGAAACGTTTCTAATAGTCGAAGCGAGAGCCGGAGGGTAGAAGAGGAGACAGGAGGAGCGCGATCATGGTTTCGGAGCGCGAGCGGGGAGAAGAGGCCGAGTCGGGCGAGCGTGGATCTCTCTGGGCCGTGGTGCTCGCGGGAGGGGAAGGGACCAGGCTGCGCCCGCTCGTCCGCCACCTGTGTGGCGACGAGCGACCCAAGCAGTTTTCTCCCTTGCTCGGGGGCCGAACGCTCTTGGACCAGACCCTCGACCGAGTCGGGTTGCTGATTCCTCCCAAGCGGACCGTGGTCGTCACCCTGCAGGCGCATGCGCGCTATCTGGAGCGCGAGCTCGCCACGACGCCCCGCCCGCACGTTCTGAGCCAGCCGGAGAGCCGCGGGACGGCCGCCGGAATACTCCTGGCCGCGCAGCGGATCGAGACGCGGGATCCGGGCGCGACGCTCGTGTGCTTTCCGTCGGATCATCTCGTGCTGGAAGAGGGCGCCTTCATGGAGCACGTGGGGGAGCTGGCCTCATTCGTCGGGCGAGAGCCCCGCCGGATCGTGCTCCTCGGGGCACCGCCGTCTGAGCCGGAGACCGAGTACGGGTGGATCGAGCCCGGGGAACCCGTTGGATGGACCGGCCAAGGTCCGGTCCACGCGATTCAGCGGTTCCGAGAGAAGCCGTCGAAAGAGGCGGCGGAAGCCCTGTTGCGCCGGGGAAGTCTCTGGAACACCTTCGTGTTCGCCGCACGGGCAGCGGTGCTGCTCGCGGCCGGGCGTGAGTGCGCGCCGACCCTCTACGACCGGCTCGCGGCACTGCGGGCGTTCGAGGGCGGTGAGCACGAGCGGTGGGCGCTTCGCCAGGCCTACGCCCTGGCCCCCACCGTGGATTTCTCACGATCCATTCTCGAGGCATGCCCGCAGATGCTCGCGGTGTCGAAGCTGCCGGGACTGACCTGGTGCGATCTGGGCAGTCCCGAGCGAGTCGTGAAGATGCTGGCCAGGCTCGGCGTCTCGGCGCCATGGCTGGCGACGTACACGGCCTGACAACCTCAAAAGGAGAACACGATGAACATGGTGAAACGATGCCTCGGCGTCATCTCGGTTCTGGCCACCGTCTTCGTGCCGGCGGCGCCCGCGCTCGCCCAGCACGGGCCCCACTACATCGCTCAGACACCCACGCCGGCGAAGGTCAACGAGACCGAAGCGGCGCTGCGAGACCTCTGGGTGGGTCACGTCTTCTGGGTGCGTAACGTGGTCGTCAGCACCTTGGTCGAGAACCAGCCCGCCGCCGCGGCGGCGGAGCAGGAAGTCGTCGCCAACGCCAAACAGATCGCCGCCGCGATCGAACCGTACTACGGCAAGGCCTCTTCCGAAAAGCTGTTCGGGCTGCTCGCCGGACACTACGGCGCGGTCAAGCAGTACCTCGAAGCGACCGTTGCGGGCAGCAAAGGCAAGCAGGATGCGGCGCTCAAGAGCCTGAGCGGCAACGCTACCGAGATCGCCAGATTTCTGAGCGGGGCCAACCCGAACCTGCCGTTCGACACTTTGAACGGCTTGCTGCTGGCGCACGGCGGCCATCACGTCCAGCAGATCCAGCAGGTGCAGAGCAAGCAGTACGCGGACGAAGCGAAAACCTGGGAAGCGATGAAGCAGCACATGTACGTGATCGCGGACGCGCTCGCGGGGGCCATCGCGAAGCAGTTCCCGAAGCAGTTCAGCTGATTCAGGCAGGCCGCGGCGGGTGCGGGCCCGCCGCGGCGCTCGAGCGAGCCGCGCAAACGTGGAAAGGGAGAGCACTGATGAGGAGCGATACGGCGACTTGGCATGTTCGGCTTCTCGCATTCACGGCTGCCATCCTCACGATCGCCGGGTGCGGACCGACCGACTTACGCCCGATCGAGAGGGTCGCCCCGGCCGCGACGGACACCACCCTGAGCAACAGCCGGCGGATGGTCGAGGAGGGCCGCCACACGTTCCGCTTTGACACCTTCGGCAGCGAAGCCTTCTGGGGCGAGGCGATCAAGCTCCATCAGGCGATCGCCGGGGCCAGGCACGGCGGCGTCGGCGACGGGGTCAGCCCGAAGACCGCGCTCGCCGTCGGGCTGAAGGTGGATAGCGACGCCCTTCCCGATTCGCTGGTGGGCCAGATCAAGAAAGGTGCGGTGAATCTCGACGACCCGGCCACCACGCTGGCCCTGCTCAAGCTCGACGCGGTCGTCGGGGTGAAGGGTCTGTTCGACGGCGGAGGGGCGCTGCGATCGATGGGCGTCACCTGCGCGCTGTGCCACTCGACGGTGGACGACTCGTTCGCAGCGGGCATCGGGCATCGCCTCGACGGCTGGGCCAACCGAGACCTCAATGTCGGCGTGATCACGTCGCTGGCGCCGAACCTGCAACCGATCGCCGACCTCCTCAAGGTCGACGTTCCGACCGTCAAGAAGGTGCTCACGAGCTGGGGACCCGGCAAGTACGACGCCGAGCTCGACAAGGATGGGAAGGCGTTTCGTCCCGACGGAAAAGCTGCGGCGACCCTGCTCCCGCCGGCCTTCGGGCTCGCGGGGGTGAATCTCGCCACTTGGACAGGCTTCGGGTCGGTCACGTACTGGAATGCCTACGTCGCCGTGACTCAGATGCACGGGCTGGGGACGTATTTCGACGACCGCCTCAAGAGCGCAGAGCAGTTCCCCGTCGCCGCGCGCTCGGGATCCTGGAACACGCGCGGCACGCCAGACCAGATCACGAGCAAGCTCGCCGCGCTGCACTTCTATCAGCTGGCGATCCCGGCGCCTCCGGCGCCTGAAGGCAGCTACGACAAAGCCGCGGCGGCGCGCGGAGGCACGCTCTTTACCGGTAAGGCGAAGTGCGCGACGTGCCACGTCCCGCCGCTGTACACTGAGCCGGGCCACAACCTGCACGCGCCGGCCGAGATCGGCGTGGATTCATTCCAGGCCGATCGCTCGCCCACGCGCGCCTACCGCACCGCGCCGCTCAAGGGGCTCTGGACCCATCAGAAGGGCGGGTTCTATCACGACGGCCGGTTTGCAGGACTCAGGGAGGTGGTCGGTCACTACAATGGGCACTTTGGGCTCAGGCTGACGGACGCTGAGGTGAAGGACCTGATCGAGCACCTCAAGTCGCTTTGAGAAGATCACCCCGAGGAGGTGTGCCATGAAGATCTTTCTCGATACCGCCAACGTGACCGAGCTGCGGGAAGGTGTGGCCATGGGCCTCGTGGACGGCTGCACGACCAATCCGTCGCTGATCGCGAAGGAGAAGCGCCCGTTCCGCCCGCTGCTCGAGGAGATCTGCTCCACCGTGCCGGGCGACGTGAGCCTGGAGGTGGTGGCGTCCGATTTCGAGGGCATGATCAAGGAGGGCAAGGAGCTCGCGCAGGTCGCGCCGAACGTGGTGGTCAAGTGCCCGCTCACCCGGGATGGGCTCAAGGCCGTCAAGCACCTCACCGGCGAGGGGATCCGGGTCAATCAGACCCTCTGCTTCTCGGCGCCTCAGGCGCTGCTGTCGGCCAAGGCCGGGGCGGCTTACATCAGCCCGTTCCTCGGGCGCCTGGACGATATCGGCGCGGTCGGCATGGACCTGGTCCGGGACATCTGCGAGATCTACCGGAACTACGGGTTCAAGACGGAGGTGCTGGCGGCCTCGATCCGCAGCCCGCTCCACGTGCTGGACGCCGCGAAGGCGGGGGTGCACGTTGCGACGATGCCGTTCTCGGTGCTGGAGATGTCGATGAAGCATCCCTTGACGGATATCGGGCTGAAGAAGTTCCTGGACGACTGGAACAAATCCGGCGCCAAGATCTAGACGGACGCTGATTGAGCGGCCATGGAGACTGTCATGAGCGACCAACCTCAGACTCGGAACGGACCTGATCTTACCGGTGGCATCCCGGCGAATTCGCTCGCGGAGGGTGTTCCGTTGCTGGGCCACGTCCAGGGTGAGCCGGTCATCCTGGTGCGGCGGGGCGCGGAGGTCTTCGCGATCGGCGCCACCTGCAGTCATTACGGAGGCCCACTCGCCGACGGACTGGTCGTGGACGACACCGTCCGCTGCCCATGGCACCACGCCTGCTTCAGCCTCCGGACCGGCGCGGCGCTGGCCGCGCCGGCCTTGAGCCCGGTCGCCGGCTACGAGATCGTACAGCGCGCCGGCCAGGTGTTCGTCACCGGAAAACGGGCGAAGCCGGGCAGAGTGCGGCGCGTGGCGCGGCCGGGGACGGCGGCCCCGCGGTCGGTCGCGATCGTGGGCGCCGGGGCCGCGGGGAACAGCGCCGCGGACGAATTGCGCCACCTCGGGTTCGAGGGAGGCATCACGCTCATCGATCGCGACCAGGAGGCGCCCTATGACCGGCCGAACTTGTCCAAGGACTACCTGGCCGGAAGCGTCCCGGAGGAGCAGCTTCCGCTCCACCCGAGCGCCTACTACGAGGAGCGACAGGTGGAGCTCGTGCGTGGTCGGCAGGTGACCGCGCTCGATCTCGACCGGAAGCGCCTCACGTTCGATGACGGAGCGACACGGGAGTTCGGTGCCATCGTTCTCGCCACCGGCGCCGATCCGGTTCGGCTCGCGATGCCCGGCGAGCCCGGCCCGCCCGTTCACTACCTGCGCACCCTGGCCGACAGTCGCGCGATCATCAAGGCGGCGGAGGGAGGACGCCGCGCGGTCGTTCTGGGCGCGAGCTTCATTGGGCTCGAAGTCGCCGCGTCACTCCGCGCCCGGCAGATCGAGGTGCACGTGGTCGCGCCGGGTCGGCGCCCGCTCGAACGCGTGCTGGGTCCGGAGTTCGGCGACTTCATCCGCGGCCTCCACGAGCGGCACGGGGTCGTCTTTCACCTCGGCGGGAAGGCGAGCGGCCTCACGCGCGGCGTGCTGCTCGAGGGAGGCGAGCGACTCGACGCGGACTTCATCGTCGCGGGTATCGGCGTCAGGCCGGCGACCGCGCTCGCCGAGCAGGCGGGACTGCGGGTCGAGAAGGGGATTGTCGTGGACGCCTACCTGGAGACCGCAACCAAGGGGGTCTTCGCGGTCGGCGACGCCGCGCGCTGGCCAGACCCGCGCGGCGGCGGCCTCGTGCGGATCGAGCACTGGGTGCTGGCCCAGCGGCAGGGCCAGGCCGTCGCCCGCACCATCGTCGGCGAGCGCACGCCCTTCACCGACGTGCCATTCTTCTGGAGCCAGCACTACGAGATCTCCATCAACTACGTGGGCCATGCCGAGCGCTGGGAGACCATCGAGATCGACGGCAGCCTCGAGCAGCACGACGCGAGTGTGCGCTATCGGGCGGGGGGCCGAGTCCTTGCGGTGGCGAGCATCTTTCGCGACCGGGAGAACCTCGAGGCGGAGCTGGCCATGGAGCACGAGATTGGAGACGTTCATGGTTGACGAGTGGAAGGCGAGACCTGACCGACCGGTCGAGGTTCCATTCCTTCACCTGCAGCTCAGCGAGCAACTGGAGCGGCTCAGGCAGGAGTCCACGTGGCGCGCGAGTGGCCGCAATGCGATCACCTTGGCCAAGGAGCCCACGCTTCGCGTGGTACTGATGCTGCTCGGCAAAGGAACCAAGATCTCCGAGCATCAGGCCGCCGGGCCCCTGACCTTCCACGTCCTCAGTGGCTCGGTAACCTTTCGGGCCGGCGCCCGTGTGGAAAGGCTCGGGTCCGGAGAGCTCATTGTGCTGGAGTCTACCGTCGCGCATGAGGTGGAGGCCTTCGAGGAGAGCGCCTGCCTCCTCACCCTTGCCGGTGCCTCCTAGGCTATAGAGAGTTGGCCAGACCAGGCGCGTTCAAGATCGGTGACCATGTGAGCTGGAACTCCGAGGCAGGTCGCGTGAGCGGAGTCATCCGTAGGAAGATCAACGCACCCATCGAGTTCAAGGGATACACCGTTCACGCCTCGAGGGAGGAGCCGCAGTACCTGATCGAGAGTGACAAGACCGACCACCTGGCCATGCACAAAGGATCGGCGCTTCGCAAGCTACCGGGCCTCGCTGGGGCGAAAGCGACGTCGAGAAGACGGCGCAGGCGGCGTGGCAAAAAGTGAACCTGTCTCAGGCAGCCTGATGCTTCGGTTTGGATATGAGACATGATGGCGATCTTGCTGCACGACCATCCGGCGTCCGGCGGTCCCGGGATCGAGCCCCGCTGGACGCGTAGCGACAAGCACGGGGTGGGGGACCGCGTACTCAACCGTGAGCCGGGTCTGGTTCACCGTCTCCAAGGGCATGCTGAACGAGGTCTACCACCCGACCATCGGTTGGCCGCAAATACGGGATCTGCATCAGGGACGGGGAGACAATATCCACGACTACCTGGCTCCAGAGCTATCGCATCACCAGTGTCGACCCCCAGCGATGTTATCGAATCACCAAGGAAGTCAGTCGTGCTGAAGGCGGCCAGCTATCCCATCCAGCCATAAGAAGTGTTCTTCCCTCGGGTTCCCTGGCTTTAAGTTCTCGAAGCTCACGCGAATGGCATCGTCGGCTCACGCGACGCGGAGCTCGTAGCGGCCGACCTCCGCGGCCGGGCCATAGGTCTGCGTCTTGGTCGTCAGAGTCCATTTGATGGAGGTTCTCCTCCGCTCGGGCTCGACCTGTCGCTCGGGCGAGCGGGCCCGCTGATGCTCTGGTGGCGCGGATGCCGTAAGGCGAAGAAGTACACGATCGGCACCGCGATCATCGCCAGCGCGTCGAGCACGAGCACGGCCAGCAGCAGTTTCTCGAACAGGACCATGACGCGCTTACCCTAACCGTGATGCACGAAGCTCACGCGGCGGCCGCAGGCCTGATGGCCATGGGCTCGACGAGACGTTGCTCCACGTTGCGCCAGTCCACGTTGCGGAGGAACGCGTCGATGTACCGGCCCTTCTCGGTCGCCTTGTAGTCACGCATGAAGGCATGCTCCCAGACATCCATGACGAGGAGCGGCTTGAAGCTGGCCGGGACGCCATCCTGATGCAGCGTCACCCAATGGTTGGTGAGACGGTGGGTGACGGGATCCTGGCAAAGGAGCACCCAGCCGATGCCCCGCATTCCGCCGATCGCCTGGAAGTCAGAGCGCCACTGCTCGATGGACCCGAAGGACACGGTCAGGGCCTGGGCGATCTTTGAGGTCGGAGCGGGCTTCGGATCGGCGCCGCCCCGAACGTTAGAGAAATAGTACTCGTGGAGGATCATGCCGTTGTATTCGAACCCGAGCCGCCGGGTCAACTCGGCGAACTCGAGATCGCGCCCCGACGCCCGGCCCCGTTCGCGCAAGGTGGCGAGCTCCGCGTTGAGCCGGTTCACCTGCTTGACGTAGCCCGCGTACAGCGCGAGATGCTCGGCGATCTGGTCCGCCGAGATCCCGTCCAGCTCCTGCAGATTGTCGAAGCTTTGCTCGGTGTAGGATGAGCGCTTCAGATCTGCCATGCTCTGGCCTCCTGGCTGTGGCTCCGGATCGGAGCGAGACGCATCGGCTCGCGCCCGATCTGGAGGCTGGAGATCACTTCTTCGCCGTGTACTCCAATATCGTGGGCCCGCCCGGTTCCGCCTTGGCCCATCTCCTTTCTATCGCCGGCCCGAGGACCGGACCATTAGATAGTTGAGTCGCGACCGTTAGAATGAATCTTTCCACGCGAGGGTTCCTTCGCCTCGTCTGATCGAGTGATCCGGGAGTATCATTGCGTCGGCGACGGATCTTGGTCGACGGCCGGTGGGCGCGATCTGAGCCGAACGTGGAGCGGAGGACGAGCCAGTGATGAGGACCCTCTCGAACGCCATCGAGCGACTCGTCAGCCGGGGCTTCACCGCGCACTTCGGAGTGGTGGGTGATCGGCTCCGAGCGTTCGACAGCGGGAAGACATTCGGGGCACACGAGCTGATTATCCGGGAGTTCCAGCGGTTCGAAGGCGTCTCGGATCCCGACGACATGGCGATCGTGTATGCGATCGAAAGCACGGACGGGACCCGGGGGTCGTTGGTGGACGCCTTCGGCACCTACGCGAGCCCCACCGTGAGTGCGTTCCTGCATGACGTGCCGATTCGACGGGCCGTAGAGCCCGGCCTGGCCGCGCCGGCATGAGCTATCAACCGATCGAGAACTACGGGGTCATCGGCGACCTCCACACGGTGGCGCTCGTCGGCATGGACGGCTCGATCGACTTCATGTGCGCGCCCCGCTTCGACTCGGCGTCCATCTTCGTCGCCCTGCTGGACGATCAGCGGGGCGGGCGCTTTCAGCTGGCCCCCCTCCTCGAGGGCGCGCAGCAGAAACAGCTCTATCTGCCCGACACCTGCGTCCTCCTGACACGCTTTCTCTCCGACGATGGCGTGGCCGAGGTGTCGGACTTCATGCCGATCGGGGACGGGTGGCAGGCGCACGACGTCGTCCGACGCGCGAAGACGGTCCGCGGCGAGGTCCGCTTCCGAATGGTGTGCCAGCCGCGCTTCGACTACGCGCGGGCGACCCACACCGCGGAGCAGACCGCCGACGGCGTACGCTTCATCGCGGGGAGCGGCCCGGCGCTCGCTTTCCTCCTCCGCTCCTCAATCCCGGTGCGCATCGTGGACGGGGCGGCGGTGGCGGAGTTCACCCTTCGCGCCGACGAGTCGGCGGCCTTCGTCTTCGAGCAGGTGGAGCCGGGCGGGGAGTCGCCGTCCGGCGCGCCCGACTACGTGCCGCGGGCGTTCAAGGACACGGTCAACTTCTGGCGTGGGTGGGTGAGCCGCTCGACCTACCGCGGCCGGTGGCGGGAGATGGTGAACCGCTCCGCCCTGACCCTGAAGCTCCTGACGTCGCGGCCCTTCGGATCGATCGTCGCCGCGCCCACCTTCGGCCTCCCAGAGTGGGTGGGAGGCGGGCGGAACTGGGACTACCGCTACACGTGGATTCGGGACGCGTCGTTCACGCTCTATGGCCTCATGCGGCTCGGCTTCACCGGCGAGGCCGCGGCCTTCATGCGCTGGGTGGAGGACCGGTGTGCGGAGATCGAGCCCGACGGTTCGCTCCAGATCATGTATGGCATCGACGGCCGCAAGATCCTGAGCGAAGAGAGCCTTCCTCACCTGAAGGGCTACAAGGGCTCGAGGCCGGTCCGCATCGGCAACCTGGCTCACACCCACCTCCAGCTCGACATCTATGGTGAGCTGATGGACTCGATCTACCTCTACGACAGGTACGGCGCGCCGATCTCACACGACCTGTGGACCAACTGCGTCCGCTTCGTCGACTGGGTCGGCCGGCACTGGCGGGAGCCGGACGAGAGCATCTGGGAGGTTCGGGGCGGACGCCAGGAGTTCCTCTACTCTCGCGTGCTCTGCTGGGCGGCGATCGACCGGGCCATCCGCCTCGCCCGCAAGCGCTCATTCCCCGCTCCCCTCGCGCGCTGGCACGAGGAGCGGGACGCGATCTACCAGGACATTTTCACGCACTTCTGGGACGCGGGCGGGAAGGCATTCGTGCAGGCTAAGGGCTCGACCGCGCTCGACGCCTCCGCCCTCCTCCTGCCCCTCGTCAAGTTCATCGCTCCCGCCGATCCGCGCTGGGTGTCCACCCTGCGCGCGATCGAGCGCGACCTGGTGAGCGACTCCCTCGTCTCCCGCTACCGCATCGGGGATCACTTCTCCGACGGGCTCGAGGGCGACGAGGGCACCTTCAACATGTGCTCGTTCTGGTACGTCGAGTGCCTGTCGCGGCTCGGCGACCTTCCGCAGGCGCGCTTCGTCTTCGAGAAGATGCTCGGCTACGCGAACCACCTCGGGCTCTACGGCGAGGAACTCGGCCGCCGGGGCGAGCACCTCGGCAACTTCCCGCAGGCGTTCACTCACCTGGCGCTCATCAGTGCTGCGTACGACCTCGACCGCCGGCTCTCGGCCTCTGGCCACTCGGCCTGAGCTTCGGCCGGATCGGGCGGAACGCACGCGCGGGGCTACGGATCGCTCCGTAACCCCGCGTCAAAAATTGGTGGAGCTGAGGGGGCTCGAACCCCTGACCCCAAGACTGCCAGCCTTGTGCTCTCCCAACTGAGCTACAGCCCCACCGCACCGGTCAGGATACTGACCGCGCCCTGTTCTGTCAAGGATGGCAAATACTTGCGGCCCCGAAGGCGCGGCGAGGTCGCGCCCCGCTAGCGGCCGCGGCGGTGCTGGCGATCGTGCTTCTGCTGATAGATGCGGTGGCTCTGGTTGTTCTGAGCCCCTTCGATGCGCCGGAACTCGGCCCGGCTGATGTGGCCGTCGGCCAGCGCGCGATTCCCCATCCGGTTCACGTGCGTTTGACCGCGCTCGAGACGGGCGGCCTCGCGCCGGTTCAGCTCGCCCGACCGGATGCCCTGGTCGATGCGATCCTCCTGGCGGTCCTGGCGCCGATCGATGATCTGCTCGTAGTTGTCGGCCAGCGCGGGCCTGGCAGCCCCCAGGCTCAGGGCGGCCGCAGCGGCCGCCAACGTCAGTGACAGGGTGCGCGTCCTCATGTCGCTCTCTCCTTCTGTCGTGTGGGAGTGGGGAGAACCATGATTCCGGCCGGCCACTGAGTATGACGGGGGCCGCGGCGGGGCGTTTACAGGGTGGGGATGCGCTACACTGACCGGGCGGCATCCCACGCCGGGATGGCGGAACTGGCAGACGCGGAGGTCTCAAAAACCTCTGGGCGCAAGCCCATGCGGGTTCGATTCCCGCTCCCGGCACCACGCCCTTCCCGCCGCGAACTACTTCGGCTCGATCGGCATTCGCGCGATCCCGCGCCAGGCGATGGGCGCACCCGCCTTCTCGGCGGCCTGGGCCTCGGGCAGCGTACGGTCCCAGTCGGCGGCGATGAAGCGCCGGCCGTTGACGCCGGCGGCGGCGTCGGACACGAGCCAGAGGAGCGGCGGCACCATGATCTCGGGCTGTAGCATCTTGTTGCGGTCGCCGGCATCGTTGCCCACCAGAGGCGTATTGGTCACGCCGCCGGGCACGAGCACGTTCGAGGTCACCCCGGAGCCTTCCAGATCCGCCGCCAGCACGGCCATCGCCGATTCGGCAGCCGCCTTGCTGGAGCCGTAGAGCAGATAGCCCTCGCGCACCATGGTGCCGAGGCTGGTCGTCACCGTGATGATGCGCCCGCGCCGGGCGCGCAGCATGTGGGGCACCACCGCGCGCGCCATCATGATCGGCGCGGTGGCGTTCACGGCGAGGAAGCGGGCCCACTGCTCGGGAGGGGCGTCCCAGAAGCGGATGGGGTTGCGGCGCTGATCGGCCCGCACCGAGGCCTGGCCGATGCCGGCATTGTTCACGAGCACGTCGATGCGCCCGAAGCGGTCCAGGGCCGCGGCGACGATCTTCTCGAACGCGTCCGGCTGGGCGAGATCCGCGGTGACGGGCAGCACCGCTCCCGGCTGGCCGATACCGATCGGCGCGAGCGTGGCCAAGCCCTTCGGCTCACGATCCACGGCTACCACGTTCATGCCGCTGCCCACGAGTCCCATCGCCATGGCGCGGCCGAGCCCGCTCGCCGCGCCCGTCACGATCGCCGCCTTCGCCCCGGTATTCATTGACTCGGTCTCCTTGTTCGACGTACGAACTTCGAGAGGGGCTCTCCACGTCTGTGTCGGCACAGCTTCGTCGCGAGTGTTCTCGAATGGCGCATACCTATAGCAAGGAGGAATGCATGAAGCCCGCGATGCTCCTGTTTGTGACGCTTGCTATCAGCCTTGGCAGCACGGCGTGTACAACCGGGCGCCCCCAACCGCTCGACCGCCTCTACACGCCGGCGATTCTCTCAGAAGGTTCGGTCTACTGCAGTGCAGTGAACGCGTCTCCCTCGCCCGTGCTCATGGCGGTCGAGATTCTGGACGTGCAAGGCGCCGTGATTCCTACAATCAGCGGCGTGCCTGCTGCTCCTCCATATCTTCCTGCGGTTCCGACCTGCGGCATCATGCTGGCTTGGTACGGTTGTCGCGTTCAAACCTTCGTTCCGCCGGAAGCCCCGCTGGAAGCCCGATTGCTCTATTGCCGCATCTCCGTGCCTCACGGGCAGAAAGATCGCGTCAGAGGCGCGATAACGTCGGCGGGCCGCAACGGAGAGGCGCGGTGACGGAGAGCCCATGAAGACAACCATGCTCTTTTTCGTGTGCGTGATGGCGCTGTTCCTCGCGATCGTCCCGCCTGAGGCGGAAGCCCAGAAGAAAATAGGGACGGAGTGGCTGTTCACCGCGCCGGTGCTCGGGGAGGGAGGGGCTATCTGCGCCGTCGTCAACGTTGGAGGCTCCACGATCACCGTCGAGCTCGTGATGTTCAACGCGGTGGGAGTTCAGCAGAGCAGTAGCACCTACGCCGGCCTCACCTGTGGTGAGCTTGCTCCTGGCCGAGTCTGCGCCATCGGGGGAGCGGAGCTTCCGCAGCCCGTCTATTGCCGCATCACCGTGCCCGCGGGTCGGCGAGACTTCGTGCGGGGCTCCATCGGCTTGGATACCCTCATCGGCGGGGCCCGATAGGCGGCGGTTCGCGACTAGAGGCCCAGCGCGCTGGCCACGAGCCGGCCCAGCTCGCGCTGGAGCCTTCGCCGCACGCCCGCGTGCGCCTTCGAGCGGTTGAGGTTCTTCACCTCGTAGGGATCGCGGTCCAAGTCGTAAAGCTCGTCGAGCTCGCCGTCCCGCCCGCGATTGACCCAGTGGATGTACTTGTAGCGATCGGTGCGCACGGCCTTGTAGCTCATCCCGACCAGCCACGGCATGGCGCTCTCCGCCCAGTACTCCGCGAGGAAGGACTTGCGCCACCCCGCGCGCTTGCCCGCGAAGAGGGGCAGCAACGAGCGGCCCTGCACCTGCGTCCCCGGCTTGCCCCCCGCGAGCTCGAGCAAGGTGGGGGCGATGTCCTGGCAGATGACGAGATCCTTCACGCGCAGTCCCGCGCGGATCTTGGGCGGATAGCGCACGAGGAAGGGTGAGCGGATGCCCTCCTCGTAGGCGAAGCGCCGCTCCGGACCCAGCCCGTGCTCGCCGAAGAAGTACCCGTTGTCGCCGAGGAATACGATGACGGTGTCGTCGAGCTGTCCGGTGACTTCCAACGTGATGAAGAGCTCCCCGATGCCTTCGTCCACCGCCGCCATCATGCGGGCCCGAAGGCGGATCTCCTCCTGGTCGCCGGCGTGCAGGCGATCGAGCACCGCGCGGGCGCGCTCCGATGTTCTCAACGCGAAGGCCTCTGCCCAGGCGGGCTTGTCTCTCACCACCTGCGCCGGTTCGAGCATGTTCGGCTTGCGGGGGAAGACGGCGTCCCGGTAGAGGTCGTGGTGCCGATCGGCCGCGCGATAGCCGCCGGCCGCCTCGATCACGAGCGTGCCGTCCGAGGCCTGGGCGGCGTCGGGATGCACCGCCTTGTGCGCGAGGAAGAGCGACCATGGCCGTCGATGGCCCTTGCTCACGAACTCCACCGCGAGGTTGTTGAGGATGTCGGTGATGTAGCCGGTGTGCTCGACGTAGGCGCCGTTCTGGCAGAGGCGCGGATCGACGATGCGCCCATGGCCGTCAAAGGCCACCCAGTGGTCGTAGCCCGGGCGCGGGCGGCCGTCATTGCCCATGTGCCACTTGCCGATGTGGGCGGTGGCATAGCCCAGCCGCTGCAGATCGAGGTGATAGTTGGGCAGGCGATGGCTGGCCGCGTCGCGGGCCACGTTGTCGATGATGCCGTGGCGGCTCGCGTACTGGCCGGTGAGGATGGACGCGCGATTGGGCGAGCAGATTGGGGTGGTGTGGAAGGCCCGCTCGAACAGCGCGCCCTCGCGGGCGAGCCGGTCCACGTGGGGTGTCAGCATGTAGGGGTGGCCGCCCGCGCCGAACTCGTCGTGGCGCAGGTCGTCGATCAGGATGACGAGGAAGTTGGGCTTGCGTCTCACCGTGGCGGCCTCCCCCTGCGGGCTCGAGTCACGACCCCGGAGACTCTACCGTATAAGATCTCCGGGCGCTCGAGGGCGAGGAGTGACTATCACGTCATCCGGCCTCCGTTTGTCTCGCCGGTGGCGGCTACCGGCCCTTCCCGCGCCCGGGCCCCTCGCCCTTGCCGGATTTCTTGCCCCGGTCGTCGTCCTTGGCCATTCCCCTTCCGCGATCGTCGTCCTTGCCGTGCCCCTTGCCGCGGTCGTCGTCGTCCCGATCCTTCCACTCGCGCTTCGCCGACCACTCCCGTCCCCACTCATGTCCCCAGCGGGGCGGCGCCTTCCTGTGCCACTGGTTCCAGTGGCCCGGGGGCACGCGGTAATAGCTGACCGGCACGAGCAGGATCGGCCGGGGTACGAAGACCGGAGAGATGACGATCCACGGACCGTTGAATCGGGCGCTCACGTGCCAGCCGCCGTTCACGTAGGCCCAGTACTGGCCGTCGTAGAAGAAGAGATTCGCGGGGGCGGTGGGCACGTACTGGACGGCGCGAACCTCGGGAACGACGACCAGTTGGGGCGGGGCGGGCAGATGAATGCCGATGTCGATCTGCACCTGAGCTTCGGACGGCGCCACGAGGACGACGGCGAGCAGCGCGATGATGAGTGCGTGCACGGGAGTGCCTCCTCCATTCGTTGCCAGCGGTCTCACTGCGCCGTCCAGCCTCCGTCGATGACCAGCTCGCTGCCCGTCACGAACCGCGATTCGTCGGACGCGAGGTAGAGCACGCCATACGCGATCTCCTCGGCCTCGCCGTATCGCCCGAGCGGAATGCGCGCCACCATTCGTTCCCGGACGACGGGATCGGCGCGTCGCGTCTCCGTCATGGGCGTCACGATCGGGCCGGGGTGAACGGAGTTGGCGCGGATGCTCTCCTTCGCGTACTGCAGCGCGGTGTGCTTGGTGAGCAGCCGCACCGCGCCCTTGGAGGCCTGGTACTGCGGGCTGCTGTCGTCCATGCCGACGAGGCCCAGCTGCGAGGAGATGTTCACGATCGAGCCGCCGCCCGCCCGTCGCAGCGCCGGGATGGCCGCCCGGGTGCCGAGGAACACGCCGGTGGCGTTCACCTCCATGACCCTGGTCCACGCCTCCCGAGAGGTCTCCTCGAGCCGGCCGGCGCCACCGATCCCGGCGTTGTTCACGAGCACGTCCAGCCGGCCGAAGCGGCTCGTCGCGGCGGCCACCGCGCGCTCCCAGTCGCCCTCGCTGGTGACGTCGAGATGGACGAAGACGGCTTCGCCGCCCTTGGCGGCGATCTCGGCTTCCACCAGGCGGCCCTCGGCATCGAGGAGATCGCCGATCATCACGCGGGCGCCCTCGTGGGCGAAGAGCCGCGCGATGGCCGCGCCGATCCCGCGCGCGCCGCCGCTGATGAGAGCGACCTTGGCCGCCAGCCGCGATGGCATGTCCCCGAGCATCGGCGCACGGGTGGGCGCTCGTCAAGGGCCTGGTCCGCGCGCGGCGCCGTTTTCGCTTCGGCGCTCTTCGCGCCTGGGCTATCCTCCGGTCGGGAGGTGAGGGGAATGGGTCGCGTGAGACCGCCGAAGAAGAAGAAGTAGCGGGTGAGCGTGTGATCCGGGCGTGGGTCGGTCTGGTGATCATCGCGAGCCTCGCCGTCTTCGCGTCGCCGCGCGCCCTCGTCGCGCAGGCGCCGCGCCCGGCGGCCGACTCGCTCGACGTGCAGACCATTCTCGAGGTGAAGAAGGCCGCGCCGGGCGCGCGCATCCCGGTGACGGTGCGCGTTATCAATCGCGGCGCGGCGCCGGTCGGGCCGATCGAGGTGAGGGTCCGTCCGTTGCCGCTCGACCTCTCCGCGCCGTACCTTCCCGCGCGGCTCCTGATCCCCGGGCAGGCGGTGTCTCACGCCTTCACGCTGATCGCCGACCGCGAGGGCACGTACGCGCTCAGCGTCTGGATCGTGGATGACAAGGGTGAGATCCTGGTGGCGCGCGAGGTGGGGACGCTCGAAGTCGCGCCCACCACGTGGATCGGCCCCAGCGCGCCCGCGATCATCGCCGCGTTCGTCACCATCGTGGGGACGCTCTTCATCCAGGCGATGATCCTGCGCCTGAACCGACGGCAGCGGACCACCGAGGCGGTGACCCAGATGGTGGTCGGGCTCGCGCGCGACTACTTCGGCACGCTGTCCGGCACATTGGTCGAGCTTGCCCGCAGCGTGAAGGCGATCGACGATGCCACCGGCTCCGAGCGTGAGCACCTGCGTATCCGCGCCTTCTTTTTCTTCGGCATCTTCCTCCACAAGGAGAACCAGTTCGCGTTCGACCAGGGGGTGATGTACCTCCCGCACCTCTGGGCGGAGAACGCGGTCAGCACGATCACCGCCCGGCTTCTCCGCCTGGTGCCCCTCACCAAGGAGCAGGAAGCCGTCGTCCACAAGTGCTTCTCGGACATCGCCATCATGCAACGCGGCGGTGCCGACGCGAAGGGCGTGGACTTCGAGTTCCGGACACTCTTTGACTTCGAGCGCATGTTGCGCGACGAGCGGCGGGACTACGCGCCCTTCGAGCAGCGCCGGGTGCGAGAGGTGTACGACAGCGTGAAGGACCGCTTCGACGACGAGGAGACGATCGGGCAAGTCCTGGAGCTCGAGGAAGCGCTGCGCGCGATCATCGAGTACGAGTCCACCGTGATGTTCGAGGACGTCTACGTGCGCAAGGATCAGGCGCGGGACCTGCCGCCGGTCGCACCCAAGGGCTTCGACTCGATCGTGGACGGCGTGACGTGGCAGCAGGTGCGCGACCGCGTCCAGAGCGCGCGCCCGGACCTCCCCTAGCCAGCTCGACGCGCTACGGCTTCGCCACTCCGGCGGGGAGCTGCATGTTCAAGGCCGTCATCGTCTCCACCGCCTTGTCCTTCGCGGTCTTCGCCTTGCTCACGGCCTCCGTGAGATTGCCCGCGCTGTAGGCTACGGAGGCGTCCGCCCACGACTGCTTCAGCGTCGCGAGGCTGGTCTTCGCGCCCTCGAGCTTGTCCTTGTCGATCCCGGCGGGCAGCTTCTTGCTCTGGGAGAGGATGTCTACTCGTGATTGGATTGCCTGCGCCATTTCGGGGACGCCGGCGCTCGCGCTCGTCCACGTCCGGGTCAGCTCGGCGCGCTTGGCGGCCGTGGCCGAGGAGAGATCGCCGGCCTTGGCGGCGAGATCTTTCGCCGCGCCGAGCGCCGCGGCGTACTCGCCCTTGGCGAAGCTCGCCTTCGCGCCCGCCAGGCCGTCTTCGAGCGTCTTGAGCTGGTCCGGGACGAACTTCGCCGCGTCGCTTCGCACCGCGGCCAGCGCCCCCTCGGCGGCTTTGATGGCGGCTTCCGCGGGCGCTTTGTCTGCGCTGCCGCACGCCGTGAGGAGCAGCGCGGTCATGAGAGTTCCCAGCATCAGTGCGACCTTCATCGAATTGGCTCGTCGCATGGTGTCTCCTTCCTGGACGGGCATCGCGGCTACGGAATGCGGAGCCGCTGGCCGACCTTGATGAGGTTGGGATCCTTGATCGTGTCCTTGTTGGCCTCGAAGATCTTCGTGTAAAGGCTGCCGTCGCCGTAGTACTGGACGGCGATCTTCCACAGCGTCTCCCCCTTCTTCACCTCGTGCCACTGGGTCGCATCGAAGCTTCCCGCACCGCCCGCGCCGCTGCCTTCCCTCTCCGCGATTGTCATAGGGTCTCCTCTTCAACGACGCTTCGGAGGGTTTTGGCCGTCATGCTGTGTTCCGGGGTGGAAGCTAGCGCGACGACGCAGGGTGGGCTATAAGGCCTTGGTCCTACGCCGGGCTCGCGCTCGTTTCCGCCTCGGGCACTCCGGGGAGCCGCGCCAGGGGTGAGCCGAGGATGATCAGCGCCTGGATGACGAAGCCGAGCGCGCTGACGACGATCGCGCACTCGAGCCCGCAGGCCACGCCGATGGCGCCGCCCAGTGCCGCGCCCACAGGACGCGCGCCGGTGGAGCCGGTCATGAAGAGCGCCGAGACGCGGCCGAGCAGCCCCTCGGGCGTCACCGTCTGGCGCAGCGTGATCTGGCTGATCGTCCAGAGCAACGGTCCCGCCCCGAAGAGAAAGAACGCCGCGCCGGCCAGGATCGCCGAAGGCACCCAGATCGTGGCGGCCATGCACGCGGCCGCCGCCACCGATACCACCGGACCGGCGCTGATCGCCGTCCCGAAGGACAGCCGTCGCATCACCTCCGGGGCGAGCATCGCTCCCGCCAGCATGCCCGCGCCGTAGCAGGCCAGGGTGGTCCCGATCCCCGCGGCGCCCAGCCCGAGCGCGTGCACGGCGTACGGGACATAGACCGCCTGCAGGACGAACCAGGAGCAGTTCCAGATCATCGCGGTAAAGAGCGCGGGCCGGAGGAAGCGATGCCGCCACGCGAAGGCCGCGCCCTGGTGGAGCGCGCGCAGGAGATTGCGCGCCGGCAGCGGAGGCCGCGGCGGCTCCGGCACGCCGGCCAGGAAGAGCACGGCGAGCACGGATAGCGCGGCGGCCAGGACGAAGGCGATCGAGCCCCCGGCCCACGACACGAGCGCGCCTGCCACGGCGGGGCCGGCCGAGAAAGCCACACTGCGGGCCAGCTCGAGCCGGCCGTTCGCCGCGGCCAGCCCCGCGCGCGGGACGAGCGCCGGGACCAGGGCGGGCGCGGCGACGCTGAAGGCGACCGTGCCCGTTGCCGCCGCGAAGCCGATCGCCGCCAGCACGGGAACCGAGAGCCACCCCAGCGCGGCCAGCACGGGCAGGGCCAGCAGCGCGAAGCCGCGGGCCGCTTCGGCCAGGAGTATGAGCCGGCGCCGCGGTGCCCGATCCGCGAGCAGTCCCAGCGGGAAGGACAGCAGGAGAAAGGGGAGCGTCTGGGCGGCCGAGAGAAGCCCGGTCGCTCCGACGCCGGCGTCCAGCGCCAGGACCGCCACCATCGGCGCTGCGGCCAGGCTGACCTGCTCGGCCGACTGGGCGGCGAGGTTCGACCACACGAGCCGGCGAAAGGCGGTGCCGCGCTGAGCACCATTGGTATCGTGGATCTCGGCCTCGCTCTTCATCTCGCCGAGGTATACGCGCGAGCCCGGCGAAATGGACGCAAGGCTCGACGCGCCCGATCGTCGGGCGAGCTGCCTGCGCCCAGTGCGCCGAGCCGTCGCACGCTCGTTCCTAAATCTTCGCCATCGTGTGATTCCCCCGTCGCGAGCCACTGGCATGACATCCGCAGGAGGTGCGACGACATGGGAGGGCCGTACATGGCGATGGACGAGCTGATCGCGTATGTGGTGCTGCTCTCGCTTCCGCTGTGGCTGCTGGTCGAGCAGCTCCTGTTCCTGCGCTCGAACCGCCGTCCCAAGGTGCCCCGCCCCGGTCGCCGGACGGCGGCCGCTCCGTTCCGCGAAGCCCTGCGCTCCGGTCAAAGGTGATATTGTGTGGCCCTCTCCGGGGCGACGCGGTGATGGGGCCGCGGCCCCGGGCGGGAGGAGGGCCACACCATGCCGACCATCACTCGCGACGGGATCAAGCTGGCCTATGAGGAGCGCGGGAGCGGCGCTCCAGCGTTCGTCCTGATCCACGGCTGGACCTGCGACCGGTCGTTCTTCGCGCCCCAGGCCGAGTTCTTCGCCAGGCGGCACCGGGTGGTCTCGGTGGACCTGCGGGGGCATGGGGAGAGTGACAAGCCGCAGGGGGCCTATCCGATCTCGGCCTACGCCGACGACATCGCCCACCTGATCGACACGCTCCAGCTCGGCCGTGTCGTCGCGGTGGGGCACAGCATGGGCGGCATCACCGCGCTACAGCTTGGCGCCGCCTACCCCGAGAAGGTCGCCGGCATCGTCATGGTGGACCCCGCGCCCCTGGCCTTCCCCGCCGAGCTGCGGACGGGCATCGAAGGCCTGGTGGCCGCCATCGACGCGGGCAATCAGGAGCCGCGCCGCCAGTTCATCGCCGACCGCCTCTTCCTCCCCACCTCCGACAAGGCCCTGGTGGAGCGAGTGCTGAAGGTCATGATGGCGGCGCCGGCCCCCGTGGCCTCCGCCGCGATGCGCGGTATCCTCGCCTTCGAGGGCGTCAAGGCCGCCGCGCGCTGCAAGGTGCCTGCGCTCCACATCGCGGCCACGCCGCCCCTGAATCCGCCGCACCTGATGACGGAGTGGATGCCCTCCGTGGTCAACGGCTGGACGGTCGGCGCCGGCCACTTCAACATGCTGGAGGCCCCCGAGCAGGTGAACGGGATGATCGAAGGCTTCCTGCGGCATCACGTCTAGGAGAGAGGCCCCCATGGACCTGAACTATTCCGCCGAAGAGCTGGCCTTCCGTGACGACGTGCGGTCGTGGCTGCGAGGGAACCTGCCCGCCGACCTGCGCCAGAAGGTCGAGAGCTATCAGGAGCTCAGCAAGGACGATCTCCTGGGCTGGCACCGCATTCTCGCCAAGAAGGGGTGGGTGGCGCCCGACTGGCCGGTGGAGTGGGGCGGAACGGGCTGGAGCGTGACCGAGCGCTACCTCTTCGAGGAGGAGTGCGGCTACGCCGCCACGCCGCCGCTGGTCGCCTTCGGACTCCGGATGTGCGCCCCGGTGCTGCTGCGCTTCGGCACCGACGCGCAGAAGAAGCGCTTCCTGCCCCGCATCTACAACGGTGACGACTTCTGGTGCCAGGGCTACTCGGAGCCCGGCTCCGGCTCCGATCTGGCCTCGCTCAAGACCAAGGCCGTCCGCCAGGGCGACCACTACGTGGTGACGGGGCAGAAGATCTGGACGACCCTCGCGCACCACGCCGACTGGATCTTCTGCCTCGTCCGCACCGACCCGTCGCAGGCCAAGCGCCAGGACGGCATCTCGTTCCTGCTGATCGACATGAAGAGCCCCGGCATCACCGTGCGGCCCATCATCTTGATGGACGGCGGCCACGAGACCAACGAGGTGTTCTTCGACGACGTGAAGGTGCCCGCCGAGCAGCTCGTGCACGAGGAGGGGAAGGGCTGGACGGTGGCCAAGTACCTCCTGGGCTACGAGCGCATGGGCACCGGCCGCATCGGGGCCTCCAAGCGCGAGCTGGCGCGGCTGAAGGAGCTGGCCGCCCATCACACCAAGAACGGCCGCCCTCTCATCGAGGACACTCGCTTCCGGGACCGGCTCACCCGAGTGGAAGTGGAGCTGATGGCCCTGGAGATCACCAACCTGCGCTTCCTCGACCAGATGCGGCGCAGCGGCAAGCCGCCCGGCGCCGACGTCTCCATGCTGAAGATCAAGGGCACCGAGATCCAGCAGGCCATCACCGAGCTGATGATGCAGGCGGCCGGCCCGCTCGCCCAGGCCTACCGCCCGGTGGACGCGATGGACTTCGACCACTTCACCGCGCGGCTGGCTCCGCGCTACTGCAACATGCGCAAGGCGACGATCTACGCGGGATCCAACGAGATCCAGCGGAACATCATCGCCAAGGCCACCCTCGGCCTCTAGGCGCGCGGAGGAATCGATGAACTTCGAGCTCAGCGACGAGCAGCAGCTCCTCGCCGACAGCCTCAGGAAGTATCTCGCCAACGACTACTCCTTCGACGCGCGGGCGAAGATCGTGGCTTCCCCTGCGGGCTGGAGCGAGAAGGTGTGGGCCTCCCTGGCCGAGATGGGCCTGCTCGGCCTGCCCTTTCCGGAGGAGCACGGCGGCTTCGGCGGCACCGCGGTGGACGTGATGCTCGTCATGGAGGCTCTCGGTGAGGCCCTGCTCGTCGAGCCCTATCTCACCAACGTGGGCGTCGCGGGCCGGCTCGTCCAGCGCGGCGGCTCCGAGGCCCAGCGCAAGCAAGTCCTGCCTGCCCTCATCCAGGGCCAGCAGCGGCTGGCCCTCGCCCACACCGAGGCGGGCGCGCGCTATGAGCTCCGCCACGTGGGGGCGCGGGCCAAGCGCGCCGGCGACGGCTGGGTGCTGGAGGGCGAGAAGCGCGCGGTGCTGCACGCGGGCGCGGCGGGCACCCTCATTGTCTCCGCGCGCACGGCGGGCGCGGACACCGACGCGAGCGGCATCAGCCTCTTCCTCGTGGACCGCGCGGCCCGTGGGGTCACCGTGAAGGAGTACCGCACCATCGACGAGCTGCGCGCGGCGGACGTGTGGCTGTCCGACGTGGCGGTGGGCCGCGACGCGCTGCTGGGCGGGGAAGGGCAGGCCCTGCCGCTGCTCGAGGAGGTCGCCGACTACGCCACCGCGCTGCTCTGCGCGGAGGCGGTCGGAGCCATCCGCTACGCCAATGACACCACGCTGGAGTATCTCAAGACGCGGCGGCAATTCGGCGTGCCCATCGGAAGCTTCCAGGCGCTGCAGCACCGCATGGTGGAAATGGTGATCAGCTACGAGCAGGCCCGCTCCATGGCCTGCCTGGCGTGCGTGAAGGCCGACACCGCGAGCCCCGCGGAGCGGCGGCGCGTGATCTCGGCCGCCAAGATCAAGGTCGCCGACGCCTGCCGGAACGTGAGCCAGGAGGCGGTGCAGATGCACGGCGGCATGGGCATGACCGACGAGCTGAAGGTCAGCCACACCTTCCGACGTCTGACCATGATCGGCCAGACCTTCGGCGATGCCGAGCATCACCTGGAGCGCTTCGCCGCTTGCGAGGCCGCGGGAGGCTAGACCGCCCTACTTCGCTTTGCTCTTCTTCGGCTTCTTCTTCTCCTTGCGCATGCCCATGCCTTTGGCCACGGTCCCACCCCCTCTCGTACGTCCCGGTGATCGTACTCCGCGGCGATTATAATCCGGACGGGATGCTTCACCATCCTCGCCGCGCGCCCGGGCCCGTCGACGGGCCGACCCCATAGGACCGCGGATCGCGGCCGGCCTCGTCGTCGCGGCCGCCGCGAGCCTGCCCGCCGCGGCGGGCGCCCACGGTGTCGGCGCCCGCTACGACCTGCCCGCGCCGCTGGCGCACTTCATCGTGGGCGCCGCCGCGACGGTGGGGCTCTCCCTCCTCGTGACCGCGCTCGTGGCGCGCGGCGGTTCGGCCCCCGGGCGGGCGGGCTCGATCGTCCTCCCCCTCGGCCCCACGGCGCCGCCCCTGCGGGCGGCGGCGCGCGCCGTCGGCCTGGCGCTGCTGGGGCTGGTGATCTGGGCCGGGCTGGCCGGCGACCCTCACCCGATGCGCAATGTGGCGCCGACCCTCGTCTGGGTCGTCTGGTGGGTGGGCCTGTCGCTAATTGCCGCCTTCGTGGGCAATGTCTGGCCGCTCCTGGACCCCTGGCGCACGCTCTTCGATTGCGCGGAGGCGCTCGCCCGGCGCGCCGGCGGGCGCGGCCTCGCGCTGAGGCTCCCCTATCCCCGCGGGCTCGGCCGGTGGCCGGCGGTCGGCTTTCTCCTCGCCTTCGCCTGGTTCGAGCTCGTCTACCCCCCGGCCTCCGTTCCGAGTCACATCGCGGTCCTGGCGCTCGGCTGGTCGGCGGTGACATGGACCGGCATGGCCGTGTTCGGACGGGCGGTCTGGCAGGAGCGCGCGGACGTCTTCGCCCTCTACTTCGCCGCGCTCGGCCGCTTCGCCCCGCTCGACGCCGGCGCGGATAGCCGGAGCCTGGTGCTTCGTTCTCTCGGCCGCGGGCTCATCGAGGCGTACGACACACTGCCCGGGACGGTCGCGTTCGTCCTCGCCATGCTCGCCACCGTGCTCTTCGACGGGCTGCTCGGCGGGAGCCTCTGGCGCCTCGCCGAACGCGAGCTCGGGTCGGTGCGGCTCGATCCGGACGGTCACGCGCTCGCCACCGCCGGGCTCGTGGCGACGTGGCTGCTCCTTCTCGGCGCATACCTCGCGGCCTGCCGGCTCGCGGGTGTGCCCGCATCCCGGTTCGCGCTCTCCCTGATTCCGATCGCGGTGGCGTATCACGTCGCGCACAACCTGGCGTATCTGCTGCTGCGCGGCCAGGAGCTGATCCCGCTCCTCTCGGACCCCCTCGGGCGCGGCTGGGACCTCTTCGGCACCGCCGGCTGGGCCCCGGACCTCACGCTCGTCGGCGCGCGCTTCGAGTGGTACGTGGCGGTGGCGGCCGTGGTGGCGGGCCACGTGGTCGCCATCTGGCTGGCGCACCGGCTGCTGCTGCAGACGCTGCCGGCGCCGTGGAAGGCCGTCACCGCCTCGCTGCCGCTGACGGCGCTGATGGTGGGCTATACCGCCGTCAGCCTGTGGGTGATCGCCGATCCGCTCGTCCGCTTCAATCCGCCGGAACGGCTCGAGGATCAGAGCCGGACGATGAGGTCGATCTCCACTGCGCCGCCCAGGGCGAGCGCGGTCACGCCGACGGTGGTGCGCGCGGGCAGGCGGCCCGGCGCGAAGTAGCTCGCGTATTCCGCGTTGACCGCGGGGTAGTCGGCGAAGTCGGTCAGGTAGATGCGCGCCATCACCGCGCGGTCGAGGCTGGTGCCGGCCCCGCGCAGCACGGTCTGGAGGTTCTTCATCACCTGCCGGGTCTGGGCCACCGTGCCGCCGGGCACCAGCTTGCCCGTCGCGGGGTCCACGCCGAGCTGACCGGTGACGAACAGGTGGTCGCCGGCGCGGACGGCATGGCTGTACGCCGCGGTGGGCGGCGGGGGCGGCGCGTCGGGGAAGTTGAGGAACTGAAGCTCCACCGCGCCCGCTCCGCTCAGGACTGCTCGGGGGCGCCGCGGCGCCAGCGCGGCAGGCGGAGGGTGGGCCGCCGCCGGGAGAATGCGGGCACGCGCCCCAGCGCCCGCGCGATATCCTCGAAGATCGAGTAGGCCACCGGCGTCACGAGCAGCGTGAGGAGCAGCGAGAGGGTCTGGCCGCCCACCACGACCACCGCGATGGCCCGCCGCTCTTCCGCGCCCGGTCCCGAGCCCGCCCAGAGAGGCAGCATGCCGGCCACCAGGGCCAGCGTGGTCATGAGGATGGGGCGCAGCCGGTCCCGGTTGCCCAGCATGATCGCCTCGTCGCGGGAGTGGCCCTCGGCGCGGAGGTTGTTCATGTGGTCGATCTGGAGGATGGCGTTCTTCTTCACCACGCCGAAGAGGACGAGGATGCCGAGGGCGGAGTAGAGGTTCAGCGTGTTGCCGGTGTACCACAGCGAGAGGAGCGCGAACGGCACCGACAGCGGCAGCGAGAGCAGGATGGTGAGGGGATGGATGAGGCTCTCGAACTGCGCGGCGAGGATCATGTACATGAAGATGACGGACAGCAGGAAGACCCAGAGGAACTCCGTGAACGTCCGCTCCAGCTCGCGGGCCCGCCCGGAGATGCCGGTGGTGTAGCCCGGCGGCAGGCGCATCTCCGTCACCGCGCCCCGCAGGGCGGCGATACGATCGGCCTGGCCGAAGCCGGGCAGCACGCCCGCGCGGAGCCGTACCTCGCGCTGCCGATCGGAGCGGTCGATGCGCGAGGCGGTATAGCCGGGCGCGATCTGCACCACGTTGTCCAGGCGGACGAGGCGCTCGCCCTCGGACGCCACGCCCTGCCGTGACACGAGCAGGCGCGAGATCGTGCTGAGGTCGCCCCGGTCCTTCTCGCTGAGGCGGAGCTGCACGTAGTAGTCCTCGTTGATGGTGGGGTCGCGGAAGCGCGACACCTCGGTGTCGCCGCCCACCATGAGGCGCAGCGCGGTGGCGATCTGCTCGGTGTCCACGCGCAGGTCTCCCGCCCGCTCGCGGTCGATGCGCACGCGCAGCTCGGGGCGATCGAGCCGGAGCGTGGTGTCGGGGTCGGCGATTCCGCCCATGGCGATGGCGCGGGCGCGCAGCTCCTCCGCGTAGCGCGAGAGGGCCTCGAGGTCGGGCCCGCGGATGATGAAGTCGATGTCGAAGCTTCCGCCGCCGATGTTGAAGCCGGGGATGTTGCGCACGAGGATGCGGAAGTCGCGGAACTTCCGGAGCCGCTGGCGGACCTGCTGCATGACGTCACGCTGGGCGAAGTTGCCCTCGAACGCCTTCAGGGGATGGCCCTTAAGGGTCTCGTGCCAGAGCCGGGCGAGCCCGAACGTGCGCTCCTCGTGCGGGGTGGTGCGCACGTAGATGTTGCCCTGGCTGATGCGCCCGAGGAAGCCGCCGCCCGCGGTAATGAGCACGTTGCGGACGCCCGGCACCGCCCCGATCTCGGCGGCGATGGCGCGCACCGCTTCGTCCATCGCGGGCATCGAGATGCCCTCGGGCCCGTTGATAGTCGCCTCGAACTCGCTCTCGTCCACGTCGCTGGGCGTGTACTCCTGCTTGACCCAGCCGTAGATCGGCCAGGTCGCCGCGATCGTCGCGAGGGAGATCGCGACGACGCCCCAGCGGTACCGCATGGCCAGTCGGAGGCTCGCGGCGTAGCCGCGGTCCAGCCAGGCGTAGAAGCCACGGCGGGAGGCGGCCTCACCGTGGCCGGGCCCGCCACTCGCTCCCTGGGGCGCGCCCCCTGTGCGAATCATCCGCGCGCTCATCATCGGCGTGAGGGTGAAGGACACGAGGAGGCTCACCAGCACGGACACCGCCGCGGTGACGCCGAACTGGTAGAGGAAGCGGCCGGATACGCTCGACATGAAGGAGACGGGCAGGAAGATCACCACCAGGCTGAACGTGGTCGCCATGACGGCGAGCCCGATGTCGGCGGTGGCCGCCTTTGCCGCCTGGAACGGCGTCATCCGCTTCTCCTCGACGAAGCGGAAGACGTTCTCCAGCACCACGATGGCGTCGTCGATGACGATGCCGACCATCAGCACCAGCGCGAGCATCGTCACGCTGTTGAGGGTGAAGCCCAGCGCCCACATCGTCCCGAACGCCGAGATGACCGAGCAGGGGATGGCCACCGCCGCGATGATGGTGGACTGCCAGCTCCGCATGAACAGGAGCACCACCAGGGAGGCGAGGATCGAGCCCAGGATCAGATGGACCTGGATCTCGTGGAGGGCGGCGTAGATGTAGCGGGACTGGTCGCGGATCACCTCGAGGCGCACGTTGGGCGGCATCTGGGTGGCGAGGCGGGCGAGGCTCTGCTTGGCCGCCTCGATGACCGCCACCGTGTTCTCGCCCGACTGCCGGCGCACCTCGAGGATGACGCTGGGGACGCCGTTGAGGCGCGCGACCGAACGCTGCTCGGCGGTGCCGTCCTCGGCCCGGCCCACGTCTCGCACCCGGATGGGGGCGCCGTTGACGGTGGCGATGACCACGTCGTCGAACGAGCGCGGATCCACCACCCGTCCCAGCGTCCGGAGCGACGACTCGCGGAGCCCCGCCGTCACGTTGCCGCCCGGCATGTCCGCGTTCTGGCGGATGAGGGCGTCGCGCACCGCGGTGATCGGCAGCTGGTAGGCGGCGAGCCGGTCGGCCTCCACCCAGACGTTGATGGCGCGATTGAGCCCGCCCACGAGGCGCACCTCGCCGACGCCGTAGGAGCGCTCGAGCGAGACCTTGACGACCTTGTCGGCGAGCTCGGTCAGCTCGCGGAGCGGCTGATCGCCCGCCACCGCGACGGTGAGGACCGGGGCCTGGTCGTTGTCGAACTTCGCGATGATGGGGGCCTTGGCGTCGCGGGGGAGATTGCGAATGGCGAGGGCGACCTTTTCGCGCACGTCCTGGGCGGCCACGTCGATGTTCCGGCGCAGCTCGAACTCCACGATGATGATGGACTGCCCGGGGCCGGAGATCGAGCGCAGCTCGCGGATGCCCTGCACGGTGTTGACGAACTGCTCGATCTCGCGCGTGACCTGGCTTTCCACCTCTTCGGCGGAGGCGCCGCTGAGCTCGGTGCGCACGCTCACGGTGGGCAGATCCACGGCAGGGAAACGGTCGACCCCGAGGCGCGCCCAGGAGGCGGCCCCGACCACGACGAGCGAAAGCACGAGCATGGCGGCGAAGACCGGTCGCCGGATGCAGACCTCGGCGAGCTTCTGCATGGCCTAGGGCTGGGCCACGACCGGCTGGCCGCCGGTCAGGTTCCCGGGCTGCGCGACGATCACGGTCCCGGCCGTGACGCCGGTCACGACCTCCACCCGATCGCCCAGGCGGCGGCCCGTCGTCACGCGGACTTCCACCGAGCGTCCCTTGTCGACCGTGAGGACCTTTTCCACGCCCGCGAAGGTGACGATGGCGGTGCTCGGCACGGTGACCACGCGGAGGTCGCCGGCGAGGATGACGTCGGCCTTCGCGAAGGCGCCGGGCCGGAGCGTGGCGCTCTCGTTGGGTACCTCTGCCTCCACGAGAAGGGTGCGGTTCTGCTCGCTGATGGAGGGCGAGAGGCGGGCCACGCGCCCGCGGTGCTCGCCGCTCACGCCCTCGACGGTGACGACGACGGGTTGCCCGACCCGCACCCCGGTCGACTCGCGCTCGGGCACGGCGAGGCGGAGCCGGAGCGGATGCAGCTTCACGAGCGTCACCACGGGGGCGCCCGCGGCGAGATACTCGCCCACCGACGCCCGGCGCTCGCTCACCGCGCCCTCGATGGGCGAGACGACCACGGTGTCGGTGCGCTGCTGGCGGGCCAGGTCCAGCTCGGAGCGCCGCTGCAGGAGCACCGCCTGGCGATTACGGACCTCCTCGATCGCGTCCTGATACCGGGCTTCCGCCACCGCCATCGCGGAGATCGCGGTGTCGAGCTGCGCCTGGGCGATCAGCTCCTGCTTCCACAGCCGCTCCGTCCGGTCGCGGGTGAGGCGCGCCTCGTCGAGCACCGCGCGGGCCTGGCGCACCAGCGCGGTCTGCTCGGCATCCACGCGGTCGTCCGTGCCCTGCGGCGAGAGCCCGAGGCGCGCGCGCGCCTGCTGCAGGGCCGCCACTGCCTGGTCCACCCGGAGCTGCGCATCGGTGGGATCGAGGCGCGCGATGACCTGATCGCGCCGCACCCGCGTGCCGAGATCCACGAGCAGCTCGCTGATCCGCCCTGCGACCTTGGTGCCGAGGACCACCTGCTCGTCGGCGGCGAGGGTGCCGGTGGCGCCCACCTTGCGCTCGACCATCTCTTCCGCCGCCTGCACCAGACGCACGGGCCGCGGGGCCTGCTTCTGCGCCTCGGAGGGGGGTGCGGCCGCGGGGCCCGGGCTCTGCTGGCAGCCGACCGAGATGCAGACCACCGCGAGCAGCGCCAGCTTCGACGACAGTGACGTCATGATGCCCAGGGACATTTGCTCGATCCTACACCTGCGTGACCATTGCGTGAGTGGCAACTGAGGACAACCTATTGAGCAGCCAACGGATATTGGACGGCGGCGGGCGTTTCCGCATTCGCGCCTAATCACTTGCGATTGTAGCCCGGCTCGGCGCACCATGACGTAGTCATGTCTGAGGTCACACGGCGTCACGTGCTGCTTGGGGCGGCAGCGGCGGTCGCCGGAGTCGCGGCCGGGCGGACCGCCCGCGCCCAGACCCCCGTGCCGGCCAGTGCGGGCCCCCCCGACCCGACGCTGGTCGAGGACCTCGTCGCCGCCAACCGGATCCTGGTGGACCAGGGCGTCCTCGACGGCTACGGCCATGTCAGCGTCCGGCACAGTGCGGCGGTGGACCGCTACCTCATGTCCCGATCGATCGCGCCGGAGCTGGTCACTGCGGCCGACATCATGGAGTTCGATCTCGACAGCCGCCCCCTGGATCCGCGGGGGCGCGCGACCTACCTGGAGCGCTTCATTCACGGCGAGATCTATCGCGTCCGCCCCGACGTCCGGGCGGTGGTGCACAACCACTCGCCGTCGGTCATCCCGTTCGGGGTGACGGGCCAGCCGCTGCGTCCCCTCTACCACATGAGCGCTTTCCTGGTCGGGGGTGCGCCCGTCTTCGACATTCGCCTGGCCAGCGGCGGCATGACCGACATGCTCGTCCGCGACGCCCCCCTGGGGCAGGCCCTGGCCCGCGCGCTCGGTGCCGCGCCGGTGGCCCTCATGCGCGGTCACGGGGCGGTGGTGGTGGGATCGAGCCTGCCCGCCGCGGTGTTCCGGAGCGTCTACACCGAGATGAACGCGCGCCTGCAGGCGCAGGCGATGGCGCTGGGCGGGCCCGTGACCTACCTCGATCCCGAGGAAGCGCGGCGGGCGGAGGCCTCGGTGGGTGGCACCGTGGGGCGACCGTGGGAGCTCTGGAAGCGGAAGGCACAGGGTCGGTGACGGGAGACACACGCGTGGACAATCGGAATCGGAGCGAGCGGCAGCTGGTGCAGGATCTCGTCGAGATGCGGGACCGGCTGGCCGCGCTCGAGCAGCTCACCGCCTCCCATCAGCGCGAGTACGACCGGCTGCGCGAGCGCGCCGAGCTCTACCGCCAGCTCGTGGAGAACAGCCAGGGGCTCGTGTGCTCGCACGACCTCGAGGGCAATCTCCTCTACGTGAGTCCCGCCTCCGCCTGGGAGCTCGGCTACGCCCCCGAGGAGGGGGTGGGGCGGAACCTCCGCGACTTCCTCGCGCCGTCGGTGCGGATGTTCTTCGGGGCGTATCTCGAGCGGATCCGGGAGAAGGAAGCGGACCGCGGGGTGCTGCGGCTGCTGAGCCGGAACGGTCAGGAGCGGCTCTGGGCCTACCGGAACCTGCTCATGCGGTTGCCCGACCGCGAGCCCTACGTGGTCGGACACGCGGTCGACATCACCGATCGAATCCACGTCGAGTCTCTCCTCCGCGAGAGCGAGGAGCGACACCGCGCGGTGTTCGAGGCGCTCGAGGAGGGCGTGATCGTCAAGGACGCGTCCGGCGCGGTCTCCGGCTGGAACCCGAGCGCCGAGCGCATCCTCGGCGCCGCGGTCACCACGCTCGGGGTGGGCGCGCTGCGCGCGGACGGCACGCCGTTCCCCGCCGCGCTACAGCCCGACGCGGTGGCGCTCCGCACCGGAGAGGCTTGCCCGCGCGTCACCATGGGCGTGCTCCGGCCCGGCGCCGAGCCGCTCTGGATCTCGGTCAGCGCGCGTCCGCTGCGCCGGGAGGGCAACACCACGCCCCACGCGGTGGTGATGTCGTTCGCCGAGCTCGCGCTGCCCGCGGCAGCGCCCGCCGCCGTTGGGCACGCGAAGGCGCCGCACGGAGTCCTCGCCATCTGCGCGGCGTGCAAGAAGATCCGCGACGGCGAGGGCGTATGGTGGCCGGTGGAGGTCTACATCCGCGAGCACTCGGCTGCGATCTTCAGCCATGGGCTGTGCGTGGAGTGCGCCCGGCACGTGCGTCAGAAGTTCAACCTGATCGAATAAGGCCCGGCGGCGCCCTCGGTGCTAGCCGCGGCCCGCGGCGAGCGGTGGAGGGCCCAGGCGGTCGCGGGGGCCGGCGGCGAGCGTCAGGACCGTCGTCACCAGATCGCTCAGCGCGACGGTCGCAGCGGGATCGGCGAGCCTACCCTCCTTGAAGTGGGCCGATTCGAGGTAGACGCTGGTGGGCGCCACCAGCGCGCCGAACCAGGCGAGCACCGCCCGCAGATGCCAATCTACGCCCAGGTAGTGATGCGTGGAGGCGCCCATCGCCACGATGCCTGTCGGCTTGCCGCGCAGGACGTCGACGGGTGTGAGGTCGAGGAGGTTCTTCAGGGCCCCCGTGAAGGAGCCCCGGTATACCGGGCTCGCGAAGATCACGGCGTCGGCCTCCGCGAGCGCCCTGATCAACACCGGCGCATCGTCGGCGAGGGTCTCGAGGGGCCGCCCGTCGGCGAAGCCGAGCCGATAGTCGGCGAGGCTCATCAGGCTCGCGGCGACGCCGGGACGGGCGGCGGCCCCGTCCACCGCCTGCTGCATCGCCGCGTTGAGCCGGCCGGGCGGCGTCACCGCGCCCACCACCGCGACGAGCCGCGGCATGGGCTCAGCGGGCCGCGTGCTCGCGGTCGCGGCGCGCCACCTCGGCGCGGACGAGCGGGATCAGCTCGCGGCCGTACTCGGCGGCGTCGGCGAGGGGGTCGAAGCCGCGAATGAGGAGGGTGGTGACGCCGAGGTCGTAGTAGTCCATGAGCGCCTCGGCCACCTGCTCGGGCGTGCCCACGAGCGCGGTGGTGTTGCCCGAGCCGGCCACCGCCGCCGCAATGGGCGTCCACAGGCGCTTGTCGTGCACGTCGCCCTGACGCGCAAACTCGACGAGGCGCTTGGCGCCGACCGCCTCGGGCGGCGGGAGCGTACGGTCGGGCTGCTTGGCCTGCACGGTGGCGAGGATGCCGTGCGCCTTCTCCCAGGCTGCGCCTTCCGTGGGCGCGATGATCGGGCGCAGCGACACGCTGATCCTCGGCGCGCGGCCGGCGCGGGCGCCCGCCTCCCGGACGTCGGCGATCCGCTGCTTGATCGCCGCCAGCGGCTCGCCCCACAGCATGTAGACGTCGCAGTGCTTGGCGCCGATGGCGTGCGCGGCCTCGGAGGCGCCGCCGAAGTAGAGGGGGATGTGCGGCTTCTGCACGGGCTTGATCTCGGAGTAGGCCTTGGCCACGCGGTAGAACTTGCCCTCGTGATCGAACGGCCGCTCCTCCGTCCAGGCTCGCCGCAGCACGGTCAGGTACTCGTCGGTGCGGCGATAGCGCGTGTCGTGGTCCAGGAAGTCGCCGTCCTTGGCCTGGTCCGAGTCGCTCCCGCCGGTGATGATGTGCAGGGCTACTCGTCCGCCGGTGAACTGGTCAAGCGTGGCCGCCTTGCGGGCCGCCAGCGTCGGCGCCACGAAGCCAGGGCGATGCGCGATCAGGTAGGCGAGGCGCTCGGTATGGGATGCGGCGTAGGCGGAAACGAGGAAGCCGTCGGCGGCGGCGGTGGTGTAACCCACCAGCACCTTGTCGAAGTCGGCGCGCTCGTGGGCCTGCGAGAAGTCGCGCACCCAGTCGCGGTCGATGGCGCCGCCGATCACGTGCACGGCGGCGCCGTCGGCGCCCTCCGGCCGCACCCCGATCATCCCGATCAGCTCGATGGGCATGGTGGCGCGATACTACGCCCGCCCCCGGACCGCTTCAAGCGCGCGGGTCAGCCCCGCGCGGCAATCGCGGATGCGATGCGCTCGGCATCCTCGCCCACGCCGCAGAGCACGGAGGACTTGAGCTTGGACAGCCACGGCAGCCCCAGGAAGTAGAAGCCGGGGCACGCGGTGGCGCCGAGCCGGTGCATGGGGTCGCCGCCGGCGTCGAGCACGGGCAGGCGGATCCAGCCGAAGTCGGGGCGGAAGCCGGTGGCCCACACCACCGCGGTGACGCCGGCGGCACGAAGGTCCAGCGCCGGCGGCGAGGCGAGCCCGCTCGGCGCCGCCGGGCGGTCCACGCGCTCGTCGTCGCGCGGCGGTCCCAGCCCCTCACGGAGCGCCCACTCGTCGGCCGCCCGCGCGAAGGCGGTCATGCCCTCGTCGCCCCGCGTGATCTGAAGCGCCACGTCGTCGTCGAAGAGGAGGCGGCCGTCCCGCGCGCCGCGGAGGTGGCCGTAGAGCGTTACCCCCGCGCGGGCGTAGGCGCGGAGGTCGATGTCGTGGCCGCCGTGGGCGCCGGTGACGAGCGGATTCGGCGTGTCGCGTGCGTCAGGTCGCTCCGCGAGGGTCTGGTCGAGGGCGCCCATGCGGTCGATCCACCAGAACACGTCGCGGCCCCGATAGCGGCGCGGGACGCGACGGTGGCGGCCCACCGAGAGATGCACGGTGCGTCCTGCGTCGAGCAGGTCCTCCACGATCTGACAGCCGGAGGCGCCCGAGCCCACCACGAGCACCGCGCCCTCGGGCAGCGCGGCGGGGTTCCGGTAGCGGCTGGAGTGCACCTGCACGATGTCGGCCGGCAGCGCAGCGGCGGCCGCCGGTACCAAGGGCTCTTGATACGGACCGGTGGCGGCCACGACATTGGCCGCCTCGTAGCTCCCCGCGTCCGTGTTTATGCGATAGCGCGCGCCGGGGTTCGGGAGCGTCACCGCGCGCACCGCCACACCCTCGTGCACGGGCGCTCGGACATGGGTGCGGTACTCGTCGAGGAAGCGGACCACCTCGTCGCGGGGGGCGAAGCCCTCCGGGTCGTCGCCGCGATAGTCGAGACCCGGCAGCCGAATGCTCCAGCTCGGGAACTGGAAGGTGAGGGAATCCCAGCGCTCGCTGCGCCAGCGCTCGGCCACGCGGGCCCGCTCGAGGATGAGATGCTCGGCGCCGAGCCCGCGCAGGTAGTAGCTCAGCGCGAGCCCCGCCTGTCCGCCGCCGACGATGAGGGTCTCGACCCGCTCCGTCACCGCCGGGGGCGCGGTCAGGTGGGCAGCGAGACGGTGCGGCCCGTCGCGCTCGACTCCAGCGCGGCGGCGAGGATCTCTTGCACGTCACGCCCCACCGCGGGGGCGCAGAGCCCCTCGATGGGCCGCCCGTCGCGCAGCCGCGCCAGGAAGTAGGACACGCCGTCGCGCTCGCCGGCGGGCAGCGCGGGCGGCTCGATCGTCTCGCCCCCGTCCACCCGGACGATCTGCACGCGGCCGCCGCCCACCTTGTGCCCCTCATGGGTGGGACGCGGCTGATGCACGATCAGCGTGCCGGTGTCGCCGTAGACGATGAAGGCGAAGCCGGGCTCGCCGCCGATTTGCGTCCACGAGCCCTCGAGCGTGGCGAGCGCGCGCGGATAGCGCAGCACCACCACCGCGTTGTCCTCGGCGGGCAGGTCCTTCTTGCGGAGATGGGCGGCCACCGCGGTCACGCTCTCGGGCCGGCCCAGGAGCGTGCGCGCGAGGATTCCGCCGTAGCCGCAGTAGTCCACGAGCGCGCCGCCGCCGTTCCGCGCGGGATCGTACAGCCACTCGCAGAACTGCTCCGAGCAGCCGAACTCGCGGGGACCCCGGTGTCCGCCGCGATGCGCGAGCTGCACGGGCTCGCCTACCGCGCCGTCCTGCGCGAGCGCGAGGCCGTGGCGGAGGGAGGGGCGCCACGCGGTGGGCCAGTTGACCATCAGGGGCTGACCGGCACGCCGGGCGGCGGCGAGGAGGGTGTCCGCGCCCGCGAGATCGGCGGCCATGGGCTTCTCCACCAAGGTGGGCAGCCCGCGCTCCAGCGCGTGGACACCCCACTCGGCGGAGGCGCGGTTGTCGGTGAAGCAGAGAACGCAGTCGAGGTCGCGGCGCTCGAGCAACGCCGCGAAGTCGGTCAGCGCGGCCGCCCCGCCGTGCTCGCGGGCGAGGCGCTCGCGCAGCCGCGGGTCGGGCTCGGCGACCGCCGCGAGCGCGCCTTGCTCCCCCGCGGCGAGAGCCGCGAGGTTGCCCCAGACATGATCGTGGCTGAGCCCGAGGACGCCGACCCGCAGCCGGTTCACGGAACGCGTGCTAGAGCGCCTTCAGCATGTTGTCGGCGTCCGACACCTCGAACTTGCCCGGCGCCTCCACGTTGAGGGCCTTCACGGTGCCGTCCTCGACCAGCATGGAGTAGCGCTGCGAGCGCACGCCCATGCCGCGCGCCGTCAGATCCATCTCGAGCCCCAGCGCCTTGGTGAAGAGGGCGCTGCCGTCGGCCATCATGCGGACCTTGCCGCCCGCCTTCTGATCCTTGCACCAGGCGCCCATCACGAAGGCGTCATTGACGGAGACGCACCACACCTCGTCGACCTTCTTGGCCTTGAGCTTGTCGATGTTGGCGACGTAGCCGGGCACGTGCTTGGCCGAGCAGGTGGGGGTGAAGGCGCCGGGGAGACCGAAGATGACCACTTTCTTGCCCTTGGCGAGATCCGCGACGTTGAAGTTGTTGGGGCCGATGGTGCAGCCGGGCTGCTCGGTATCGATCATCTCGGTGAGGGTACCGCCGGGCAGCTTGTCGCCGACTTTGATGGCCATGAATGATCTCCTCGTATGCGGATGGGATTCGCTGATTCCGCGCGGGGCGCGCGCCGAGGGGAAATGGTACCACAAGCCGTGGGGCTCGCGCGGGGCCCCGGGGCACCTCTCCGGGGATGCGGCAGCGGGGGCACCGATCGTTTACACTCAAATCATATGGCGTCCTCGTCACTCGACCCCGGCGACGCGGTCCGGCGCGTCCGGCCGGCCGCGGAGAGCCGCGACGCCCTCGCCGAGAAGGCGGGCGTTGTGGCCGACCACGCCGCCGACGCGGTGCTCGCCCTCCAGAAGCCGGAGGGGTACTGGTGCGGCGATCTCCTTGGGGACAGCACCCTCGAGTCCGACTACGTCGTACTCCAGCTCTGGCTGCACCCGCCAGACGAGGGGCCGTGGCGGCCGCCTACGTGGGACCGCATTCTCAGGGCGCGCGACGCTATCCTCGCCACGCAGGGGATGGACGGCGGCTTCCCCATCTACCCGGACGGGCCGGGGGAGATCAACGCGACCGTGAAGGCCTACTTCGCGCTGAAGCTCGCCGGGCTCTCGCCCGACGCCGAGCCCATGCGCCGCGCCCGCGAGACGGTGCTGCGCCTGGGCGGCATCCAGGAGACGAACAGCTACGTCCGGATCAACCTGAGCCTGTTCGGGCTCTACCCGCGCCGCCACGTGCCGACCATCCCCGTCGAGCTCGTGCTGCTGCCCGGCGGCATCATCTACGAGATGTCGTCGTGGACGCGGGCCATCGTGGTGCCGCTGTCGATCGTGCAGGCGCGAGCGGGCCGGCGGCCCGTGCCGGCGGGGTTCTCGCTGGACGAGCTGGCGGTGCCCGGCAAGAGCTTCAAGTTCCCGCGGCGCGACCGGCTGTCCGCCGTGTTCACGCAGCTGGATGCTGCGCTCAAGGTCTGGGAGAACCGCGCCCCCGAGGTGATCCGGAGATCCGCGCTCCGTGAGGCCGAGAAGTGGATGCTCGATCGCACGCGCCACAGCGACGGCCTCGGGGCGATCTATCCCGCGATGATGTACTTCATCATGGCGCTGGAGTGCCTCGGCTATCCGCGGGACCATCCCGATCTCGTCGAGGCCTTCCGGGTGTACGAGGCCCTGATGACGGAGACGCCCGAGCGCCTCTACTTCCAGCCCTGCTTCTCGCCGGTCTGGGACACCGCCATCGCGATGTTCGCCCTCGGCGAGCAGGGGCGGGAGGCCACGGAGGCGCAGCGGCGCGCCGCCGACTGGCTGATCGCCCGGGAGATCCGGCGGCGCGGCGACTGGTCGGTGAAGCGCCCGGACGTGGAGCCGTCGGGCTGGGCCTTCGAGTACAGCAACGAGCACTACCCGGACATCGACGACACCGCGATGGTGCTCCTCGCCCTTCAGCACGCCAAGGCCAGCGATCCCGCCGCGCAGGAGCGCTGCGAGCGCCGGGCGCTGGCGTGGCTCACCCAGATGCAGTCGAGCGACGGCGGCTGGGCGGCCTTCGACGTGGACAACAACTGGGCGCTCCTCAATCGCGTGCCCTTCGCCGACCACAACGCCATGCTCGACCCCACGTGCCCTGACATCACCGGTCGCGTGCTCGAGGCGCTGTGCCGCCGCGGGCTGCGGATCACCGATCTGACGGTGGATCGCGGCGCGTCCTATCTGCTCCAAACCCAGGAGGCCGACGGCTCGTGGTACGGGCGGTGGGGCGTGAACTACGTGTACGGCACCTTCCTCGCCCTGCGCGGGCTGCGCGCCGCCCACGATCGCACCGCGTCGCGCGCGATGTTCCAGGCCGGCCGCTGGCTCACGTCGGTGCAAAACGCGGACGGGGGCTGGGGCGAGAGCTGCGCGAGCTATGCCGACGGTCGCTACGTGCCCGCAGCGAGCACGCCGTCGCAGACCGCGTGGGGCCTCCTCGGGCTGATCGCGGCGGGGCAGGGGGAGAGCGACGCCCTCGTCCGCGGCGTGAAATATCTGATCGACACGCAGAAGGCCGACGGCACCTGGGACGAGACGCTCGCCACCGGCACCGGCTTCCCCGGCGTGTTCTATCTCCGCTACACGCTCTACCGGAACTACTTCCCCCTCCTTGCGCTCGCCCAGTCCCGCCTCGCCCTCGAGGCCGCGGCAAGGGGCCTGCGCCTCGTCCGCGAGGTCGGCCAGAGCGGCTCGGAGTGACGGGCGGGGGCAATCGCCCCCAACAGGACTCGGCAGCCGGGCCCCGGCCGCGTCACTGAAGCCTTCGGGATCATTGAAGTTCCTCCTGGCATGCCCGTTGCTCGTATCCCGCGCGGGGACGTATGTCCCCGTACGCGCAGCGCGCCACCAAGGGGAGGAGCCATGGGCATTTCCAGCTTCATCAAGAAGCAGTTCATCGACGTGCTCCAGTGGACCGAGGCGAGCGACGACGTCCTCGCCTGGCGCTTCCCCACCGCGGACTTCGAGATTCAGCAGGGGGCCCGCCTCATCGTCCGCGAGACGCAGATGGGGCTCTTCGTAGATCAGGGCAAGGTGGCGGACCTCTTCGGCCCCGGCACCCACGCAATCCGAACGCGCAACCTGCCCGTGCTCACCGACCTGCGCCACTGGGGGAAGCTCTTCGAGTCGCCCTTCAAGAGCGAGGTCTACTTCTTCTCGACGCGCCTGCGCCTCAACCAGACTTGGGGCACCGCCAGCCCGCTCACCATCCGTGACCGCGAGTTCGGCGCCGTCCGGATCCGCGCCTTCGGCGTCTACGGCTATCGCCTCGCCGACCCGCGCGTGTTCTTCCGCGAGGTGTCAGGCACGCGCGACAGCTACGGTGTGGCCGATCTCGAGGGCCAGCTGCGCAGCACCCTGGTGGCGACCCTGACCGACCACTTCGGCACGAGCCAGGTCCCGTTCCTGGACATGGCCGCCAACCAGGACGAGCTGGCCCGCGCGGTGCTCGCCAAGGCGCAGCCGGCCTTCACGGCCCTGGGCCTCACGCTGGAGAATTTCCAGATCCAGAACATCTCCCTGCCGGAGGAGCTGCAGAAGCGTCTCGACGAGCGGATCGGGATGGGCATCGTCGGCGACCTGCCACGCTATACCCAGTTCCAGGTGGGGCAGTCCATTCCCACTGCTGCCGCCAACCCCGGCGGCGCCGCCGGCGCCGGCGTGGGCGTGGGAGCCGGCATCGCGATGGGCCAGGCGATGGGGCAGGCGATGCAGCCGCCGCCTCCTCCCGCCGCGGGCGGGGCCGCCGCGCCCGCCGCCGGGGCCGCACCCGCTCCCGCCACCACGCTGTGCCCCCGCTGCAATACGCGGCTCGAGCGCCCCAGCAAGTTCTGTCCGGAGTGCGGCAACTCCCTCGCCTAGGGAGCCGGGACGGCATGACGTTGCGGTGCCCAGGCTGCAGCGGGGAGATGACGCAGCGGACGTTCGAGGCCAACTACGCCGCGCCCGTCACCCTCGATCTCTGCCTCGCCTGCGCCGCGTTCTGGTTCGACGGAATGGAAAGCCTCGCGCTGGCGCCGGGCTCCGTGCTGGATCTCTTCGTCCTCATCCACGAGAAGCGGTCGAGCCCGCATCCGCTGGGGGAGACGCTGGCCTGTCCCCGCTGCCGCGCCCGGCTCGCGCGGACGGCCAACATGCAGCGCAATACCCGCTTCACCTACTGGCGCTGCCCCGCCGAGCACGGGCACTTCATCACCTTCCTCGAGTTCCTCCGCGAGAAGAACTTCGTGCGGCCCCTGAGCCCCGTCGAGATCGAGGACCTCAAGCGGAATGTCCGGAGCGTCACCTGCTCCGCCTGCGGGGCGCCCGTCGATCTCGCCAAGGAGACCGCCTGCGCGTACTGCCGGGCGCCGCTGTCCATGCTCGACGCCAAGCAGGTGGAGACGATGGTCGGTCAGCTCAAGCGGGAGGAGAGCAGGCGCGAGGAGGCCCGGCGGGGCGATCTGGATCCCACGCTTCACCTGAGCCTCCTGCAGGATCGGGCCTCGGTCTCGCGCGAGTTCACGCGCATCGAGGGCGAGGCGCCGTACCTCCACTACGACCTCGCGTCGGGCACGAATCTCGTCGAGGAGGGCATCGCCGCCGTCGTCACCTTCCTCCGGGGGCGCCTGTGATCCGACGGGCGATGAGGGCGGCCTTCCTCGTGACCGCCCGCGGCGCCGTGTCCGCGCTGGCGGCCGAGCCGGTGGCTTCTCGGACGAAGTAGGCCGCGGTCAGGTCAGGACCGCGTAGACCTTCCGCGCGAGCGCGGGCAGATCGGGGTCGCGCGCCCCCATCAGGAGCACGGTGTCGCCGGGGCGCGCCTCCGCCGCGATCCAGCTCACGACGGTGGGATGATCCGGCGCGTACGCGCAGTGCAGCGCGGCGGGGAGATCGTCGGCGAGCATGCGGCTCGATACGTCCTTCGTCACCGTGCCCCCCGCGTAGAAGATCTCCGCGTAGCAGAAACGGTCGGCCGGACGGAGGAGGCGCGGGATGAGCTCGCGCAGCTCGGGTCGGAGAAAGCGCGCCGGGCCGTAGCCGTGCGGCTGGAACACCGCGACGACCCTGGCCGCGCCCGCCTGGGCGGTGGTGAGGGCGGCGCGAATCTTCTCCCCATTGTGCGCGTAATCGTCCACGACGCGGACGCCGGCCGGCGTGACGCCGATCAGCTCGAAGCGGCGGGCCACGCCGGGGAAGCGGCGAAGCGCGTCCTCCACCGCGCGCGGCGCGATGCCGAGCTCGAGCGCGATCAAGGCCGCGGCGGCGGCGTTCTCCAGGTTGTGGGCGCCGGGCTGCGGGACGTCCAGGGCGAGCTTGCCGCCGGGGGCGTGGAGCGTCCCGGTGGCGCGCGCCGGCCCCACGCTGGCCACATCGACGCGCGCCTGCGCGTCCGGCGCCATGCCGTAGGTCCGCGCGCCCACCGCCCGGCCCAGCGCGACCGCCTCCGCGCAGGCCGCGTTGACGAGGAGCCGGCGCGACTGGCGCGCGAAGGCCTCGAACTGCGGGCGGAGCGTGTCCACCTCGCCGTGGTCGCGGCTCACGTTGTGCACGAGGCCGAGCGCGGCAGCGTAGCCCGTCAGCGTGCCGTCCGACTCGCACGCTTCGGCCGCGACCGGCGCGCCGTCCGGCCCGGCCAGAAAGCAGCCGCTCACCCCCTCGCCGACGAGGGCGGCGCCGCCCAGCACGGTGGCGCGGAGCCCCGCCTCGCGCGTGAGCCAGCCGACCATGCCGGTGATGGTGCTCTTGCCGCTGGTGCCCGCGATGGCCACGCCGGGGCCGCCGGCGTTCACGATCTCCGCGAGCAGGGCGGGCCGGGCGATGCGCTCGATGCCCAGCGCGCGTGCCGCCGTCATCTCGGGCGTGTCCGCCTCCACCGCGGTGGAGTAGACGAAGCGGTCGAGCCCCCGCGTGATCGCGGAGCCATCCTGGGGGAGCAGGCGTATCCCGAGCGCGCGCAGCTGGACGGCGAGATCGGCGCTCTTGCCGCCGTCGAAGGCGCGATCGGAGCCCTGCACGTCGTGGCCGCGGGCCCGCATGAGCCGCGCGAGGGGATTCATGCCTGCCCCACCGATGCCCGAGAAGTGGTAGCGAAGCATGGCTTCAGGATAATAGGATGCGGCCCGAGATCCTAAAGGGGAGGTGACGGCATGGCCGCCGTCCAGACGCGACTGAGCGCGCTGTGGTAGTAACGAGGCGCGAGATCCATCACGACGAGGAGGCCCCAATGGCCCGCAAGTCGCCCGCCGTCAACCGCCGACCCACGCCTCCGCCCTCCGCCACCGCCGACGCCACGGATCCCCGGCATCGCTGGGATCGGCCCATCCAGGCGCCCGGCCACACGCAGGTGGACTTCGAGGAGCGCGTGGACTTCCGGCGGCTGCACGCCTATCGGCTCGGGCGCACCCGCCAGGCGCTGGCTCGCTCGGGGCTGGGCGCCCTCCTCGTCTTCGACCAGTACAACATCCGCTACATCTCCGGCACCGTGATCGGCGAGTGGGCCCGCGACAAGCTCATCCGCTATGGCCTCCTCACCGGCAACGGCGAGCCCTGGGTGTGGGACTTCGGCTCGGCGGCCCGCCATCACCGGCTCTACGCGCCCTGGCTCGACGCCACGCATTGCCTGGCCGGCATGGTCGGGATGCGCGGGGCGGTATCGCCGAAATCCGGCCTCTTCGAGCAGGCCGCGCGCGTGATCAAGGACATCCTCGTGCGCGAGGGCGTGGCGGGCATGCCCATCGGGATCGACATGGTGGAGCCGCCCTTCCTCTTCGCGCTGCAGCGGGAGGGCATCGAGGTGCGCGACGGCCAGCAGGTCATGCTCGAAGCGCGCGTGATCAAGAACGCCGACGAGCTGACCTTGCTCAACATGGCCGCGGCCATGGGCGACGGCGTGTACCAGGACATCTATGAGGCGCTCAAGCCCGGCGTGCGCGAGAACGAGATCGTGGCGCTGGCCACCAAGCGCCTCTACGAGATGGGGTCCGACTGCGTCGAGGCGATCAACGCCATCTCCGGCGAGCGCTGCTCGCCGCATCCCCACAACTTCACGGACCGCCTGATCCGGCCCGGCGACCAGGCCTTCTTCGACATCATCCAGTCCTTCGTGGGCTACCGCACCTGCTACTACCGCACGTTCAGTGTGGGTCGCGCCACCGGGCCGCAGCAATCCGCCTACAAGCGGGCGCGGGACTGGATGGACAGCGCCATCGAGCTGATCAAGCCGGGGGTAAGCACGGATCGCATCGCCCGGTGCTTCCCCAAGGCGCAGGAGATCGGCTTCGAGAGCGAGATGGCGGCCTTCGGCTTGAACTTCTGCCACGGGCTGGGGCTCGGGCTGCACGAGCGGCCCATCATCTCGCGTTTGAATTCCATGGACGAGCCGATGGAGCTGGAGGCGGGGATGGTCTTCGCGGTTGAGACCTACTGCCCGGCATCGGACGGCGTCTCGGCCGCCCGCATCGAGGAAGAGGTGATCGTGACGCCCAGGGGCGCGCAGATCATCACGCTGTTTCCCGCGCAGGAGCTGCCCGTCGCCAACCGCTACTAGCCGGCTCGTGCGCGATACCCTCGGCACGATATTCCGGATCTACCTGGTACTGGGCCTGACGTCGTTCGGCGGGCCCATCGCGCATCTCGGCTACTACCGGCGCGAGTTCGTGGAGCGGCGCCGGTGGCTCACCGAGGCCGCGTATGCTGATCTGGTCGCGCTTTGCCAGTTCCTGCCGGGCCCCGCCTCGAGCCAGGTGGGGTTCGCGGTGGGCGTGTCGCGCGGGGGCCTCGCCGGTGGCCTCGTGGCGTGGCTGGGCTTCACCCTGCCCTCGGCGCTCCTCATGACACTCTTCGCCTTCGCCGCCGGCCGGCTCGAGGGGCCGCTGGCGCAGGGCGCGCTGCACGGGCTCAAGATCGTCGCGGTGGCGGTGGTCGCCCAGGCGGTGTGGGGGATGGCGCGCAGCCTCGCGCCCGATGCACCGCGCGCGAGCATCGCCGTGCTTGCCGCGCTCGTCGTGACGTTCGTCGTCACCGCGGCGGGCCAGATCGCCGCCATCGCCCTCGGCGGCCTGCTCGGGTTTTGGCTCTGTCGCAACGCCTCGCCGGCACCGCCCGGCGTGCTCCCGATGCTGGTGCCGCGCGCCGTGGCCTGGGCCTGCCTCGCGGCGTTCTTCCTCCTGCTCGCTGGTCTTCCGCTCGCGGCGCGCCTCGGCGCGGGGCCGCCGGTCGCGGTGTTCGAGGCCTTCTATCGCGCGGGCGCGCTCGTCTTCGGCGGGGGACACGTCGTGCTGCCCTTGCTGGAGGCCTCGGTGGTGGCGCCGGGCTGGATCACGCACGACGCGTTTCTCGCCGGATACGGCGCCGCCCAGGCCGTGCCGGGGCCGGTTTTCACGTTCGCGGCCTATCTGGGGGCGGTGATGGGGCCGGCGCCCAACGGCTGGACGGGCGCGGCGCTGTGTCTCGTCGCCATCTTCCTGCCCGGCCTGCTGATCCTGACGGGAGCCCTGCCGTTCTGGGACGCGTTCCGCCGGCAGGCATGGGCGCAGGCGGCGATGCGCGGGGTGAACGCGGCGGTGGTGGGCATCCTGCTCGCCGCGCTCTATCACCCGGTGTGGACCAGCGCGATCGTGCGGCCGCGCGACTTCGCGCTGGCGCTAGTGGCTTTCGCGCTGCTGACGGTCGGTCGGGCGCCGGCGTGGGCGGTGGTGATCGTCACCACGCTGGGAGGCGTCGCCCTCGCCCTCTTCCCCTAAGGACGCTACGCGAGGGCGTCGATCTTCTTCTGGATGGCCGGTTTCGGCAGGGCGCCGATGGCCTGGTCGCGGACCTTGCCATCCTTCACGAAGAGGATGGTCGGAATCGACCGCACGCCGAACCGCGCGGCCAGCGCCGGGTGCTCGTCCACGTTGACCTTGGCGAGCGTCACCTTGCCGCCGGACGTCCGCGCCAGATCTTCCAGGATGGGCGCGACGGCCCGGCAGGGCCCGCACCATTCGGCCCAGAAATCCACCATCAGGACACCCTCGGAAGTCGCGAGGGTCTCATCGAAGGTCTTGTCGTCGAGATGCAGCACGCTGGAATCAGCCATGTGTTATCGCCTCCACGTGTTGAGATGCGGCGGGCGCTCCGTCGGGTTCCTGGCCCATTTGTCCTGAATCGGCAAGTCTTTGCGAGACATCATCGCGCAGGGGGCTCGGCCCCGACGCGGTCCACGATCATCCGGTAGTGCTCGGGGCGCCGGTGGCGGGCGAAGTTGAAGACCGTCTCCTTGTAGGAGCGGGTGAGATCGAGATCGCAGCGGGCGGTGGCCAATTCGTCGCCCAGCGTCGTGCAGAGGGCGACGATCTCGCCGGACGGCGCGATGATGGCGCTCTGGCCGATCATGTCGCAGCCTTCCTCGCGGCCGCACTTGGCCACGCCCACCACCCAGGTGGCGTTCTGGTACGCGCCCGCCTGCATGACGAGGTGGTTGTGGAATGGGCCGAGGAGGTCGTGCTCGGGCGCGGGCGGGTTGTGCACCGGCGTGTTGTAGCCGAGGCAGATCAGCTCCACCCCCTGTAGCCCCATGACACGGTACGTTTCGGGCCAGCGCCGGTCGTTGCAGATGCACATGCCGACGAGGCCGTCGAAGGCGCGAAAGACCGGGAAGCCGAGATCGCCGACCTCGAAGTACCGCTTCTCGAGATGCTGGAAGGCCCGCCAGGGCTCGTGCTCGGCGTGCCCGGGGAGATGGATCTTCCGATAGCGGCCGATGATGCGTCCCGCTCGGTCGACGAGGATCGAGGTGTTGAAGCGGCGCGCGCGGCCGGCTTCGGTCACGAGCTCGGCGTAGCCCAGACAAAGTCCGATGCCGAGGCGGCTCGCTTCGTCGAAGAGGGGCCGCGTCTCCGGCCCCGGCATCTCGCGCTCGAAGAACGCGTCGATCTCCGCCTGGTCCTCCATCCACCAGCGCGGGAAGAACGTGGTCAACGCCAGCTCCGGAAACACGACCAGCTCGCAGCCGCGCGCGTGGGCCTGAGCGAGGAGGGCGAGGAGGCGCTTCACCACGTCCGCGCGCGACTCGCGGCGGGCGATGGGACCCAGCTGAGCGGCGCCGACGGTGAGGAGGCGGGCCATGCTGGCGCGAGCCTAGCACGCCGCGTCTCCGGCTTGAAGCCCGATCAGGCGGCGGCGCTGGCCCCGGAGTGCGCCCCGGCGAGATGCGCAGTGATGGCGGCGTTCACGGGCGCCGCGTGGGTCAGCGGGGCCATGTGCCCGGCCCCCACGATCACGCGGTGGACGGCGTGCGGCACCACTCCCGCGAGCAGCTCGGTCACGCGGCGGGCGGTGATGGGCCCGTGGTCGCCGGCGAGGAGCAGGGTGGGCATCCGCAGGCGGGCGTAGTCCGCAAGCGGCGTGGCATCGGCGAAGATCGCCTCCCACTGGCGCGCCACCGAGGGGATCGCGCGCTCGACGCGCACCCGGGCGTGGTCGGCCAAGCGGGCCCATTCGCCGACGCCGCACCAGTAGTCCACGAACTTGCGGGCCGCGGCCGCCGGCTGCCCCGCCTGGACGTGGCTCACACAGTCCTGCGCGATCTGGCTGGCCTCCACGTACGCGGCGTGCTCGCCCTGCGCCCCGAGCAGCCCGAGGAGCACCGGCTCGACGAGCACCAGGCTTCGCACGCGGTCGGGCATAGCCAGCGCGATCTTGGCGGCTACCGCCCCGCCGTACGAGTGGCCGATCAGGTGAATGGGCGAGGAGAGCGCGGCGAGCAGTGGTCGCATCAGCGCGACCTCGTCGGCCAGGCGCATCGGGCGCGTGTAGGGCCAGGGCGAGGTCCCGCCATGGCCGTGGAGATCGGCGGCGAGCACATGGTAGCGGGACGCCAGCTCCCCGGCGAGACGCCGCCACTGAGCGCTGGAGCTCGCCGAGCTGTGCAGGCACACCACCGGCACACCGGCGCCGGTGTGATCGAACGAGAGCGTGACCCCGTCGGTTGCGATGGCAGGCATATGCTGCGCGGAGAGCGAGATCCGTGCCAGCCACTAGAAGGTGGTGTTCCCCCCGTTCGCCAAGCCCGCGTGAAGCGGCGCCATTCTCCGCGTGGCGCGTGTCGCGGCGGCAGGGCCGTCGATGGTCCGGGTCCGGGGGGCTTGCCCGATGCGGCGTGGCGCGCTCGGGAGGAATGCCATAATCCCGCCATGAGCGTCCGCTCCGGGGTGACTTGCCCGCGCTGCCAGCAGGAAAGCCCGGCCGGCGCTCGGTTCTGCGTCGCGTGCGGCAACCGCCTCGGCGCGCATTGCGCCGGGTGCGGCACCGCGCTGCCCGACGGCGCGCGTTTCTGTCCCGCGTGCGGCCGCGCCGCCGAGGCTCCCGCTGCCGCGCCCGCGGGCTCGGCGCCCGAGTCCTACACCCCCCGCCATCTCGCCGAGAAGATCCTGACCTCGCGCGGCGCCATGCAGGGCGAGCGCAAGCCCGTCACCGTGCTCTTCTGCGACCTCGTCAGCTCGACCGCCCTCGCCGAGCGCATCGGCCCCGACCGGATGCATGCGCTCCTGAGCCGGTTCTTCGAGACGGCGCTTGCGGAGGTGCATCGATACGAGGGCACGGTGAACCAGTTCCTCGGCGACGGCTTCATGGCGCTGTTCGGGGCGCCGCTCGCGCATGAGGATCACGCCCGGCGCGCCGTGCTGGCCGCCCTCGACATCCGCCGCGCGTTGGCCACCGATCCGATCGCGCTCGACTCGGGCGAGGAGGTGCGGCTGGTGCTCCGGATGGGCCTGCACACGGGGTTCGTGGTCGTGGGCGCCATCGGCGACAACCTCCGCATGGACTACACCGCGGTAGGCGACACTACCCATCTTGCCGCACGCCTGCAGCAGGCCGCCGAGCCCGGCCGCATCCTCCTCAGCGACGCCACCGCGCGCCTCGTCGAGGGCTATGCCGCGCTCGCGCCGCGGGGCCCGATGGCCATCCGGGGCCGGACGGAGCCGCTGGTCGTGCACGAGCTGACCGGCCGCGGCCCGCGACGCTCATCGCTCGACGTCGCGGGCGGCCGCACCCTCAGCCGCTTCGTGGGCCGCGCGCGCGAGATGGCCGCGCTCGGCGAGCTCCTGGAGCAGGTGCGCGCGGGGCGCGGGCAGGTCGTCGGCGTGGTGGGCGAGCCCGGGGCCGGCAAGTCGCGACTCGGGCTCGAGCTGTGCCGCGCCGGCAACGCGAGCGACGTGACCCTCCTCGAGGGCCGCTGCCTCTCATACGGCGCCGCCATTCCCTACCTCCCCGTGCTGGACCTTCTGCGCGCCGCGTGCGGCGTGGGCGAGTCCGACACGCCGGAGCAGATCGGGGCCGCGCTGCGCGCGGGCCTCGGTGCGGCGGGCGTGAGCGGGGCCGACCGCGCCGCATATCTCCTCCATCTCCTCGGGGTCAAGACGGAGGGCGATCCACTGGCCGCGCTCGGGCCGGACGTGATCATGGCGCGGACGTTCGACACCCTGCGCGAGCTGATGCTGGGTCTCGCGCGCCGTCAGCCGCTCGTGCTCCTGGTGGAGGATCTCCACTGGATCGATCAGACATCGGAAGCGTTCCTGGCTTCGCTGGTGGAGCGGCTGGCGGCGGCGCCGATCCTGCTCCTGACCACGTACCGGCCCGGATATCGGCCTCCGTGGATGGACCGGTCATACGCCAGCCAGCTCGCGCTCCGTCCGCTCGGCCCGCAGGACAGCCTGGCCATCCTGAGCAGCGCCTTGCCGGAGGCGGCGGCGGGGGGCCCGCTCGCCTCGCTCATCCTCGACAAGGCCGATGGCAATCCGTTCTTTCTCGAGGAGCTCGCGCGGGTGATGAGCGATCACGGCGGCCGGCAGGGCGCGATCGAAGTGCCCGACACCGTTCATGGCGTCTTGACCGCGCGCATCGATCGGCTTGCCGAGGCGCCCAAACGGATTCTTCAGACGGGTTCTGTGCTCGGGCGCGAATTTTCATTGCGGCTCCTTCGGGCGGTGGAGGATGAGAGGGAGGCCGGCGACCCTGGATCCGCGCTGGCCGAGCTGGCGCGGCTCGAATTCCTCTACGAGCGAAGTGAGAGCGGCGAGCCGGTGTACGTGTTCAAGCACGCGCTCACCCAGGACGTGGCGCGCGCCACTCTGGTGGCGCCCCGACGGCGGGCGCTGCACCGCCGCGCCGCGGACGCGCTCCTGGCCCTGGAGCCGGCGCGGGCGCGCGAGCTGGCGCCCGTGCTCGCGTATCACTACGGCGAGGCCGAGGCCTGGCGCGAGGCGGCGCGCCACGCGCGGGCGGCCGCGGAGTCCGCGCGCGAGGCCTTTGCCAACCAGGAAGCGCTCGTCCGCTTCGATCAAGCCCTCGCCGCGCTGGAGCGAGTGAAAGGCGAGCACGGGGAAGAGGTCGGGCGGCTCCTCGAGGCGCGGGCGTGGGTGTACGAAATCCTTGGGGATTTCGAGCGCGCCCGCGCCGACTTGGAGACCGGGCTGGAGCACGCGGCGGCGCGGGCGGATACCCTCACGCGCGGCCGTCTGCTTGGCGCCCTCGGCGCCCTCTGGGGTGGGCATCGCGACTACGGCAAGGGGCTGGCTCTGGTTGGCGAATCCGTGGCGACCCTAGCCGGCGTCAGCGATCGGCGGGCCCTCGCCGAGGCCCGCGCTCGGCTGGGCGTCATGCTGCTCAACGTCGCGCGCGGGGCCGAGAGCTTGGTGGAGCTCGAAGCCGCGCTCCGCCTCTTCGAAGAACTGGGAGATGAAGTCGGCCAGGCCCGGACCCACGACATGCTGGGCATGTGCTCGGCGCTGCGCGGCGACTTCGAGCGGAGCATGGTGGAGTCCGAGGAAGCGGCGCGGCGGCTCCACGCCCTGGGTGATCTGGTGACCGAGTCCTCCGCCCTCGTCAGCCTGGGCTTCGGCCACGGCTACCGAGACGGCTGGCGCGCGGGCGAGCCCTGGGTGCGCCGCGCGCTGGACCTGGCGGTGACCAGCGGCGCGCGCGCCACGGAGGCCTTCGCGCGGGGTTCCATCGCCCAGATCGCGCTCCCCGCGGGCCTCTACGGCCTCGCCCGGCGGGAGGCGGAGACGGCGCTCGCGATCGCGCGCGCCATCGACCACCGCGAGTGGACGGTGATGGCGCTGTCCATGCTCGGCCGCGCGCGCCTCGGCGTCGGCGACCCGGCGGGCGCGCTCCGTTTCCACGAGGAGATGCTCGGGCTGGCGGAAGGGCTGGGCGCCGGTATCTGGATCGCGGAGGCGCGGACCAATGTCGCGGAGGATCTGCTCGCGGTCGGGCGTACCGCGGAGGCCGGCGCGCAGCTTGCCCGATCCATTGTCGACTGCGGCGATCTGATCTTCTACCTCATGCCCCCCCTGACGATGCAGGCCCGGATCCTGCTCGACGCGGGGGACGCCCGCGGCGCCCGCGCCACGGCGCGCGACGCGGCCACGCGCGCGCCGTGGATGCGCGTCTTCGCGGGCGACGCGCGCCGGATCGAGGCCGAGGCGCTCGCCCGTCTCGAGGGCCTCGACGTCGCGCTCCCCCTGCTGGAGGAGGTGGAAGCGCTCGCCGTGCAGATCGACACCATACCCCTCCGGTGGCGGACGGCGCTTGCCATGGCGCAGCTCCTGGATGCCGCCGGCCGCCGCGAGGAAGCGCGCGCCGCCGCCCGCCGCGCGCTCGACGCGCTGGAGTCGGTGGCGCGCGCGCTCGAGGGGCCCGACCGCGCCAGCTTCGAGGCCTCCGAGCCCATGGTGCGCGCGCGGGCGGCGCTCGCGTAGAATCCCTCTATGACCATCAAGGGCAAGGCCTATATCGCCGGCGCGTTCGAGCACCCGACCCGGAAGGCGGACGGCATCTCGCTGGCCCAGCTCCACGCCGAGGTGGCCCGCGGGGCCCTCGCGGATGCCGGGCTCACCAAGGACGACGTGGACGGCTACTTCTGCGCGGGCGACGCGCCCGGGCTGGGCCCCTTGTCCATGGCGGACTACATGGGGCTCAAGCTTCGCCACCTCGACACCACCGAGACCGGCGGCTCGTCCTATGTGGTCCATGTCGGGCACGCCGCGCAGGCCATCGCCGCCGGCAAGTGCCGGGTCGCCCTCATCACGCTGGCCGGCCGGCCCCGCGCGGAAGGCATGGCCACCGGCACCGCGCCCCGCAACTACGGAGCGGCGGCGCCCGACGTGCAGTTCGAGTATCCGTTCGGCCCCACCGTGGTGAACATGTACGCGATGGCCGCGCAGCGCCACATGCACGAGTTCGGCACCACGAGCGAGCAGCTCGCCTGGATCAAGGTGGCGGCCTCCCAGCACGCCCAGCACAATCCCCACGCGCTCCTCCGGGAAGTGGTGACGGTGGCCGACGTGGTGGGCTCGCCCATGATCGCCGATCCGCTCCATCGTCTGGATTGCTGCGTGATCACCGACGGCGGTGGCGCCCTCGTGGTGGTGGCCCCCGAGGTGGCGAAGAGCCTCCGGCGCCCCCGGGTGCGCCTGCTCGGGGCGGGCGAGGCGCCCAAGCACCAGATGGGCGGCAAGATCGACCTCACGTACACCGGCGCCGCGCGCTCCGGCCCCATGGCCTTCGAGGAGGCGGGCGTCAAGCCCGGCGACATCAAGTACGTGTCGATCTACGACAGCTTCACCATCACCGTGCTGATCTGCCTTGAGGACCTGGGCTTCTGCCCGCGCGGCGGCGGGGGGAGCTTCGTGTCCGACGGCAATCTCATCGCCGGCGCCGGGCGGCTGCCGTTCAACACCGACGGCGGCGGGCTCTGCAACAATCACCCGGGCAATCGCGGCGGCATGACCAAGGTGATCGAGGCGGTGCGCCAGCTGCGCGGCGAGGCCCACCCCAAGGTGCAGGTGAGGGATTGCAACCTCGCCCTCGCCCACGGAACCGGGGGCTCCCTCGGCACGCGCCACGCCAGCGCCACCGTCATCATGGAGCGGGAATAGCCATGGCCGCCAAGGAGCGGAAGATTCCCGCGCCCCAGCCCAATCCGGAGACCCAGGCTTTCTGGGATGGCGCCGCCCAGGGGCGCCTCCTCCTGAAGAAGTGTCTCGCCTGCTCCCAGGTCCACTACTATCCGCGCGCCCTCTGTCCCTTCTGCGGGAGCGACCGCACCGAGTGGCAGCCGGCCTCCGGCCTGGGCAGCATCTACTCCTGGAGCGTGATGCGGCGGGCGGAGGTGCCGTACGCCATCGCCTACGTGGCGCTCGACGAAGGCGTCACCATGATGACCAACATCGTGGGCTGCGATCTCGACGCCATCCGCATCGGCCAGCGGGTGCGCGTGGTGTTCACGCCCACCGACGGCGGGCCCCCTGTGCCCACCTTCACGCCCTCGCCATGACCGCCTCGTCCATGACCGTGGAGCCCGTCGCGGGCGCCCTCGGCGCCGAGATCGGCGGCGTCGACCTCACCCGGCCGCTCGACGACGACGCGGTGCGCGCCATCCGCCGCGCCTGGCTCGAGCACGGCGTCATCTTCTTCCGCGATCAGGAGCTGCCGCCCGCCGCCTTCCTCGCCTTCGCGCGGGGCTTCGGCGAGCCCATCGAGTATCCGTTCGTCAAGGGGCTGCCCGAGCACCCCGAGATCATCCCCGTGCTCAAGCTCGCCGAGGAGCGCGTCAACTTCGGCGGGATCTGGCACTCCGACACCGCCTATCTCGACGTGCCTCCCATGGCATCAATGCTCATTGCTCGAGAGGTGCCGCCCGCCGGCGGCGACACTCTCTTCGCCAGCATGTACCTGGCGTACGAGGCGCTGTCCGACGGCATGAAGCGGCTGCTGGAGGGGCTGCGCGGGATCAATAGCTCGGCGAGCGCGGACGTGTCGAAGACGCGCGAGGACCGGATGAAAGACAGCGCGCGCGCCGACGCGCGCCAGGAGTACGTGGCCACGCATCCCATCGTGCGCACGCATCCGGAGACGGGCCGCAAGGCCCTCTACGTCAACGTCGCCCACACGGTGGGCATCGAGGGGCTGACGCGCGAGGAGAGCGGGGGGCTGCTCGACTATCTCTTTCGCCATCAGATCAGGCCCGAGTTCACATGCCGCTTCCGCTGGCGCCCCCGTTCCATCGCGTTCTGGGACAACCGCGGCGTACAGCACAACGCGGTGAACGACTACCAGGGTCACCGCCGGCTCATGCATCGCATCACCCTCGCAGGCGACAAGCCGCGCTAGAGGGGCGATGGGCGGGCCCGGGGTCGCCGTCTCTCGGCGCGATGCCCGAATTGCTTGCCCCGGCGGGCGGCGTGCCTGCGTGTGGCACCCCGTGATGCCGCGCAAAGCCCTGTCGCATCGCATCACGTCACCGTGGCACACCTTCTGCAGCGCTCCCTACCACGTGCCCGACGGGCGCTGAGCCCAATAGTGAGCGCGCGCCATTGGTCGGTACCACTCGGGAGGATTGGATGAGTCGGCAGTCGAAGGCGCAGTCCAGGGAGCATTCCGACGATGTGTGGTTCGCCGCCATGCCGGACGTGGCGGCGCGGCTCCGCCGCGGGGGCCGGATCGCCGATTTCGGCTCGCATGTGGGGCAATCGAGCATCGACCTCGCCCGCGAGTTCCCGCGGGTCGTGGTCGACGCAGTGAGCGACGATCCGGCGGAGATCGAGGCGGCGAGCTGGCAGGCGGGGCGCGCCGGCGTCGCCGGCCGAGTGGTCTTCCACGTGGCGTCACCGGAGGACGCGTCCCTCGCCGGCCCCTACGATCTGGTGGCCGCCCTCGACGGGCGCGACGATCTCGCCCACTCGCTCCGCGCGCTACGGCGCATGCGGCAGCTGGCCAGTCCCGGCGGCACCGTGCTGGTGGCCGCGGGCGAGCAGGACGACGCGCTGGTCGACGCCGTGTACGCGCGCGCGGCCGGTTTCTCGAAGGTGGATGTGTTGCCCACCGGCAATCCCGCGCGCCGCTTCTTCCGCCTTACCCCATAGTCGACCGTCCGCATAGAATCAGGCAGCGGAGGAACCATGCCATGAGGCCTGCACCGCGTCTCCTCGTGATCGCGCTCTTTGTGCTCCTGGCCGGATGCGCCGGCGGGGCCGACGCCCCGTCTCCGCATGGGCACGCACCGGCAGCGGCGGGCACGATGTCCACGCCGCCGCCTCTCCTGACCGACCTCGGGACGTACAGCTACAAGATCACGACCGCGTCGCCCCAGGCGCAGCAGTACTTCGACCAGGGCCTGCGCCTGACCTACGGCTTCAACCATCTCGAGGCGCAGCGGGCCTTCCGCGAGGCGGCCCGCCTCGATCCCGCGTGCGCGATGTGCTACTGGGGCATCGCGATGACGTACGGCTCCAACTACAACGACCCCACCAATCCCGAGCGCGAGAAGGGCGCGCGGGACGCCGCGCAGATGGCGGTGGCGGCCAGCGGCCGGGCGACGCCGGCGGAGCGCGCCATCATCGGCGCTCTCGCCCGGCGGCATCGGGCGGGCGGCGAGCGCGCCGCGCTCGACCGCGCCTACGCCGATGCCATGCGCGACGCCGCGCGCCAGTACCCCGCGGATCTGGAGGCCGGCACCTTCTTCGCCGACGCTATGATGAACCTCCGGCCCTGGAGCCTGTGGACGCCGGATGGCCAGCCCCAGCCGGGCACGCCCGAGATCGTCGCCACGCTCGAGCGCGTGCTCGCGGCCAATCCCGATCATCCCGGCGCGCTCCATCTCTACATCCACGCGGTGGAGGCCGGCCCAGACCCCGCGAAGGCGGCGGCCGCGGCCGACCGGCTGCGGGGTCTACTGCCGGGTGCCGGGCATCTCGTGCACATGCCGTCGCACATCTACTACCGGATCGGGCGCTATGCCGACGCCGCCGCCGTGAACGTGGACGCCGCCGCGTCCGACCGCTCGTACTTCAAGCGGAGCGACCCCAGCCCCATCTATCGGATGATGTACTACCCCCACAACCTTGACTTCATCTGGCTCGCCGCCAGCATGGAGGGGCGCGGCGCCGAGACGGTGCGGGCCGCGCGCGACTTCGCGGCGGCAGTGCCCGCCGACCTCATTCTCCAGACGTCCGACATGGAGACGGTGTCGGCGGCCCCCATCGTGGCGCTGGTCCGGTTCGGCCGCTGGGACGAGGTGCTTGCCCTGCCCGCGCCCGACGGGAAGCTGCCCTATACGCGAGGGGTCTGGCACTACGCTCGCGGGCTCGCCCAGTCCGCGAAGGGGCAGGGGAGCGCCGCGCAGGGCGAGCTGGCGGACCTGACGAAGATTCGCGACGGAGTACCCGCGGAGCGCACGCTCGCGGGCTTCTTCAAGACCCGCGAGATGCTCACGCTCGCCGCCGAGGTGCTGGCGGGCGAGCTGGCCGCGCGCCGCGGCGAGACCGACGCCGCCATCCGGCACCTCGCCGAGGCCGTGCGCATCCAGGATGGGCACTGGTTCACGGAGCCGCCGCCCTGGTACTTCCCCGTGCGCCAGGCTTTGGGCGCGGTGCTGCTGCAGGCGGGCCGGGCCGGTGAGGCGGAAGCTGTCTATCGAGAGGATCTGCGGCGCAACCCCGAGAACGGCTGGTCGCTCTTCGGCCTGGCGCAGAGCCTGCGTGCCCAGGGCAAGAGTGCGGAGGCCGCTGCGGCCGACGCGCGCTTCCGCCGGGCGTGGGCGCGGGCCGACGTGACGCTCACCGCCTCACGTTTCTGATCGGAGGGGTTTGCTCCAAGGGCTCGCTTTGCGTAGAGTGTAGGCGAGGAGGTGGCGATGCCCGCTTGCATAGCCTGCCGGTCTCGCGACGTCGAGAGCGTGTGCTCGGGTGCCTACATGGCCGAGTCCTCCGAGGTCATCTTCCTCGGCTCCTCGCCCGTGGTGGAGTGCCCGGCGTGTGGAAGCAAGCCCCTCCGCTGCCAGCCCGAGCTCTACGGCGACGTGTTCGTGTGCACGGGCTGCGCCCAGCGCGTGTTCCGGGACGAGCAGCATCACTGCCGCACCTGCGGCCATTCCTGGATGCATCCCGATCTGGAGGAGCTGCTCGACCGCGAGGAAGAGGACGCCGAGGCCACGATCGAGATCGGCGAGACGGAGACTCTCGACGAGGGCGAGGCGGCGGTGCTCGAGACCTTGCCGCAAGGCTGCGATGCCTGCGGCGCCGCGCTGTGGACGCTGGTCCGGGTGGACGGCCGCCTGATGTGCCGGTGCCGATGCGGCGCGGAAGTTGCGCCGGGCGCCGGCGACGGCGACTGCTGAACGCGGCCCCGGCCGCGCCATGACGACCCCTGCCATCGCCCTCGCGCAGCTCTGGCGCTGGGCCGGTTGCGAGCCCTTCGCCCTCGAGCGCGTCCGCTTCCACGGCGGGGATCCCGTCCTCCCCGGCATCTTCCAAGTCGGCACCGCGGCCATGTCCTCCATCGCCGCCGCGGGCCTCGCCGCCGCCGAGCTGTGGCGCCTGCGTGGCGGCGGTGAGCAGACGGTGGACGTGGACGGCCGCGCCGCCGCCGCTACCTTCCGCAGCGAGCGCTATCTCCGCATCGACGGCCGGGCCCCTGCCGATCCCTGGAGCGCCATCTCCGGCTACTACCGAACCGGTGACGAGCGGTGGGTGCAGCTTCACTGCAACTTCCCCCACCATCGCGATCGGCTCCTCAAGGTGCTCGGCTGCGTGAACGAGCGCGAGGCGGTCGCCACCGCCATCAAGGGCTGGAAGGCCGGCGAGCTGGAAGACGCGGTGGTGGCGGCGCAGGGGTGCGTGGGGATGCTGCGCATGCCCGAGGAGTGGCAGGCGCACCCGCAGGCCCTCGCCCTCGCCATGCTGCTGCCTCTGGAGATCATCCGCATCGGCGACGCGCCTGCCGAGCCGCTGCCGCCGGCCGAGCGCCCGCTGAGCGGCGTGCGCGCGCTCGACCTCACCCACGTGATCGCGGGCCCGGTGTGCGGGCGCACCCTGGCCGAGCACGGCGCCGACGTGATGCGCATCACCGCGGCGCACCGCCCCGCCATCGAGGTGCTGCTCCAGGACATGGGGCGCGGCAAGCTCTCCGTCGATCTGGACCTCGCCCGGCCGTCCGATGTCGAGCGGCTGCGCGCGCTGGCGCGCGAGGCCGACGTGTTCAGCCAGGGCTATCGCCCCGGCGCCATCGCGGCCAAGGGCTTCTCGCCGGAGGATGTCGCGCGGCTCCGCCCCGGCATCGTCTACGTCACGCTCTCCGCCTACGGCCACGAGGGCCCGTGGCGCGATCGGCGCGGCTTCGACAGCCTCGTCCAGACGGTGTCCGGTATCGCGGGCGAGGGCGGCCGCGCCGCGGGGCTGGACGGCGCGCGCCCGCTGCCCTGCCAGGCCCTCGATCACGCCACGGGCTATCTCGCCGCCTTCGGCACCATGGTGGCGCTGGCGAAGCGCGCCAAGCAAGGCGGGAGCTGGATGGTGCGTATCTCGCTGGCGCAAACCGGCCGCTGGATCGATCGCCTGGGCCGCGTTGACGGCCTCGCCCTGGCCGATCTCCGGGCGGACGCCGTCGCCGATCTCATGGAGGAGACGGACACCGCCTGGGGCCGCATGCGCGCCGTCGCCCCGGCCGCCAAGCTCTCCGCCACGCCGGGCCGCTGGACGCGCCCGTCGGCCAAACCCGGCACGCATCCGCCCGAGTGGCCGGCGCGCGGCTGACATGCGCGAGTACCACTACAAAGTGGACGCGGACGGGCGCGTGTTCCACGACGGCTCCGAGATCGTGGACGCGGCCACGCTGCGGTTCTTCCTGCTCGGCCTGCGGCGGCAGCCCGACGGGCGCTGGCTCGTGCCGTGCCAGGGCGAGCAGAACTGGTTCACCGCCGAGGACACGCCGTTCGTGATCCAGCGGTTGCGCCTGGAGGTGGAGGGCGGGCGGCTGCGGCGCGCGGGCCTTGGGCTGGCGGGCGATCTTCAGGAGCCGCTCGATCCCGCCACGCTGGAGACCGAGGACGGGCGGCTCTACTGCCGAGTGCGCCGGGGAGAGCATCGCGCGCGCTTCGGGCGCCTGGCCATGCAGCAGCTCGCGCCCTATCTGGAGGACGCGGGCGGCCGCGCCACCCTCATGCTGGACGGCGCGCGTCACGCTATTGCCGACGCGCGCGTGATGATGGGAGGAGCTCATGGCCGCTGAGGCCGCATCGATCGGTCCCAAGGACATCGCCGCCCTGCTCCGTGCGAGCACGGCCGCCATCCGCGCCGAGGCCGCCGGCCTCTCCGACACCGCCGCGTCCTGGCACCCCAAGCCGGGCGAGTGGTGCGTGAAGGAAGTGGTGGGACATCTCATCGAGGCGGATCGACGCGGCTTCGGCGGGCGGGTGCGCCAGTTCCTGGACGCTCGTGATCCCGCCTGCATCGGTTGGGATCCGGACAAGGTGGCCCGCGCGCGGCGCGATTGCGCCAAGCCCCTCGGCGCGCTGATCGACGAGCTGGTGGCGCTGCGGGCCGAGGGCGATCGCCTGGTGCAGGGGCTGCCCGCTTCGGCGCTGACCCGCGGCGGTCAGCATCCCAAGGTCGGTCGGCTCACCGTGTCGGACATCCTGCACGAGTGGGTGTATCACGACCGCAATCACCTGAAGCAGATCCTGACCAATGTCCAGGGCCTCGCCTGGCCGCACATGGGCAATGCGCAGCGATTCTCCCTTCCGTGAGCTGCGTGCCATGCTCGGCGCCATGCCCGCCCTGCTGCGCGAGGTTGCGGCGGCGCTGAGCGGCCCCGCGCTGCGCTGCCGCCCCGCCACGGGCGGCTTTGCCTTCGTCGAGCACGCGTGGCACCTGG
>Ga0075431_100000069_pt1 | contig 59736 bp, 56 predicted proteins | sample RhiMetdeltSRZDD5_FD_75297 | JGI IMG/M metagenome (GOLD analysis project Ga0075431, IMG submission 75297) | Populus rhizosphere microbial communities from Tennessee, USA - Rhizosphere MetaG P. deltoides SRZDD5 | ecosystem: Host-associated > Plants > Roots > Rhizosphere > Soil | place: USA... | reverse complement strand
GAGCCGCGCTCTCCCCCCGTACAGGTCACGATGTGGACGTCGACACCCTCGGCGACATATTTCGCCGTCGACGCCGCACCCTTGCTCGATTCGTCGTCCGGGTGCGCGTGAACGTGCATCAGGCGCAGTTGTTCTGCCACCGCTCTCCTCGATTTTCCTTGGACACGGCGTGGCGTGCCGTCAGAATGGTGTGCTCGTACCATGGTGGCGGAGTCGGTCAAACGAATTCGGCCCACCCCCATGCGGACGCTGGCCCGAGCCCCTACGCAAATGGAGAGCCACCGATGTCGATCCTGGATTCCGCCGACCACGCGGACCCCATGCTCGAGGAGCGGTACGGCACTCCACCCCGCTGGTCGCGATTGATCGTCGTGGTCGTCGCCGCCCTGGCAGTCACCGCCGGCGTGGCCTGGGTGATCTGGGCCGGACTGGCGCACTCCAACCCGCCGGTGTCGGCGCAGATGAGCACCTACGAAGTGCGCAACGCGCATGCGACCGACGTCACACTCGTCATCGAACGCCGCGACGGCGACGCCGTTCAATGCGTGGTCTACGCCCACGGCCAGAACCAGAGTGTCGTCGGAGAACGTACAATCGAGGTTCCGGCCGGTGATCCGGGCACCACGTCAGTGAATGCGACCATCAAGACGGAACGACGGGCCGTCAGCAGCGTCCTTGACTCGTGCGAGGTGACCGACGGCCCGTCCTGACCGGCAGCTGAGCGAAGCGGTCGGGTCAGGCGTTCTTGCCGCGCGTGTTGATAATGTCCTGAGATCTCAGGGCGCCGGCAGTGCGCGACGTCCACATCCGAGGAGCAAAGCCCGTGACCAATACAAGCGAGCAGGACACCATCTGGCTGACGCAGGAGGCCTATGACCGCCTGCGCGCCGAGCTCGACCATCTGCAGGGCCCGGCCCGCAGCGAGCTGGCCGCCCGCATCGGCGAGGCGCGCTCAGAGGGTGACCTGCGCGAGAACGGTGGCTATCACGCGGCCAAGGAGGAGCAGGGCAAGTCGGAGGCCCGGATCCGCCAGCTCGAGGACATGCTGCGTCGCGCGCGAGTAGGTGAGCAGCCGACCGAGCAGGGTGTGGTCGGCCCCGGCATGATCGTCACGATCCGGTTCGCCGGCGACTCCGACACCGAAACCTTCCTGCTCGGCTCCCGGGAGCTGCTGGGTCTCGACGACTCCGTCGACCTCGAGGTGTTCTCCCCGCAGTCGCCGCTCGGCACCGCGATCACCGGCAAGCAGGCGGGCGACACCGCCACGTTCACCGCCCCCAACGGCAAGGACACCAGCGTCGAGATCGTCGCCGCCGAGCCGTTCGAGGCCTGACCTCGCCCTCGATCATCGGTCACTCGTGGCGTGGTCATCGGTCACTCGTGGCGTGGTCATCGGTCACTCGTGGGCCGTACGCAGGAGGGCGCCTTGGCACATCCTGCCGGGTGCAGCCACTACTCCAATGGTTCGATCGGCCTCACCCGAGGACCGACTCCCGTCGCCGACACAAGCGAGTCGGGCGGATGCGCGCTGCGCAGCACCCATCAGATTGTGACCCGGTCCGAGCTGACGTCGAGGCGTGGCTGACCTCGCCTACGACCAGGACGCACTCGCCACAAATGACCGATGATTACGCCACAAGTGACCGATCATCGCGCCACAAGTGACCGATGATCGGCAAGGTCAGGAGAACGAGACGGGGTAGCCGACCTCGCGGAGCCGGGTGAGGACCTGTTCGCAGTGCCGCTGCCCACGGGTCTCGACCTGCAACGCCACGACGACCTCGTCGAAGTGCAGATGGGCCGAGGTCCGTTCGTGCACGACGTCGAGGACGTTGACCTGGAGGTCGGCGAGCTGACTGAGCATCCGGACCAGCTCGCCGGGGTGATCGGGGATCCGGACCCGGAACGACAGATACCGCCGGGCGGACGCGAGACCGTGCCGGATGACCTGCATCAGCAGCAGCGGATCGATGTTGCCGCCGGACAGGATCGCGACGACCGGGCCGGAGAACTGCCCAGGATACTGCAGCAGCGCGGCGACAGCGGCGGCGCCGGCCGGCTCCACGACCTGCTTCGCCCGCTCGGCGAGCATCAGCAGGGCCTGGCTCATCGACTCCTCGCTGACCGTGACGACCCGGTCGACGAGCCGCTGGATCGCGGCGAACGGCACGTCGCCCGGACGGCCGACCGCGATGCCGTCGGCCATCGTCGGCGAGAGCTCGATCGACAGCGGATGCCCGGCCGCGAGTGAGGCGGGGTACGTCGCGGCGTTCTCCGCCTGCACCCCGACCACCGAGACGTCGGGCCGGCGACTGTGGATGGCCGTGGCGAGCCCGGCCGCGAGCCCTCCGCCGCCGACGGCGACCAGCACGGTGGCCACCGCGGGCAGCTGTTCGAGGATCTCCAAGCCGATCGTGCCCTGGCCCGCGATGATGTCGCGGTGGTTGAACGGGTGGATGAGCACGGCGTCGGTCTTGTCGGCGTACTCGCGCGCGGCCTCGAGAGCGTCGTCGACGCTCGACCCCGTGAAGCGCACGTCGGCGCCGTAGGCCCGGGTGGCCTCCTCCTTCGGGATCGGCGCGCCCTCGGGCATGAAGACCGTGCAGTGGGTGTCGAGCAGTGACGCCGCGAGCGCCACCCCCTGTGCGTGGTTGCCGGCGCTGGCGGCCACGACACCTCGGGCGCGGTCGTCCTTGCTGAGTCCGCTGATCCGTACGTACGCGCCACGGATCTTGAACGACCCGGTGCGCTGCAGGTTTTCGCACTTGAGGTGCACCGGTGTCTTGGCCACAGCGGCGAGCGACCGCGACACCTCCATGGGCGTCTGAATCGCGACGCCGTCGAGCAGCCGCCGGGCGGCCTCGATGTCACCGATCGCGACGTGGGGTACGTCCGCACCGAGATCCATACCGCGAACCCTAATGAGTTGGCCGGCAACACCCGGATTCCGGGCAGGGTGTCCGGCGGCTTCGACGATCTGCGTTGCGGGGCCGTTCGTCCGATGCTCGCCCCGACGTCATGTATCGGCTTTAGCGTCCGATGTCATGACCCGCCCCATGAATCGACGCACCTTCATCGTCCTCGGGGGAACCGCTGCGGCCACCGCCGCCACGACTCTCAACCAACCGGCCTGGGCGACGGTGGCGCCCACGGTCGCCCAGCCCACCCTGCCCGCCGACCCGTTCACCCTCGGTGTCTCCAGCGGCGATCCGCTGTCGGACTCCGTCGTGCTCTGGACCCGGCTGGCTCCGAATCCGATCGACGGCGGCGGCATGCCGGACCGGCGTTACGAGGTCCGGTGGCAGGTCGCCACCGACGACCGATTCCGCCGGATCATCCGGTCCGGCAACGCCAAGGCCGAGCCGGAGTTCGGCCACTCGGTCCATGCCGACGTCCGCGGCCTCCGTCCCGGCCACACCTACTACTACCGTTTCCGCGTCGACCACCACGTGAGCCCGATCGGTCGCACCCGGACCGCTCCCTCGCGGGACGCCCAGCCGTCGTCGCTGCGCTGGGCGTTCGCGTCGTGTCAGAACTTCCAAGACGGGTTCTACACGGCGTACGACCACCTGGCGGCCGAGGACCTCGCGTTCGTGGCCTTCCTCGGCGACTACATCTACGAGAGCAATCCCAACCCCAACGCGGTGCGCACCCATGACGGGACCGGCGAACCGTTCTCGCTGGTCGACTATCGCAACCGGCACGCCCGCTACCGGTCCGACGCGAGCCTGCAAGCGGCCCATGCGGCTCACCCGTGGATCGTGACCCTCGACGACCACGAGATCGACAACAACTGGGCCGACGACATCCCGCAGGACCCGCAGAACCAGACGCCGGAGGCGTTCCGGGCCCGCCGGATCGCCGCCTTTCAGGCCTACTACGAGCACATGCCGTTGCGCCGGAGCAGCCTGCCGGACGGACCTGACATGCAGCTCTACCGCCGAATGGACTTCGGCGATCTGGTGCGGGTCAGCGTGCTGGACACGCGGCAGTATCGCTCCGACCAGGTCGCCACCGAGGCGGAGGCCTGGGACCCGTCGCGGTCGATGACGGGTGACGAGCAGGAGCGGTGGCTGCTGCAAAGCCTGCGCAAGTCCGACGCCCGGTGGAACGTGCTCGCCAACCAGTTGATGTGGGCCCAGAACGACCGGCGGGCCGGACCCGAGCGGGTCTTCGACTTCGACAACTGGGACGGCTACCGCGCGCAGCGCAAGCGGCTCCTCACCGCGATGGGCGCCGTCCGCAACCCGATCATCATGACCGGCGACCGGCACGCCACCTGGGCCTGTGACCTCAAGCCCGACTTCGACGACGAGGCCAGCCCGGTCGTCGGGGCGGAGATCACCGGCTCGTCCGTGTCGTCGGGCGGGAACCCGAACGTCGAGGCCTTCCACCAGACGTTCGACCCGATCAAGGCCGAGAGCCCGCACTGGAAGTTCATCGACAACCAGCGTGGGTACGTCCTGTTCGACGCCGACCGCTCGCGGATCGAGCTGTCGCTGCGGGTCGTCGAGACCGTCGTGCAGCCGACGGCGCCGATCACGACGTACGGGCGGCTCGTCGTCGAGGACCGAGTGCCCGTCATCACGCTGGTCGACGAGGCGGCCCGCCCCGCGGCGCCGGCCTACGACGCCGACCGGAGGTTCATCCCGGGCCCGAACGGCCCACTGCGTTTGGATCGAGGCCAGCCGTACCACGGCTGACGCGGAGTCCGGCTGGAGTGTTGGCGCAAGTTTGCGCCAACACTCCGCCGGACCTGCAGTTTCACGCCAACATCCGATGCAGCAGGGCCGTCGCCGCGCCAGGGTGCTCGGCACGAAGCAGTCCAGCCGCGGCGAGAACGTACTCCTGATCGACGACGAGCCGAGGGTCCCGCGGCAGCAGCCAACCGCCCGGAACGTCGTCGCCGGTCGGCTGGCGCAGCACGGCGGCCGCCCGCTCGGGCGAAGCATGGCGCAACACTCCCCCGGACCCGACGAGCAACTCCACTTCGCGCAGGTCGACTCCCTCGCGCTCGACGAGCCGGCCGTCCGGGCCGAACACGACCCGCTGTCGTCCGGCGTGCCGACGCAGTGCCAGGCCGGTGGCCGCGGCCGCCAGGTCGTGTTCGATCGCGACATCGTCCGGCGTGGCCGGCAGCCAACCCGGATCGCGATGCCGCTGTTCGGCGGCGGCCGCCACCCTGCCGTCGGCGTCGTCGACGAGACCCGCCTCCACGGCCCGGGCGACTGTCGTGGGGGCGCTCCACCGCATGCCGAGGTCGCCCTCGACCGTACGGGTCAGCGGCGTCGGCGCCACCACCTCGCGGGCCAGGTCGGCATCCTCCGGGTCGAGCGTGACGGCCGAATGGACGTCAGTCGTGGCTCCGCCGACGTCGACGACAGCGACATCACCGACGGCCCCCGCGAGCAACTCGACACCGGACAGCACGATGTCCGGCGTCGGGCCGACGACCATGTCGAGGAATTCTGGCGACGCCGACAAGTGCTTGCCCCCGATGACATGGCGCAGGAAGGTCTCGCGGATCGCGGCGTGAGCCGAATCGGGCCGGAGAACGCCGATCTGGGGGACGACGTTGTCCGCGACGACATGGTCCACCGCCGCCGCCGCGAGCCGATCGACGACGTCACTCGCGGCCGCGGCGTTGCCGGCGACCACGACTGGACCGGGCCAGGCGGCCGCGGCCAGTCGCTCGGCGGCGCCGACAAGGACGGCGGCGTTGCCGCCGTCGGTTCCCCCGACGAGCAACACGACGTCGGGCCGGGACGCTCGCAACGGCTCGATACCCGAGTCGGCGAGCCCACCGGCCGCCACGTGCACGACGGTGCCGCCGCTCGACAAGGACACCCGGCGGCCGGCCTCGCCCGTGACGAGCTCCTCATGGCCGACGACCGCGATCCGCAGGCCGCCCCCGGCCGACGAGCAGGCCACGACAGGGGCGGCCGCGGCACCGTCGTCCTGGGAGACCAGCTCGGACCGGCAGGCCAGCCAGCCGTCGAGCACGTCGGTGCCGATCGTGGTCGGGTGCTCGGTCCGGGCGACGAGGTCGCCGCCCTCGACGTCGACGAGCAGGGCCTTCGTGTAGGTCGATCCGAAGTCGACGCAGGCGACCAGCGTCACCCTGCGTCCCCCGCCTCGCCCGTGCCCTCCGCCTTGCCCGCGCGTTCGGCCCCGGCCGCGTCCCCCACGTCGGCTGACTCCTGCGCCGCGTTCCCCGCCTCGGTCTTGCGCGCCCGTGGTTGGTTCCGCCGAGCCGTGATCAACCGGGAGTGCGCAAAACCGGGCCGGCCGGCGCTCACGCCGCGCCGAACGCCTGCGCCAGGTCGTCGAGCAGATCGTCGACGGTCTCGATCCCCACCGACAGCCGGATCAGATCCGACGGCACCTCGAGTGTCGACCCGGCGACCGACGCGTGGGTCATCCGGCCGGGATGCTCGATCAGCGACTCGACGCCGCCGAGCGACTCAGCCAGCGTGAACACGCGGGTCTTGGCGACGAGCTCCAGCGCGGCCGCCTCGCCACCGGCGACCCGGAACGACACCATGCCGCCATAGCGGCGCATCTGCCGCTTGGCGACAGCGTGCCCCGGATGCATGGGCAACCCGGGATAGAACACCTCGGTCACCTCGGGCCGCGTCGTCAGGAACTCGGCGACGCGTTCGGCGTTGTCACTGTGCCGGTCCATGCGGACACCGAGAGTCTTGAGCCCGCGCAGCACCAGCCACGAGTCGAACGGCCCGGCAACCGCTCCCATGGCGTTCTGGTGGAATGCCAGCGGTTCGGCGAGCTCCGGCGTCCGCGTGACGAGGGCACCGCCGATGACGTCGGAGTGCCCACCGCAGTATTTCGTCGTCGAGTGCACGACGATGTCGGCGCCGAGCCGGATGGGCTGCTGCAAAGCGGGCGAGGCGAAGGTGTTATCGACCACGAGCAGCGCACTGGCGTCGCGGGCGATCGCGGCCAGCTCTTCGATGTCCGCGATGCGCAGCAGCGGGTTGGTCGGTGTCTCGACCCACACCATCGTGGTCCGGCCGGGACGGACCGCCGCCCGTACGGCGTCGACGTCGGAGATCCGTACCGACGTGTAGTCCAGACCCCAGCGCGCGAGCACTTTGTCGAACAGGCGGTGGGTGCCGCCGTAGGCGTCGTCCGGGATCACGACATGATCGCCGGGCTTGGTGAGCGCGCGAAGCAGTGTGTCCTCGGCGGCCATGCCGCTGGCGAAGACCAGGCCGTTGGAGCCGTCCTCCAGCGCGGCCAGACACTGCTCGAGGGCGGTCCGGGTCGGATTGGCCGTACGGGAGTATTCGTAGCCCTCCCGCAGGCCGCCGACACCGTCTTGGCGATAGGTGCTCGTCGCGTAGATCGGCGGCGCGACGGCGCCGGTACGGGAGTCGGCCTCCTGACCGGCGTGGATGGCCAGCGTGTCGAAGCCCACCGAGCGGGGCAGATGTGTGTTGCTCACGCAGGCGAGACTAGCTCTGTCGGCTCGTCAGTGCGGCGCGGGCCGTACCTCGATCGACATGCCGTCGCTGAACGGCATCTGTTTCGCGAGTGCCAGCGCCTCGTCGCGGTCGGCGCACTCGAGGATGTAGAGCTGCCCGAGCATGAAGCGTCCTGCCGGGCGGGAGTTCAATCTTCCACACCGGGCGCGATGCAACCGATCGGGTCTGGACTCCGTTCTCAGAGGCGACCGAAGGAGGCCGGGGTGACTCGCTCGAATCCACGACCACGGCGCGGGCGGCGCGACGACGAGCAGTACGTCGACTTCGTCAACGCCTCGCAGCAGCGGCTGCGCCGGACGGCGTACCTCATGACCGGCGATTGGCAGCTGGCAGCCGATGCGACGCAGGAGGCACTGCTGCGGGTGTACGTCGCGTGGCCGCGGCTCGAACGGGCCGGCGGGCTCCCGACGTACGCCAGACGCGCCCTGGTCTCCGCGGTGATCGACCAGCGCCGACGGCCATGGCGTCGCGAGGAACCGGCCGAGATCGACCACGCCGTCCCCGACCGCGATCGGATCGAGGATCACGTGAGCGATCGGGAGATGCTGCTCGCCGGTCTCCGCGCACTGCCACCCCGGCAGCGGGCGTGCGTCGTGCTGCGCTACTTCGACCAGATGTCGGTCGACGAGACAGCTGATGCGATGCGGTGCTCGCCGGGCACCGTCAAGAGCCAGACCTCGCGCGGACTCGACTCGTTGCGCGCGATCTTCGAAGAGCACGGGCGCATCGACGCGGCCGCGTTGATGGGAGAGGGGAACCCTCGATGAACGATCTGCACGACCTGATGAATCGGACCAGCGACGGCGATCCGAATCGGGCCGCCGATCCGATGACCCTGCTGAGCCACGGGCGACGCCGGGTCCGACGGCGCCGGGGCGTCACCGCTGTCAGCGGGGTGGCGGTCGCCTCCCTCGCTGTCGCCGGCGCAGTCGCGTGGCTCCCCGACGCGACACCGACGAGTCCTGGCCCGGACTCGAGCCAGCCGCCGGTCGCGACCACCTCCAGCGACGGGACGTACGAGCCGGTCGAGCTGTCCCGCGAGGAGGTCGGTGAGCGCTGTACGACCCTGATGCACAACGCGTACGGCTCCGACGACACCTATGTCGTGCCGCCGTTCGTCGACGGCCCGTGGTTCGAGGGCACGACGGCGCAGGTCTCCGAGGCGAATCCAGACGAGGGCCGCTGGCGGTGGACTGCGAGCTGTGAGGTTCCGCAGGCCGAGCTGGTCGAACAGGCCGGGACCCTGCCGGCTTCGTTGCCCGATCCCTCTGACGGCGACGGCATCCGGGCCGCCTGCGGACAGTACCTGGGCTGGGACTTCACAGGGTGGGAGGTCGTCACCGCCGCCGGCACCGACATCGCGACGACGTCCGCCCTGCGCTCGACCAACGGCTACGTCGCGACCTGCTCGCTCAGTGCGGCGCCTGGGCACCAGGGCGACGGCTCCTACGTCGCGATCGAGCGCGAGCAGCCGCCAGGTACTGAGGGCCTGGAGAACGAGTACGCCGTATGGTTCAGCACCGATCAGTACGCGGGCGACAACCAGGCCGGCGACTACAACGTCTTCGGTGTCGACCAGGTCTCCGGGCCGGAAGCGGCGGCTCAGATCGTCATCACCGAGCCCGACGGGACCGAGCACGTCAGCGAGGTGGCCGACAACGGCTGGTTCGCCATCGCCGAGGATCTTCACCTGGAGATGTACCCGCACGGGGTGTCCCCGCTGCGCATCACGGTCCTCGACGCTGACGGCGACGTTCTCGCCGACTACCCCGACGGCGACCAATCATCGGAGTGCGAGAAGTATCCCGAGCTCTGCGAGCGGTCGGCGGGCTGAGACCGTACCCGGGAACGAATCGGCCTCCCCGTGGGTTGTGCTAGATGTACACAATCTGCGAGGAGGCGCCGTGCTGTTCGGCCGCGAGAAGTCCAAGATCCCGAGCCGCGAGGACGCCCTTCCGGGCCGCGAGACGCGTCCGTTCGCCGTCGGTGACACCCACGCCGTGCTCGGCACGCCGATCGCGGCCGAGGTGCCGGAGGGTTTCGAGGAGATCGTCGTCGGACTGGGCTGTTTCTGGGGCGAGGAGAAGACTTTCTGGGAGATCCCGGGCGTCTGGTCCACCTCAGTCGGCTACGCGGGCGGATCCACCCCGAATCCGACGTACGAAGAGGTCTGCTCCGGCCGCACCGGCCACGCCGAGGTCGTCCGGGTGATCTACGACCCGGCCAAGGTGTCGGTCGACGACCTGCTCAGGGTCTTCTGGGAGAGCCACGACCCGACGCAGGGGATGCGCCAGGGCAACGACGTCGGCTCGCAGTATCGCTCCGTCATCCTCACGACGACACCGGAGCATCAGGCGGCGGCCGAGGCGTCGCGGGAGAAGTATCAGAAGGCGATGACCGCGAAGGGGTACGGCGAGATCACGACCGCGATCGCGCCGCTAGACGACTACTGGTACGCCGAGGACTACCACCAGCAGTACCTCGTCAAGAACCCCTACGGCTACTGCCCCATCCACGCGACCGGCGTGAAGTACGAGGCCTGAGCAGCGCCGGCCGGAGCTACGACCAGAACTCGTCGCTGTACGCAGGCTGCGCCTCGACCATCCACAGCTCGACCACGCGGCCGTCCTCGACCCGAGCCAGGAACGCCGCGTAGTTGTGCAGGTCCTTGCCGTGCCGCGTCGCCCGGATCGCGACCATAACCATCGCGCGCTCGTCGTCGATACCGAGCACCTGGGTGATCCCGACCTCCAGCTCAGCCTCACTCAGGTCGGGGAGTCGCGACAGATAGGCGTCGGCTCCGTCGGTTCGACCGACGCCGCCGTCCCGATTGGTGATCCACCCGACCAGGTCGTCGGCCAGACAGCCACGCATCGTCGCGAGATCGCCGGCAGCATAGGCCTCGAACAACGTTCTGGCGACCTGCTCCGGCCTCGCCACGCTCACGGTTCGCGCCCGGGCTATGCGGGCCGTGCCGCGAGCGCCTCGATCTCGACGCGGAACGCCAGATGGACCAGCCCGGAGACCTCCACCAACGAGCTCGCCGGCGGTCGTTCGATGTCGATATGCTCGTCGCGAACCCGGCGAAAGGCCTCGAGGTCGCCGATGTCGGTGAGGAACACCGTCAGCTTGACCACGTGCCCCAGCCCGCAGCCGGTGGCCGCGAGAGCTGACGCCAGGTTGGCGAACACCTGACGTACCTGAGCCTCGACGTCACCCTCGCCGACGACTTGGCCGTGGGCATCGATCGGCACCTGGCCGGAGACGACGACCGTCTGGCCGGTGAACGCCACCGCGTGGCTGTAGCCGTTGACCGGCGGCGATCCGTCGGGGCGTACGTAGTGCTGCATACGGCGTCCTCCGCGCTCAGGGGATACGCCGAAGCATCTCAGACGCGAATGTGAGACAGACTGCCGCTGTGGGGAGCGATGCACAGCCGCGCACGGTCAGCCGACGAGTCGGCGTGCTGCGCCTGCTGGGGCTCGACATCATCGGGCCGCTCGTCGCCTACCGGGCATGCCGAGCCGCCGGACTGGACGAGGTGTGGTCGCTGGTCATCGCCGGCTCGCTACCCAGCATCGGTGTGCTCGCCGACTACCTGCGCTGGCGCACCGTCGACGTCGTCGGGGTCGTCGTCCTGAGCGGGATCGGGATCAGCATCGTCCTGGCGATCATCACCGCCGACCCGAAGGTCGTACTCCTCGAGAGCGCGGCGATCACCGCGGCCTTCGGGATCGCCTGCCTGCTCTCGCTGTCGGCACGCCGACCGCTGATCTTCTACTTCGGCCAAGCGTTCTACGGCGGGCGTCATTCGTCCGACGGCGCCGAGCTGGATGCCGACTACGACACGTACGAGGAGGCCCGGTTCTTCTGGCGGATCGTCACGGCGGTATGGGGTCTGACGCACATCGCACTCGCAGCGGCGCTCGCGGCGATCGTGCCGACGTCGTCGACGTCGACTGCGCTCACGTTCAACCGGACGGTGCCGTGGATCCTCAACGGCGGCCTCATCGCGTGGTCGGTCTGGTGGGGTGAACGGCTGCGGGCCCAGAAACCGAGCGAGGACGAGCAGGCAGCCGACTGAGGTCGCGGTCAGCGCAGATCGGGATGCGCCTTGGCGACCGAGACCGGCGCGCGGCAGATCCACGACTCGACGAGGTTCTCCCGCATGGCCTGGGTGTCGAGCCGGTCCAGCCGGGCCATCACGACCTTCTTGGAGTAGCCCGCCGCACCGGCGTACGCCTCGGGATCGTCGGCGACGTACGCCTGGACGAGGTCGGGATCGGCGACCCAGAACTGCAGGATCTCGCGTCCGTCGTCGTCCCATCGCAGCCGGGCGAACTGCTGCGTCCGCACGAGCAGCGCGGGTGAACCCTCGTGCGCCGCTCCGAGGCTCGTCTCGGGAAGACTCAGCCCGATCTGCTCGACATCGGACCAGCTCGCCATGCGCGCGCTCTCGCCGGCGGAGTCAGCGGGCAGTGACTGGATGGGCCCAGCGCGTCGTCGTACGCACCGACCCGACCAGCGCCGCCCAACCCGCGCACACGAGGAGTGCCGCAACGACATCGCTCGGGCGATGCCAGCCGCTCACGACCGTCGCGACCGACACGACCACGACCCAGGCGCCGCCGACCAAGGCGACCAGCGGACGGGTCGCTGCCGGAAGCACGATCAGGGCGGCGATGACGACCGACGCCACCAGCGTCACGTGACCGCTCGGCAGTGCGTTGGGGCCGTAGCCGACCGAGAAGTCCGGGCGTTCGATCACGACCCGCTTGAGGATCTGAGTGGTCGCGTTGGCGCCGGCGACCACAACCGCACCGCGGATGAACAGATCCATCCGACGACGCGCGAGGGCGATGAGCGCGAGCACCAGGCAGAGGAACAGGCCGAGCCGGAGCGACACGACGCCGAAGTCATGGGCCTTGGCCTCCCACACCTTGCCGGCCGCCTGCGCCACGTCGGTACGCCATCCCTCGTCCCAGCCCTGTCCACGGGCAGACTGGACGAACACGCGCTGGGTCACCCAGACCAGCAGCGCACCGGCAGCAGCCACCACGAGCAGGCCGGGTCGCAGACCCCACACGATCTGTGGTCGCGCGGGGGGCGATTCCGGCGACTGCCGAAGCAGGGGCCGTGTCGTCACGCGGGAGCTCCTCGATTCGTCGAACAGTCCTTCGAGCATGCCTGACGCCCGACGACCACGCCAGGACCCCAGGCCCCGGAGACCGGGCCGGGGCGAAACTCACAGCAGAAGTTCAGTCACCGGAACCACGCAAGCCCGACATGTCGCCCGGGACTCGCGGCGTACGGCGTTGGGCGGTCGCAGATCTCCCGAATCGACCAGTACGATGCCGCGACCCCGGAACCAATCCGACCGCAACGGGGTCGTACTCACATGCGATCGAAGACGCTGCTCATCACCGCCGCCATCCTGGTCGCCACCGCCTGTGGCACCGACAAGGCCGACGAGCCCGCGCCGGCATCTGACGACGGCGCCGCCGACACGGCGATCGAATCGACGCCGGAACCCACCGAGGGCATCGCCGGCCAGACGGTCAACGCCGAGCTGATCTTCCTCGGCGACAGCGCGAGCGGCACTGTGGCGCCACCCACGCTGCTGACGTCGCCCGCAGCGGTCCAGGCCTACGCCGGCTGGTTCGCCTCCGAGCCGGGTCTCTTTCGGGACGTCCAGGGCGCGTTCGCGGCGCGGAGCAGCTATCCGAGTCCCAATCGGCCGCTGCTGGCCTTCACCAACGGACCCAGTTGCGCGACCGTCGACGACGCGGACCTGATGGCTGACGGCGCCCGGGTCTATGCCGCGTTCCACGGTGAGCAGCCGTCGAAGGAGTGCCTCGCCGCGCACACCCAGATCGCGATCTTCGCCGTGAGCCGCAGCAAGCTGCCCGCGGACTTCACGCTCGTCGGCACCGACAGCTCCAGCACCGACGCGTCGGCCGGTCCGGGCGAGCTCCTCACCTTCCACGAGCTCGACAGCGCACTGGGCTATCAGCCGTCGGTCGGCCGCGAGGTGACCGACGACCAGGCCCTCGGCGAGTTCGTCGCCGCGTTGCCTTCCCACCAAACCGAGGTACGAGACGCCGCGGCGAAGCTCGGCGACGGCGAGCGGGCCTTCGGCTTCGTGCTCACCGGCTGTGCCGCGAGGACTGCGGAGCTGATCGTCACGCCGTCCCAGGTCAGTGCCGGCACCGTAGGCGGCGAACTGGTTCGCTGCATCCGGCCGGTCTTCTACGTGGCGGTCTTCGCCGTCGCCGCCGACCAGCTGCCGTCGAACGTCACGATCGGCTAGGCCCGGCCGGCCGCGGCAGCCCGGCCGGCCACGGCATTCGGCACTGCGGCTATAGGGTGGGCGCAGCACGTGGTTGCGCCTAGGGTTCCGTCGGCGATCCGCCTCGATCAGACAACCAGGATCGCCGGGCCTGGACCGAGCGGCGCCAGGACCGGGGTCGACCCGGCCCACACCTGAAGGGACAAAAGCCCGGAGGGCTCCATAGGTATGCCCCATGCGGGGCCGAAGCCGCAAGGAGCCTCCTGGTGAGTCTCGAGACGTCCGCCGGCGGACTGCCGCTGGCGGTGACGCTGATGGTGCTGACGGCGGCTGTGGCGCACGCCAGCTGGAATGCGATCGCCCACGACATCTCCGACAAGCTCGTCGCGTTCACCCTCCTCGGGGTCGGCGGTGGCGCCGTCGCGGCCGTCGTGGTCGCCGTCTCCCCGATGCCACGCGCCGAGAGCTGGCCCTACCTGATCGCCTCGGTCGGCATCCACATCGCGTACATCGTCCTGCTGATGACGTCGTATGAGCTGGGTGACTTCAATCAGGTCTATCCGCTCGCCCGTGGCACGTCGCCACTGATCGTCACGGCGCTCGCGGTGGCCTTCGTCCGAGAGGTGCCGCCCGCAGGCGAGCTGGCCGGTGTCGTCATCGTCTCGGTGGGCCTCGCCAGTCTGGTGTTCGCTGGCGGACGACCCGGTCGGTCCGACCTGCCGGCTGTACTCGCGGCGCTTGCGACCGGACTGACCATCGCGACGTACACGACGGTCGACGGCCTCGGGGTCCGGGCGTCCGGCACGGCCACCGGATACACCGGCTGGCTGATCCTGCTGCAGAGCCTGCTGATCCCCGCGTACGCCTACGCGCGGCGGGGTCCGGAGCTGTTCGGGCAGCTTCGCCACCGCCTCGGCATCGGCCTGCTCGGCGGCGTCTTGAGCGTGGCGGCGTACGGGCTGGTCCTGGTGGCGCAGACCCGCGGCGCGCTGGCGCCGATCGCCGCGCTTCGGGAGTCCAGCATCATCGTCGGCGCCCTGATCGGCACGGTCTTCTTCCACGAGCGCTTCGGGCGGGCTCGAGTCGTCGCGACCGCGATCGTTTTCCTCGGAATCGTCGTGATCAACGTGGGCTGAGCTACCGTCAAAACATGAAACTCCCCGACTCCTTCGTCGAGCCGACACCGCGTCGGATCCGGATCCGCCTCGCCAACCGCCTCGTCGCCGACAGCAATCGCGCCCAGCTCCTGGTGCAGTACGGCCCGGGCGGGCTGCCCACCTACTACCTGCCGCGCGACGACATCACCCCCGACGTCCTGGTCGACGAGACCACCGACTCGAAGGGGCGGCGCCGCTGGACCGTCCAGGCCGGGCACGCCAAAGCCGTCGGGGCGGCCTGGATGCACGAGGACCCGACCGGACCGATGGCAGCGCTGGCCGATCACGTGACGTTCTCCTGGCGGCAGCTGGACTGGTACGAGGAGGACGAGCGGGTCGTCATGCACGCCCGCGATCCGTACAAACGGATCGACACGCTCCACAGCTCGCGCCACGTCCAGGTCTACGTCAAGGGCGAGCTGATCGCCGACAGCGTCCGACCGCTGCTGCTGCTGGAGACGTCGCTGCCGGTGCGCTACTACCTGCCGTACGAGGACTTCCGGACCGAGTTCCTCGAGGGCAGCGACATGGTGTCGACCTGTCCCTACAAGGGCGAGGCCCGCTACTGGACGGTCAGCGTCGGCGACGAGGTCGAACCGGACCTGGTGTGGAGCTACCCGCACCCGATCCCGGAGAATCCCAAGATCCGTGACCTGCTGTCGTTCTACAACGAGCGGGTCGACCTGGTCGTCGACGGCGTACCGCTGGATCGGCCGGTCACGCCTTGGTCCGACGACGGGCCTGAGATCAACGAGAAGGCCCAATTCACCTGAGCCCGCTCGAGGCTGAGCCCCGCTCGACCGGGTCAGATGGTGAGGCTGCCGAGCAGGTCCTGCCGCGTCACGACGCCGACCGGCTTGCCGTCCTCCTGGACGAGCAGCGCGTCGGCCGACTGGAGCGCGGTGATCGCGGCCGAGACCGGCTCGCCGGACCCGATCGTGGGCAGCGCCCGCGACATGTGCTGCTCGACCCGGTCGGCCAGCCGCGCCTTGCCGGAGTAGAGCGCCTCGAGCAGGTCCCGCTCGACGACGGCACCGGCGACCTCGGCGGCCATGACCGGCGGTTCGGCGCGTACGACCGGCATCTGCGACACGCCGTACTCGCGCAGGATCGCCACCGCCTCGGCGATCGTCTCGTTCGGGTGGGTGTGGACGAGGTCGGGCAGTTCGCCGCTCTTGCCGCGCAGCACCTCGCCGACGGTGCCCTCCACCGTGCCCGGGAGGAAGCCGAAGTGCGCCAGCCAGTCGTCGTTGAAGACTTTGGTGAGGTAGCCGCGGCCGCCGTCCGGCAGCAGTACGACGACGACCGCGTCGGGGTCGTCGAGCTCGGCGGCCAGGCGAACCGCGGCCGCCGCGGCCATCCCGCCGGAGCCGCCGACCAGCATGCCCTCCTCGCGGGCCAGCCGGCGGGTGACCTCGAACGAATCCTTGTCGGAGATCGCGATGATCCGGTCGGCGATGTCGCGGTCGTAGGTCTCGGGCCAGAAGTCCTCGCCGACCCCCTCGACCAGGTAGGGCCGCCCGGTGCCGCCGGAGTAGACCGAGCCCTCCGGATCGGCCCCGACGATCTGAACCCGGCCGTCGCTCACTTCCTTGAGGTAGCGACCGACGCCACTGATCGTGCCGCCGGTGCCGACGCCCGCCACGAAGTGCGTGATCCGGCCCTCGGTCTGGCGCCAGATCTCAGGCCCGGTCGTCTCGTAGTGCGAGCGGGGATTCTCCGGGTTGGAGTACTGATCCGGCTTCCACGCACCCTCGATCTCGCGTACCAGCCGGTCCGAGACGCTGTAGTAGGAGTCGGGGTGCTCCGGCGGGACTGCGGTGGGGCAGACCACGACTTCGGCGCCGTAGGCCGTCAGCACATTGCGCTTGTCCTCGCTGACCTTGTCGGGGCAGACGAACACGCAGCGGTAGCCGCGCGACTGGGCGACGATCGCGAGACCGACGCCGGTGTTGCCGCTGGTCGGCTCCACGATGGTGCCGCCGGGCCGCAGCCGCCCGTCGGCCTCGGCGGCCTCAATCATCCGGAGCGCGATCCGGTCCTTCACGCTGCCGCCGGGGTTGAAGTACTCGACCTTGGCGAGCACGGTGCCGGGGGCGCCGTCGGTGACCTTCGACAGACGGACGAGCGGGGTGTTGCCGACCAGATCGACCAGCGAGTTCACGTACTCCACGAGGCACAGCCTAGGAGTGGGACCCGGACCATGCGAGGGCGGTCGGCTCCGGTTGCCGCCCTCCCGCCACCACCTGCCGTTCCACTGTCCGACGCACAGGATTCGGGTGAAGTCAACCCTTGCCTGTGGGGGTCGGATCAGGCACGCTCGTCTTACGAGCTCGTCGGGAGGCAACGATGGCCCTACACCACTCCGAAGAGACCCACCAGCTCCTGGTCGCAAGGGTTCCCCGGGCGACCGGCAAAGAACTTCCGGAGTGGTTCCGCGATCTCGAGGCGGGTCCCGCCTTCGGGCGTTTCGAGGACCGTGTCAATTGGCTGCGCGACGAATACGGCATCGCGCACGGCCACGCGACTGCCATCGTGCACGAGCACGCGCTCGTGCGTTCGCGTCGCGCCTTCGCCTGAGCCTCACCCCAGACTCACAACGACCGTCCGTCTGCCAGGTATGCCCTGGTGACGGACGGTCGTTGTCCATCTGACGCCGAGTCGCCGCCGGATCACTCGCTCTGGATGATCGCGAGGATCCGCAGCAGGTTGGTGTAGATCCAGACCAGCGAGACGGCCAGTCCGAACGCCGCCCGCCACGACTCTCGCTCCGGCGCTCCCGCCTCGATCGCCCGCTCGATGAAGTCGAAGTCGAGGATCAGCATCAGCACGCCGAGGATCAGACCGACGATGGACATCACCAGACCGAGCGTGCCGAAGCCGTTGAACCCGAGTTCGGCGCCGAAGAGCGAGAGCACGAGGTCGAGCATGACGACCGCGATGAAGCCGAACATCACGGCGATCACGCCGCGGCGGAACTTGTCGCCGACCTTGATGTTGAGCACCTTGTAGGCCGCGAGCGTCCCCGCGAACGCGGCGAGCGTGCCGAGGATCGCGCCGGACACGACGCCGTTGTACCAGCTCTCGAACGCCTTCGAGATCGCGCCGAGCGCCACGCCTTCGGCGGCGGCGAACGCCAGCACGAGTCCCGGGCTGATGATCCGCTTGAACGAGTTGACCATCGACAGGATGAAGGCGAGTCCGCCGCCGACCAGGGACAGCCCAACGAGCTGGCCGAGGTCGTCCTCAGTGGTGAGGTCGCCAGTGAGCACCCAGGTGCCGATCGCGAACAGCACGATGACGCCGAGGGTGATCCCGGTCTTCTGGACGACGCTGTCGATTGTGATCCGATCGCCGACGGTCGGCGGTGCACCGGTGGTGCCACCGCCTTCGCGGCCGGTCGACCAGGTCGAGGGGTCGGTGTAGCCCGAGGGGGCGGAATAAGTCGAGCGACCGTTGAACGTGTCGCTTCTCCTGAAGACAGGATTGTTGCTCTGCATCGTTCCTCCGTGCCCGTATTCCACGGGCTGAGTCGTGGTGCATTCAGCGTACCGGTCAGGCAGGGGCGCGGGCACGCGCCGGATCGCCGATCCGCCCCGTTTTGACCGCCCGATCGGCAGGTGACCGACCAAGTACGGCAGCGGCGAGGCCGGATCGGGCCGACTCAGGCGAGCTGCGCGGCGTAGAGCGGGAGTGCGATGTTGCGGCCGGACACGATCGCGACGACCCGTCCTTCGGCGGGCACCTTGCCGGCGAGCACGGCCGCGACCGCGGACGCACCGGCACCTTCGGCGACCACGCCTCGACGCCCGGCGAGCCAGCGCAAGGCGTCCCGGATCTCGACCTCGCTCACCTCGACGAGCTGGTCGACATGGCGCCCGATGAGCTCGATGGTCACCGACCCCCGCTCGACGTTGCCGCTGAGGCCATCGGCGATGGTCGGGCCGATCGCCGTCTCGACCCAATGGCCGGCCCGGACCGACGCCGAGACGGGCGTCGACAACGCGGACTCGACGCCGATCAGCCGTACATCGGGCCGGGTCGACGCCCACAGCCCGATGCCCGACGCCAGTCCCCCGCCGCCGATCGGGCACACCACCGTCATCGGTCCGTCGATCTGTTCGGCCAGCTCGAGGCCGATCGTGCCCTGACCCGCGATGACATAGGGGTCGTTGTAAGGCGAGACGTAGTGGGCACCGCCGCGAGCGAGCTCCATGGCGTGCGCCTCGGCCTCCTCGATGGTCGTGCCGATCTGCGTCGGCTCCGTGCCGAGCCGACGCAGCGCCTCGACCTTGGCCGGCGACGCCTCGTTCGAGACGATGACGGTCACCTGGCGGCCCAGCCGGCGGGCGGCGAAGGCCATGCCGAGGCCGTGGTTGCCGGCCGACGCGGTGACGATCGGGGTGGCGGCGTCGACGTTGGTGATGGCGTTGAGCGCGCCGCGCACCTTGAACGAGCCGGTCGGCTGCATCGACTCGAGCTTCAGCAGCGGCTCGGCCGGCTCCAGCCCCTCGTCGAGCGGCGTCGGTCGCAGATGGGCGCGTACGACCTTCGCGGCGGGTTCGAGGTCGGCGGGCGTGGGCGTGCGTACGACACGGTCGTCGGTCATCTGATCCTTGCGGCCTAGGTGGCGGTGAGGACGGGGTTGGTCTCGGCGAAGACTCCGTTCGGATTGTCCACCAGCCACACGTGCGTCATCCACACGCCTCCCGGCGACCAGCGACCGTCCAGGGCGCGACACGCCCGGCGAGACACGACGCCCCACTCGTCCGCCTCGAGCTCTTCGCCGTTCGCGATGCAGTTCCACGAGTGCTCGTGGTAGACCGCCCCGGTCAGCTCGGTGGGCGGCTTCGCATACTGCGCCTGGTCGACGACGTACGCGACGGCCACGAGCTGCCACGTACCGGTGAGGAGTTTGGAGTACATCAGGAACTCGGGGTCGCCCGTGTCGAGGCCAGACCGCGTGGGGAACGGGCCATTCCAGTCCCCACCGCGGTAGAAGTGCGAACCGATCCGGGGCAGGTCGCGAGGCGCCTGCTCCCAGCCCGCGGCCGTGGCGGCGTCGACATACCGGTAGTCCTGCATCGCCTCGCGAATGAGGGCGATCTGGGCGGGATCCGCCTCGCCCGACCCACCGACCAGGTGATGGCCGTGTGCGCCGTGTCCGGAGCCGGTGTGCCGATCGTGCGCGTGCGACGCGGCGTGCTCGTGGGTGGACTCGACGTGGGCGTGTTCGGCTCCGGCGAAGATCACCGCACTCGTGACGCCCATGACGGCCAGGGCGAGGGGCACCGCCCGGCTCAGTCGGACTCGTCGCCCTTCGACCGATGCGCGGTGACTGAGCAAGAGCGCCGCGCCGGTCACGATAAGGAGCTCGAGGGTCGTCGCTGCGACGTCGGCGACGCCCACCGGCTCGGCGGTGCCGGCGGCCGGTCCGAAGGGCAGCCCGGTCGTACGAGAGACCACCCAGATCGCCACGACGGCGAGGTTGCCGGCGGCACCAGCCGCGAGGAGCAGCCGGGTCGGCATCATGAGGATGCCCACGGCCCACAGCACCTGAGCCCACGCCAGGGCCGCGAAGAACAGTCCGAAGGCGATGCCCGCTTGGACGTGGTCGCCCGTGACGGCGAAATGGATCGCGCCCGCGGCGAGCGACGTCAGGGCCAGCCCGATCTGCCAGGAAGTCGCGGAACGGACGTTGGTGGTCATGGCATCAGCCGGGTCCCGGTGCGGTGCCTCAAAGCCCCGGTGCCTAAAGCCCCACGTCGTCCTCCTCACCCCGGATGGCCCCGTAGTACCCCCGGTGGGACTCGAACCCACACTTTGACGGGTTTAAGCCGTCTGCCTCTGCCGGTTGGGCTACGGGGGTCGACCTTGAACTAAGCGGCTAAGGCCCGGGCCCGGCCGAGGACCGCGTCGAGCATATCTTCGGTGAGCCGACCGGTGAAGGTGTTCTGCTGGCTCGGATGGAAGCTGGCCAGCAGCATCACGGTCCGCCCGTCGGGTGCCTCAACGGTCGTCTCCGCCCCGTGCCCGAACCGCGGCCGCGGAGACGGCACCCGTCCACCGAGCCGTCGTACGCCGCGCAACACCGCGTCGAATCCGTACGACCCGAGCGCGACGAAGCAGCGCACGCTCGGCAGCACCGACGCCAGCTCGGCACGCAGCCACGGCTCGCAGGTGTCGCGCTCGACCGTCGTCGGCCGATTGTCCGGCGGCGCGCAGCGTACGGCGGCGACGATCCGGGTGTCGATCAGCCGCTGCCCGTCGCCGGCCTGCTCGCTCGCGCCGGTCGCCGCGAGCCCGACCCGGTGCATCGCGCCGTAGAGCCACAGCCCCGAGCGGTCGCCGGTGAACATCCGCCCGGTCCGGTTGCCACCATGGGCGGCCGGCGCCAGTCCCACGATGACCACCGCCGGCTCATTCGCACCCCAGCCGGGCACCGCACGACCCCAGTACGGCTCACCGGCGTAGGACCGGCGCTTGTCTCGCGCGACCGACTCCCGCCAGTCGACCAACCGTGGACAGGCGCGGCAGACCGAGATCCGCGCGGTCAGCTCGGCGAGCGACGGCTCGGGATCGGCCAGCCGGACGACGTCGGCGGCATCGTGCGCGACCGGCGTCGACGGCGTCGCGACATCGTCCGGCCAGCCGGAGCCGGGCTCGACTGGACTGGTGAACCGGCCGCCGACGATCGGATGCGGCAGCGGCCCGGGCTCGCCGGGCCCGGCTTCGGTCACGAGGGCTCCGGCTCGAGCGTCGACCAGGCCAGGCCGTCGAGGATGTCGTGCTCGCTCACCACGAGGTACGGCAGCCGAAGGGTCGGAGCCAGCCGGTGCAGCAACCGGTCGAGGACGACGGCACCGCCGCCGATGACGTCGGCGCGGCCGCTCGGCATGAAGGGCATCGCCCGGCGCGCCTCGACCGATGCCGCCAGCAGCGCCTCGCACGACGCCCGGACGTCGTCGATCGACAACCGGGCGAGGTGGATCCGGGTCGAGTCGTAGGTCTCCAACTCGAGCGTGTGCGCCGCGATCGTCGTGATCGAGCCGGCGACGCCGATCACCGAGCTCACGGCGTCCAGATCGATGCCGCGCCCTTCGAGCGACGCAGTGCCGATGGCCGCAGTGCCGATGGCCGCAGTGCCGATGGCCGCGTCGGCGTCGGCGGCCGCGTCGGCGATCTGCTCCGGCGTCGGCGGGTCGCCCGACAGATGCCGCTCGGTGAGTCGAACCGACCCGATGTCGAGGGAGACCCTGGCGGCGATGCGGTCACCCGCACCCCGGATCAGCTCGGTCGAGCCGCCGCCGATGTCGACGACCAGCTGATCCGCGGGGAGTTCGGCGAGACCACGCATCGCACCGAGCCAGGACAGCCGAGCCTCCTCGGCCCCTTCCAGCACCTGGGGTCGCGCGCCGAGCCGCTCGGTCATCGCGGTCAGGAAGTCCTCGGCGTTGGCGGCGTCCCGTACGGCCGACGTCGCCCCGATCCGAATGCGCTCGGCGCCATGCGTACGACACGACGCCGCGTAGTCGTCGGCAGCCGCGAGGGTCCGGTCCATCGCCTCGTCGGCGAGACGTCCGGTGCGATCGACGTCTTGACCCAGGCGTACGTAGCGCTGCTGCCGATCGACGTCGTCCTGCCGATCCGTCTCGGGATCGAGGTCCGCGATCAGCAGCCGGATCGTGTTCGTACCGCAATCGACCGCCGCTACACGCATGGCCCTGTCTCCCACCACGGATCGAGTCGGTCCAGCGCCTCGTCGCCGAGCCGGTTGGCGCCACGGCCTTCGGCCAGGGCATGACCCACCAGGGCGTGCAGGCACTTGACCCGGGTCGGCATGCCACCGGCCGACGTGCCCTCGATCTCGGCGACGTCGCCCAGCTCGGACCGGCGCCGCAGGTACGCCTCGTGCGACTGCCGATAGGACTCCGCGAGCTCGGCGTCGGCCGCCAGCCGCTCGGTCATCTCGCTCATGAGCCCGTCGGCCTCGAGCGTTCCGATGGAGCTGGCGAGCCGCGGGCAGGTGACGTAGAACATGGTGGGAAACGGCGTGCCGTCGGGCAGTCGCGGCAGCGTACGCACGACGTCGGGCCGGCCGCACCGGCATCGATGCGCGACCGAGTGGGCGCCCCGCGGCGGGCGACCCAGCTGTGCCTCGACGGCGGCCAGGTCGTCGTCGCTCACCGGCTCGCGGATCGTCGACCGGCTCATCGGCGGCGTGGCTCCTGCTTGATCACAGTGCCCTTCGACTCCTTCGGTGGCCGTTCACTTTCGTCCCGAGTCTGAGTTTCCTCCCGTGTTGGCTCGCCGGCGGCGACGACACTGCCCCACATCTGGTCGTACCAGGCCGGCTGATCGGCCGACTCCGACCCGTCCGCCGGATCGTCGAGCTGCGGGGTGTCGCCCACCGTCTCGCCGTTCTCGTCGATGACCCGATAGCCGACCTCCCCCGGCAGCACCCAGCCGAACCGCTCCCGTGCCATCCGGCGGAGATAGGCCTCGTCATGCCAGCGCTGCTTGGTCTGCCGCAACTCGTCGACCCGATGCTCCGCCGCCGCGATCTCGGCCTCGACGTCGGCGATCTCCGCCCGTTGGTCGAGCCAGGCCCGCAGGCTCGACGCGTACGAGATCACCAGGACCAGCAGCACCAGGGCCAGCACGGCGGCCCGGCCGGTGGCGCGGGTACGGCGCGGCGGCGGGCCGTCACGACGGGCCTGGTCCGAGGTCCGCGTACGAGGGCGCCGGCTGCCCGGGCCCCGATTCGGTGTACGCGGCTGCGACGCCATGGCGGCTCAGCCTCCGGCGGTCCACCGGGGGAACGCGCCACGACCGGCGTAACGGGCCGCGTCGTCGAGCAACTCCTCGATGCGTAGCAGCTGGTTGAACTTCGCCACCCGCTCCGACCGCGCCGGGGCACCGGTCTTGATCTGGCCGCAGTTGGTCGCGACCGCGAGATCAGCGATCGTCGTATCCTCGGTGTCACCGGACCGGTGGCTCATCACACAGCGGTAGGCGCTGCGGTGCGCCAGGTCGACGGCGTCTAGGGTCTCGCTGAGAGTGCCGATCTGGTTGACCTTCACCAGCAGCGCATTAGCGGTGGAGTCGGCGATGCCGCGCTCGAGTCGCTCGACATTGGTGACGAAGAGGTCGTCGCCGACGATCTGCACCCGGTCGCCGAGCTCACCGGTGATCGCCTTCCAGCCCGCCCAGTCCTCCTCCCCGAGGGGGTCCTCGATGGACAGAATCGGATAGGTGTCGACGAGCTCGATGTAGTAGGCCGTGAGATCTGACGCCGACATCGGCTTGCCCTCGAAGGTGTACGAGCCGGCGTCGGCGTCCTGGAACTCGGTCGCCGCCACGTCGAGCGCGAACCCGATGTCGTCGCCGAGCCGCAGTCCGGCCCGCTCGACCGCGGTGGAGATCAGGTCGAGCGCCTCCCGGTTGGAGCTCAGGTTGGGCGCGAAGCCGCCCTCGTCGCCGAGTCCGGTCGAGAGCCCGCGGTCGTGCAGTACGGACTTCAGGGCGTGGTAGACCTCGGTGCCACGCTGCAGCGCCTCCCGGAACGTCGCGGCGCCGATCGGCGCGACCATGAACTCCTGGATGTCGACGTCGGTGTCGGCGTGGGCGCCGCCGTTGAGGATGTTGAACAGCGGCACCGGCAGCAGATGCGCGTTGGGCCCGCCGACGTAGCGGAACAGTGGCAGCCGGGCCGACTCGGCAGCGGCATGCGCGACCGCGAGCGAGACCCCGAGGATCGCATTGGCGCCGAATCGAGCCTTGTTGGGCGTGCCGTCGAGGTCGCAGAGCACCTGGTCGATCAGCCGCTGCTCATCGGCGTCGTAGCCGATCAGCTCGGGTCGGATGTCGTCGATGACTGCGGTCACCGCCCGCTCGACGCCCTTGCCGCCGTAGCGGTCGCCACCGTCGCGCAGCTCGACGGCCTCGAACTGGCCGGTCGACTTGCCGGACGGCACGGCGGCCCGGCCGATGGTGCCGTTGTCGAGGGCGACCTCGACCTCGACAGTCGGGCTGCCGCGCGAGTCGAGGATCTCCCGTGCGCCTACGGCATCGATGCTGGCCACAGTTCTACCTCAAGTCTTCGGCTGACGTCTGCTTCACAAACCCTATGCGTGGCTGCCTTCGGCGCTGCGCACCGCCTCGCCGTACTCCACCAGCGTGGCGCGCAGCGCCTGCTCCGGGTCGACCCCCGCCTCGCGGGCCGTACGTACGACGTCGAGCAAGGCGGTGCCGATCCGGGCGTCCGGCGTGTCGTCGGCCGGAACGGTGACCGGGTCGAGTCCAGCCTGAGCGACGCGGGCGAGCAGCTTGTCGGCCCGGGCCAGCGCCGGCAGGGTCAGCGGGATCCCCTCGACGGCCGACGTGCGGCCCTTCTCCGCCGCCTTGATCGTCTCCCAGTTGGCGTTGACCTCGTCGGCGTCGGCGACCTCCACATCGCTGAACACGTGCGGGTGGCGGCGGATCAGCTTCTCGACGATGCCACCGGCGACGTCGTCGACGTCCCACGGCGACTCCGCCCGCTCCGCGGCGATGCGGGCGTGGAACATCACCTGGAGCAGCAGGTCGCCGAGCTCCTCGCGGAGATGGTCGTCGTCGGCCGTGTCGATGGCTTCGAGCGTCTCGTACGCCTCTTCGAGCAGGTAACGCGCCAGGCTCTCGTGCGTCTGCTTGCGATCCCATGGGCACTCGCGGCGCAGCCGGTCCATGACGTGGACGAGGTCGAGGAGCCGGGCGCCGGGCAGGTCGTACGAGCCGTGGACGACCTCGACCCGGACGGAGTGGTCTCCGCCGACCACCTCGGCGGCGACCCGGCGCGCCCACCCGGTCTCGCCGTGCGGCGCGAGCCAGACCAGGTCACCGCCCGCGCCGTCGATCCGCGGCGTCGGCTGCTCCGTCATCTCGACTCCGGCGAGTCGTACGGCGGTGGCCACTGGGTCGGCGAGATCGGCCGCCGCGACATCGGCCGGCCCGGCCAGGAGGGCCCAGGCCTCGGCACTGAGCAGCCCCGGCGCCACCCGCGGGCTGGTCACGACGACATGGACGTTGCTCACGACGGCGAGCCTACGTCCCGCTCGGGTTCCGTGGCAGGCTCGACGCATGGGTCTGTCGCGCTCCGAGCTGGCCGCGACCTTCGCGCATCCCGGCGTCGCCGACGCCTACCGCCATCGCCCGCCCTATCCCGACGAGGTCTTCGCGATCCTCGAGGGACTTGCGACCGACCGGCCCAGGCACGTGCTCGACATCGGTGCCGGCGAGGGCGCGCTGGCCAGGCCGCTCGCGGCGTGGGTCGACCGCGTCGACGCGATCGACATCTCGCCGGCCATGGTCGCCGCCGGACGCGACCGCCCGGGGGGCCGACGCGACAACCTGCGGTGGTACGTCGGGGCCGTCGAGACCTGTGAGCTGCGCGGGCCGTACTCACTGGTGACCGCCGGTGCGAGTCTGCACTGGATGTCGTGGGAGCCGGTGTTCAGTCGACTGGCTCGCGCGTCGACTGCCGATGCGCCGCTCGCCATCGTGGATCACGGGCCGCGCGACGTCCCGTGGCGCGACGACCTCGTCCCGGTCATCGCGCGGCACACACGCAACCCCGACTACGACCCGGGCTACTCGCTCGTCGGCGCGCTCCGCGACGCCGGTCACCTCGAGCCGGCCGGGTGCGTCGAGACGGCGCCGGCCGGCTTCCGCCAGCCGGTCGCGGCGTACATCGAGGGGCTGCACTCGACCGCCAGCCTCGCCCGCGAGCTCATGACGCCGGAGGAGACGACCGAGTTCGACCGCGCGATCGAAGCCGCGGTCCGCCCGTGGGTCGTCGACGGCTGGCTCGAGATGACGGTCGTCGCCACGATCACCTGGGGTCGGCCCACTCGAGCCCGGCGGGACTGACTAGCCGCAGACCTGCGACCGCGGCAGCGTCTCCAGGACCGCCTCCGCCTCGTCCGGGTTCTCCCGCTGCACCGCTTGACTCGACTGGGCGACCGAGATCGAACCGGACCGGCCGAGCGACCGGGCCTGGAGGTCGTCGCCGTCGAGTCCCAGCCGCGGGTCGATGTCGATGTCGAAGTCCTCGGCGTAGTCGAGCACGTACTGCTGACCGGCCTGCGCGGCGGTCGCCGGCGACGCGTCGGGCTGCTCGAGCCCGATGTTGGCCTGCCACGCGCCGACCTCGGTGCCGAGCTCCAGCAGGCGCAGGAAGTCGTCGGCCTTGTCCTCGTCCATCTGATCGGTGATGTTCGCGTAGTCGTCCGGGTTGACCGTGAGCTCCTCCGGAGCGGGTTCGCCGGCGCCGACGTCCTCGGCGGCCAGTGGCGTGAGGTAGGACTGGATCAGCAGGCCCACGACGTATTGGCGGGCTTCGATCCCCTCGGACTCCTGGGCGGGCGAACCCTGTGCCTCGGCGAGCAGCGGCGACGCCTCACACAGGGCGGCCGTCAGGTCGTCGACCTCGTCCATCGACGCCCGGTAGTCATCGTCGTTGATCACGATCGCCGCCCCCGGATGCATGTCACTGCACGCGGTGAGTACGGCTGCCGCGGCGACCGCCGCCACGACGGCGAGGTGACGTCTACGCATGGGACGCACCCTACCGAGCACACCTCAAGCCGAGGCAGCCGCCACCGACGGCCGATCCAGCACCCCGTCGAGCACCTCGCGACACCATGCGAGCAACGCCTCGTCGCGCAACGGCTGACCGGCGACCGGGGCGGTACGCGGTCGTGGGATCAGCACCGTGCGCACGGCCGACTTCACGACACTCTTCGGATAGAGCCGCTGCAGCCGCAGTTGCGCCGACTCCGGCAGCTCCACGGGCGCGAACCGGACGAAGTTGCCGGCGACCGTGATGTCGGTGAGGCCGGCCTGGCGGGCCCGGGCGCGCAGGCGCGCGACCTCCAGCAGGCTGACCACGACCTCCGGCGGCTCGCCGTAGCGGTCGACAAGCTCGTCGCGTACCTCGGCGACTTCCTCTTCGGTGCGTACGGCGGCGAGCCGCTTGTACATCTCGAGCCGCAGCCGCTCGCTCGGGACGTAGTCATGCGGCAGATGCGCGTCGATCGGGAGCTCCAGCTTGACTTCGGGCTCCTCGGCCTCGCCCTCGCCGCGGAACTCCGCGACCGCCTCGCCGACCAGCCGTACGTAGAGGTCGAACCCGACCGACGCGATGTGGCCGGACTGCTCGCCACCGAGCAGGTTGCCGGCGCCGCGGATCTCGAGGTCCTTCATCGCGACCGCCATGCCGCCGCCGAGCTCGGAGTGCTGGGCGATCGTCGCGAGCCGGTCGTGGGCCGTCTCGGTGAGCGGCGCCTCCGGCGGGTAGAGGAAGTAGGAGTACGCCCGTTCGCTGCCGCGTCCGACTCGGCCCCGCAGCTGATGCAGTTGGGACAGACCGAGCAGGTCGGACCGCTCGATGATCAGCGTATTGGCGTTCGCGATGTCGAGTCCGGACTCGACGATGGTCGTACACACGAGCACGTCGTACTTCTTCTCCCAGAAGTCGACCATCACCTGCTCGAGCTGGTGCTCGCCCATCTGGCCGTGCGCCGAGGTGATCCGCGCCTCCGGCACCAAGCGACGCAGCCGGTCGACCGCGCGGCCGATGCTCTGCACCCGGTTGTGGATGTAGAACACCTGTCCCTCGCGGAGCAGCTCACGACGGATCGCGGCAGTGACCTGGCGGTCCTCGTAGGAGCCGACGAAGGTCAGGACCGGGTGTCGCTCCTCCGGGGGAGTCGTGATCGTCGACATCTCGCGGATGCCGGTCACCGCCATCTCCAACGTCCGCGGGATCGGCGTCGCCGACATGCTGAGCACGTCGACTCCGACTCGGAGGTGCTTGAGCGCCTCCTTGTGCTCGACGCCGAATCGCTGCTCCTCGTCGACGATGACCAGCCCCAGCTTGGAGACTTTGATCTCGGGTTGCAGCAGTCGGTGGGTTCCGATGACGATGTCGACCGATCCGTCTCGCAGCCCCTCGACCACAGACTTGGCCTCGGAGTCGGACTGGAACCGGGACAGCGCCCGCAGGTTGACCGGGAACTGCGCGAACCGCTCGGCGAAGGTGACCATGTGCTGCTGGACGAGCAAGGTCGTCGGCACCAGCACCGCCACCTGCTTGCCGTCCTGGATCGCCTTGAACGCCGCGCGGACCGCGATCTCGGTCTTGCCGTAGCCCACGTCGCCACAGACCAGCCGATCCATCGGCACGGAGCGCTCCATGTCGCGCTTGACCTCGTCGACCGTGGTGAGCTGGTCGGGCGTTTCGATGTACGGGAACGCGTCTTCGAGCTCGCGCTGCCACGGCGTGTCCGGACCGTACGCGAATCCGGGCGTTGCCTGGCGGGCGGCGTAGAGCTTGATCAGCTCGCCGGCGATCTGCCGGACTGCCCGACGGGCCTTGCCCTTGCGCTTGGCCCAGTCGGCGCCGCCGAGCCGGTCAAGCGATGGGTGCTCGCCGCCGACGTAGCGGGTGACCTGGTCGAGCTGGTCGGTCGGCACGTACAGCCGGTCCGGCGGCTGACCGCGTTTGCTCGCGGCGTACTCGACGACGAGGTACTCCCGCGTCGCGCCCTGGACGGTGCGCTGCGCCATCTCGACGTAGCGCCCGACGCCGTGCTGCTCGTGGACGATGTAGTCGCCAGGCTTGAGCTCCAGCGGGTCGATCTGACGCTTGCGCCGCGACGGCATCCGGCGTTCGTCCCGCGACGCGGTCGCCCGCTGGCCGACCAGGTCGTCGTGGGTCAGCAGCACGAGCTGGAGCGGGTGGGACACGAAGCCGTGGGCGAGGTTGGCCGTGACGACATGGACGACGCTGCCGTCCGGGTCGCCCGGTCGCTCGATGCCGGCGGCACCGCTGTCCTGGTCGGCGTCGTGGCGCCGCGCCGCCAGGTCGTGCTCGGCGAGCACCTCGACGAGCCGCTCGGCCTGGCCTGGTCCCGGTGTGACCAGGACGATTCGATGGTCGCCGGACAGCCACTTGCGGATGTCCGCGATGGCCTGTTCGGTGTCGCCGCGATAGATCGGCGCCGGGTCGTACGGCAGGGGGCGGGTCTCGACCGCGCCGACCGACGGGTCGACGTCGATACGGACGATCTCACCGGTGACAGTGCGTTGCGGCTCGGGGTCCGGGCTGCCGTCGGGGTCCGGGCTGCCGTCGGGGTCCGGGCTGCCGTCGGGGTCCGGGTTGCCGTCGGCGTCGACGTTGTCCAGTCCGAACGGCGAGGTGCTCCACCACAGGTGCCCACCGGCGAGGGTGCTCAGTCGTACGTCGGCGAGTGGGTGGTAGGCCGCCGCGCCGAGATCGATCGGTGCCTCGCCGCCGGTAGCCGCGGCGGCCCACGACGCCTGGAGGAACTCCGCGCTCGTCGCGACCAGGTCATGAGCGCGGGCGCGTACTCGCTCCGGATCGCAGACCAAGACCGCCGACTTGTCCGGAAGCAGATCGGTGAGCATCTCCATCTCGTCGACCAGGACCGGCGCGAGCGACTCCATGCCCTCCACGGCATGCCCCTCGGCGAGCTTGCCGAACAGCTCGGCGAGCTCGGGATGCCGGCGAGCCAGGGCCCGCGCCCGATCGCGTACGTCGTCGGTGAGCAGCAGCTCGCGGCACGGCGGCGCCCAGAGCCGGTCCACCATGTCGAGCGAGCGCTGGTCGGCGACCGCGAAGGAGCGGATCTCCTCGACCGTGTCACCCCAGAACTCCACCCGGATCGGGTGCTCCTCGGTGGGTGGGAAGACGTCGACGATGCCTCCGCGAACGGCGAACTCGCCGCGCCGCTCGACCAGGTCGACCCGGTGGTAGGCCGCCCCCGCGAGCCGCCGTACGACGTCGTCGAGCTCGACCTCGTCACCGGCGGCGAGCTCGACCGGCTCCAGGTCGGCGAGGCCCTTGACCTGCGGCTGCAGCACCGACCGGACCGGAGCGACGAGGATCCGCACCGGTCCGGCGCTCGCATCGGCGTCGGCACGGGCCTTCGGGTGCACGAGGCGCCGCAGGACGGCGAGCCGACGGCCCACGGTGTCGGATCGAGGCGAGAGCCGCTCGTGCGGCAGCGTCTCCCACGCGGGGTAATAGGCAACCTCGTCGGGATCGTGCAGGTCGCCGAGGGCATCGGTCAGCTCCTCGGCCTCCCGCGCCGTCGCCGTGACGACCAGGACGGTCCGCCCGGCCGGGTCGGCGCCGGCACCCTCGGGTGGTGCGGCCAGGGACGCGGCGAGGAACGGCCGAAGGGCTGGCGGCGCGGTGAGATCGAGCGCGGATAGGCCGGACTGGCCGTCGGCGAGTGCGACGGACACGGTGGGTTCGCGGCCGATCAGGGTGGCCAATCCCGCCAGGTTCATGGCGCCTTTCGTGATCATTCGACATCTAGTGGACAGCACGTCGACCCCCAATCCAGGCGGGAGTGGGGGTAGCTCGATCAGATTAGCGCGCTCGCCGGACAGTCCACGCCCATGCGGGCGTTGGCCCGGCCATGCGGACAATCCGCGCCCATGCGGCCGTTGGCCCGGCCATCGGTCTCAGTCAGTGAGGAGTCGCAGCGCGGTGCGCCGACCGTAGCGCGGGAACAGCGCGAACATCAGCCGCAACACGGTGTCGAGAACGTCGGCCTGGCCGGGGCCGAGGTAGACCGGGCGGAGACCCACCGCCTCGATCAGCTGCCCGACAGCCGCCTGATCGCGCGCCTCGGCGGTGTAGAGCAGATCGGCCTGCTCGCCGTCGAACTCCGGCTGGGCGAAGACCTCCCAGCCGTAACTGTTGAACGCTCGGGCATACCGCGCCCCAGGAACCAGTTCGGCCGTGTCGGCGCTGCTGTTGAGCGCGGCCTCCCCCACCCGGTTGGCCGCATCGACGATCAGGCAGCCGTCGAGTGCGGCAGCGTGTTCGCGCAGGAACCCGGCGACCCGGCCGCCCGGCACTGCAATCACCACGACGTCGGCGCCGTCGAGCGCCGCGTGGACTGTGACGACCCGGGCACCGCTGTCGCCTGCCGCTCCGGCGGCGGCATCCGGGTCGCGCGAACCGAACCGGACCTCCATCCCGGCCCGGGCGAAGGCCCGGCCCAAAGTGCTCCCGACATTCCCCGTTCCGACGACCGCGACTGCCATGTCCACTCCATTCGCCATGCCTGCCGTCACTGATACGTGACAACAATGCCCGCACTACCGTGTTCCCACGACGGCACGATACGGAAAACATATCGCCGCCCCGTCGACGCCATCGATTCGAATCAATACACCTATGGGCGGCGTCATTGCATAATTCCATATCGACAACCGCGAAGCGTCCTCCCACTACAACGCGAGACCACGAGCCGAGGCCGCCATCAGGAGGCACGACCGGTCGGCGGATCCAGGCCACACTGAAGATCCATCAGGGCCTGTCGCTGGTCGTCGGGAATCAGCTGCCCGTCGCGGGTGGCGAAGGCGACAGCACCATCCGGCTCGCGGCGGCAGGTCAGTAATCCGGCGTGGATAAGGTGATGGCATCCCACGCAGAGTCCGACGAGATTGTGCATGTCGGTCGGCCCGCCGTCGAGCCACGAGACGATGTGGTGGATCTCGAGGTAAATGCTGGCGCAACCAGGATTGGCACAGCGGAAGCTTTGCTGGATGAGGATCGCCAGCCGTTGCTTGGCCGTGGCGAGGCGTTCGATCCGGCCTACGTCGAGGACGTGGCGGTAGGGCAAGCGGCCAGCCGCGTCGCTGGTCTCGGTCAACACCACCGAGAGCGTGGCGTCACAGGCGAGCCGGGACAGCAGATCGCGGCCGATGTGGCCATAGCCGGCCAAGAACGCCGGAGGAGCCGAGGTGGCCCGGTCGCCCCGCACCGCCTTCTTCAACGTGTCGAGATCCACCGCAACGGCGAGGTGTGGTCGGATGCCCTTGTCACTGGGGAGGCCGCTGTCGAGGATCGCGCTGACCAGTCGGTTCAGCCCCTCGACCCGGCGCTGCGCAACCGGCCGCTGGTCATCAGCTCCGGTCGGAGCCGACACCGAGTCAACCACCTGCTTGAGCTTGGTGCCGGTCTCGGAATCCAGGTAGCCGGATACGTCATAGCCATGACCAACCCGCCTGAGGTTGAAGTCGTACTTCTCCTGGGCGTGAACCCAGTCGCGATCGGCAGCATCGGGGTCGACGGTGTCGCGAAGCCGATCGACTGCGGTCTGAAGCTCCGCGGGGTCGCAGGCTTCGGCAACCGGCAGCAGGAGAACTTGGTGGTCACGCATGATCTTCGGACCCAGCCGCCTCAGACCAGCGGCGAAGACGTCCACATGCGCAGGACGGATCCGTCCATTCTCGACCGCCGCCTTGACTTTGGGGAGCTCGACCAAGGCGGACGCGGCCCGACGCCGCGCTCTCGTCTCGGCGGAGGACAGCCGGAGCTTGCGACGCAGCCAAGCAGCCATCGAGGCACACCCGTCAGAGCGGTGTCCGTCGCGGGCCTCGAACTCGGCTACTGCCCGAGCATGGAACGACTGCAGCCGATCCACCTCGCATTGGACGCCGACCAGCAACTCGCGCACCTGATCCGTCGACGCATCGGACAGGTCAAGCCCGCCCGCTCGGCTGACGGTGTCGCGAAGGCGGCTCGCCCATCCTTCATCGAACATGTGTTCGATCTTAGGAAGTCCATTCCCACACACGCAAGACCTATTCCGAGAGAATTCACATTTGACGATCACGCGGATTATAGAAATTCTCGGAATGAGTTGGCTTATGAAAATTAAACTGCGGAAAACCAAACGGTTATCCACACGAGCGCCTGATTCCACACACGCCCGAGCTGGCACGTCATCATTGCCAATGAACGGACGCCCGCGAGGGTTCAGACGACGACACCCTCGCGAGCAACGACCCGGCCGCCCTTGACGACGATCTCGCGAGGCGGGCGGGTGACCACGGCCTCGGCCGGCGTACTCGCCGCTACCACGACGAGATCACCGACATCGCCAACGACGATCGGCGAGCCACCACCATCGCCGTCGTCATCGCCACCGCCGTTCGGTCGTACGCCGAGCGCCACCGCGCCACCCCGTGTCGCGGCGTCGAGAGCGAGCTCGATGTCGTCGTCGCGCCGGAAGGTGCTGCGGTAGGCGAGATGCATAGCGCGATCCAGCATGTCGCCAGTGCCGTACGGACCCCACAGGTCGCGAATGCCGTCGTGTCCGCACGCGACGTTGGCACCGGCATCGCGCAGCCGCTTCACCGGGGCGACCGGGAAGTCATAGACGGCCGCGGTCGTGATGGTGACGCCGGCGTCGGCCAGCCGAGCGGCGACTCGGTCCTGCTCGGACGCCGACGCCTGACCGAGGGCGTAGGCGTGACTGACAGTCACGCGACCCTGCAGACCCAGCACCTTGGTCCGCTCGCAGATCAGCTCCAACTCCCACACACCGAGGGAGCCGCCGTCGTGCAAATGGATGTCGATCATCGCGCCGTACTTGTCGGCCAGGCCGAAGACTATGTCGAGGTGGCGTACGGGATCGCCGTCCATGCCGGCCGGGTCGATGCCTCCGACTGCTTCGACGCCCTCGGCTAGGGCTCGGTCCATGAGGTCGGCCGTACCCGTCTCGCCGAGGATCCCGTACTGCGGGAAGGCCACCAGCTGCACGGAGATCCGGTCACCCAGCCGTTCGAGCGCTCGGCGGACGGCCTCGACACCGCTCAGCCCGAGCTCGGGAGCGACGTCGACATGGCTGCGAGCCGTCGTGGTGCCGGCGGTGACCATCGTCGTCAGCAGGTCGATGATCCGATCCACGGCGGGAACGCCGAGCTCCCCCCGGCGACGGCGCTCGGTACCGATCCGATCGGCAAGGGCATCGCCGGCCGGATGCGGCACCCACGGCCCGCCGTACAGCGTCTTGTCGAGATGACAGTGCGCGTCGACGAGGCCGGGCAGGACGAGCCGATCGGAAACATCGAGGACCTCGACGTCGACGGCGCCCGCCGCGGGGTCGCCTGACGGTCCCATGGCGGCGATCACGCCGTCCTCGATCAGGACGTCCGTCGGCTCGTCGCGTCCCCAGGGCCGACCGCCGCGCAGCAGCAGCGTGCTCATGTTCCTAGACGACACCCTTCGCCATCACGAACTCCGCGATCGTCCGCGCCAGCGCGGGCTGACAGACGAGCAAGTCAGGCAGCAGCGGGTCGGGCCGGTTGTACTCCAACGACTTGCCGTCGGCCCGACTCGTGTGCAGCCCCGCCGCCCGGGCGACCGCGACCGGCGCCGCCGAGTCCCATTCGTACTGGCCGCCCGCGTGTACGTAAGCATCGGTCATGCCGCGTACGACGGACATCACCTTCACGCCCGCCGATCCCATCGGCACCAGGTCGGCCCCGATCTCGTCGGCCAGCTCCTCCACGAACGCCGGCGGGCGGGTACGGCTGACCGCGATCCGCGGGCGATCGGCGGCCACGTCCGGCACCGGCGGCGGCTCCCCGGTGTGGAACGTCTCGCCGAGCGCCGGCTGCGCGACGGCCCCGGCCACCAGCTCGCCGGACTCCCACAACGCCACGTGGACGGCCCAATCGTCTCGCGGCGGCTCCGAGAATTCGCGTGTCCCGTCGAGCGGATCGACGATCCATACCCGCGACGCGCTCAGGCGTACGGCGTCGTCCTTGCCCTCCTCGCTGAGTACGGCGTCGCCCGGTCGATGCGTGGCGAGCAGCTCCATCAGCAGTTCGTGGCTGGCCAGGTCGCCGGCGTCCTTGAGCTCGCGGCCCTCGAGTCCGCCGGCGCGTACCTCGAGGAGTCGCTTGCCGGCCTCGATCGCGAGCCAGGCGGCGAGTGAGTGGTCGTCGTCGAAAGGAGTCGTCTCAGTCACCGGGTCATCATCGCGCATGGCGAATCGGCCGCCGCCAGCGCACCACAAGTGGCTGATGACCGCGTCACAAGTGACCGATGATCACGCCACAAGTGACCGATCGTCGCGCCACAAGTGACCGATGATCGTCGGTCAGGGGCAGACGGAGCGGTAGACGGCTTCGAGGCGGCGGAGGTCGGCCGGGGGTGAGTAGCGGGACTCGTAGGAGCGGCGAGCGGCCGGGCGACGCGAGCGGGCGAGTTCCGGCTCGGCCACCAAGGGCGCCAGCGTGGCCGCCAGGTCGCCCGAGTCCCGGACCCGAAACGCCCAGCCGACGTCGTCCGCGATGACGTCCTCGCTGAAGTTGTCGAGGTCGGACACGACGACCGGCGTCCCGACCGCGAGACTCCGCAAGATCACCAGCGGCAGCCCTTCGTACCACTCCGACGGCACGATCACCGCCTCGGCGCCGGCCATCAGCTCGAGGACGTCGGTCTCGCCGACCCAGCCGACGTATTCAACAGTCGGATCACTGCTTGCCCGCTCCTCGACGGCCGACCGGAGCGGGCCGTCGCCAGCGACGACAAGCTTCATGCCGGGCGGCACCTTCGCCCAGGCGTCGAGCAGGGTCTGGACGCCCTTGATGCCGATCAGCCGCCCGGCGAAGACCAGCCGCCGCTCGTCGGTGCGCGCCTCCGGCGTGAATCCTGGATCGGGCACCGAGTTGGGCTTCACCACGATCCGGTCCGAGGGGAAGCCGTCGCGGATCAGCAGCCGACGGGAGAAGTCGGTGAGCGTGAGGTAGCGCGCGACGCAGCGGTGGAACGTCCCGGCCGAACGATGGACGACCAGACCGAGGGTCAACGCGCCGGACGCGCCGACGCTGTCGTGGTAGCAGCGGTGCCGGACGCCCGGCAGCTTCACCCGCTTGCCGATGCAGTCCTCGCACAGATCGCCGTCGCGCCAGCAGGTGCCGGCCACGCACGAGTAGCGATAACTGTGCAGCGTCGTGACCGCGGGCACGCCTCGGCCGTACGCCGCGCGGAACACCGACGGCGACATCAGCGGGAACGGCGTGTGGACGTGGACCACGTCGGGCTTGAAGTCGTCGATCCGGCGCTCCACCTCGGCGGCGGCCTCTCGGTTCCAGACCGCCTTGGCGCCGGCCCGGATCGACGACAGCCCCATCTCCTCGGCCGCAGGCAGGGTGTATTGGGTGACCGCGTGACCGCCCTCGAACAGCAGCTCCGCCTCGTGCGCGAGCACCTCCATCGCCCCGCCGAGGCTGGCGTGGTGGTTGTGCAGTTGCAGGATCCGCATCGTCACGCCTCGCGTAGCCAGGCCGGCAGCTCGGCGTCGGGCGGCAGCAGGTCCCGCAGCCGCGCGAGGTCGTCGGCGAACATCGGCCGCAGCCGCTCGACCGCCTCGGGCGGCACGCCACCGCTACGCAAGGTCAGCCGCCGGATCCGCTCACGGAACCGGTAGGTCGTCATCCGCTTGACCCCGCGCCGGAGCGCCTCGTGCCGCGTCGCCCACCACAGCGCCTTCTGCACCGGCGCGAAGCGCGGCTTGCCCGAGATGTTGACCCGCGGCACTCCCTCGGCCTCCCCCTCCACCGGCGGCACGTCGAGGAACCGCAGCACCGCACGGACGGTGCCTTCGTAGTCGCGATCGAGGTCGTCGTAGAACCAGATCCCGAGCTGCTCGGGCGACACCGCCTTCTGCAGCGCCGCGACCGCGTCGGCATAGAGGCTCATCGACGTGTAGTGCCATAGGTGGTGGTAGTTGTCGGCCTTGCGGTGCGGCTCGTCGTCGACGGCGGCGAGGAAGTCTTCGTACGGCTCGAAGCCGCGGGCCCGCATGTACTGATGGCTGGAGTAGGCCCGGGCGATCGGCTCCCGAAGCAGTACGACGAGCCGCATGTCGGGATTCATCGCCACCACCTCGGGCAGCGCACGCTCGTAGTAGTAGAGCGTCGACACACTCCCGTCGCCCAAGGCGAGGAACTCGTGCGGACTCGTGGGATAGAGCGCGAGATAGCCGTCCCGATCGGTCACCGCGACCCGGTTGATCGTGTGCCCGTCGCCCGGTCCGGTGAAGTCCGGCGTCTGATCGTGCAGGGCGAAGTAGTGCGGCTCCTTGGGATCGGTGACGAACACCCGGGGATGCGACCGCAGGCCCTCGACCAGCCCGGTCGTCCCTGAGCGAGCAGCGCCCACGACCAGGAAGTTGGGCAGGGCGGCGGCGGTGGCGGTGTCGGTACCCATAGACATCTAGCTCCCCGTCCGCTCACGCTGACGCAAGTCGATGGCGTCACGATAGGCGGCCTCGAGCCGGTCCGCGACCAGTGCCGGCCGGAACATCGCCTCGGCCCGCCGCCGGCCGGCCGCCGCCTCGGCACTCCACAGCTCGGCATCGTCCAGCCGCCGAGCGGCCTCCTCGACGAGCCCGTCCATGTCCGAGAGCTCGACGACGGCGCCGGCCGGTGGCAGCGGCCCGTCGAGGATCGTCTCGCGGGCGCCGTTAACGGCGGTCGCGACGACCGGCCGCCCGCACGACATCGCCTCGGCGACCACCAGCGCGACCGTCTCGTAGCGGGATGGCAGCACGAGGGCGTCGCTGGCCCACAGCCACGGCCGTACGTCGTCGTGCTCCCCCACCGCGAGCACCGTCTCGCCCCACTGGGTGGGTGCCAGCTCTTCAAGCGGCGAAGTGTCGCCGGGGCCGAGAAGCACCAGCGCCGTGTCGGCCGGCCGGGCCCGTTCCCAGGCGGGCAACAGCAGATCCTGACCCTTCTGGCGCACCAGCCGGCCGAGGCAGAGCAGGACCCGCTTCGCGTCGATGCCGAGCGGGGCTCGGTAGACCTCGCGCTCCGCCGGGTCGACCGGGCGGAAGCTGTCGACGTCAACGGCGACCCCGAGCGCCCGGGCCGGGATCCGGATCCCGATCGAGCGGCCCTCGGCGATCTCGTCCTCGCAGTTGGCCACGAGCACGTCGGTGCCGTGCGCAGCGGCCCACGACTCCCACCGCCGCACGGCGTCGCCGACCCGCCGCCGGGTGAAGAGGTCGAACGACCACGCATGCGGCTGATAAACAACTCCGGAACCGAAGTCCACCCCCGCCACAAGCGTGGAACGAAGTGGTAGTCGGCCGATCAGCCCGGCCACGAACGAGTGCAGATGCACCACGTCCGGCCGGAACTCCTTGACCGCCCGGCGCAGGTCGAGCAGGGCCGTCGCGACCGACCACGGCCGCCGCCGCTCGATCCGCCAGGTGCGCTGGTCGACGCCGGGGAACGACCGCATGCCGGGCGGCGCGAGTACGGCCACCTCGTGCCCGGACCGTACCTGCTCGGCGACGAAGTGGTCGAGCAGCGTCACGACGCCGCCCCAGTGCACTTCGCTCACGTGCAGGATGCGCAGCCGCCCCGGCCGGCCGGCATCGGACCGCCCGGCCATCAGTCCAGCTCCGCGGTCAGCCGGTCGACGAGCGGCAGGCCCCAGCCTCGGCGGGGTGGGATGCCACGCGGATCGTCCGCGCGGTCGCGGAGATAGCGGAGGTTGACCTCGAGAAGGTACGCGAGGATCGTCGCCCGGATCTGCGGCATCGCCAGCTGGAACGTGTTGAGCAGCCACTCGGTCGCCTCGCGAACCCAGCGGTCCTCGACCCGGCGGTCGGTCCCCTTGAACATGCGCAGCTGCTGAGCCCGGTAGTGGATGCCGTCGAGCCCGATCGGCACGCCTTCGGCGAAGTGCTCCCAGTCCCACAGCAGGACGTGATCGCCACGCGACGTCATGTTCCACGGAACCCAGTCGCCGTGCCAGCAGCCGATCGGGACCTTGACCTCGCCGAGCCGGGCGATCGTGACCTCGAGGGCCGAGTGGAGCTGGCGACGCTGCGCCGAGTCGGTCAGGCGCTCGACCTCGGTGTTCAGCCGCCGAGTCAGCTCCGTGTCGGCCAGCATCTGGTGGCCCTGCTCGGCCGACAGCGCCAAGGTTCGCATCGCCGCCGAGGGGGCGTGGGCCCGGGTCTTGGTCGTCGCATCGCCGACGAGCGGGGACAGCGTCAACAGCTCGAGGTCGCGCCAGGGGCCGTGATGCAAGACCGCCGGCCACTCGACGAGCCGCGGGTCGAGCGCGGCGATCCGGTGCAGGTTGGCCCGCTCCCGTCGCAGCGCGTCGACCCCGGACGGGCTAGCCGCCGACTTCACGAACGCCAGGGTCTGACCGGACGCGTCGAGCGGACGCAGCACGACCGACCGGTTCCAGCGGCGCCGCCCGAGCCGTACGACGAGGTCACTCGACCGGTGCAGGATCCGGGTCAGCTCCGACTCGACCGTGTCGGCCGACTCCGTCGACGACACGCGTAGCCGGGTCAGGGGCATCCGGGCCAGCATGCGCTGCCGGTGCAAGACGGCGAGCGCCTGCACGACCTGTGGGCTGCGCTGACCGTGATCGTCGCGGCGCAGCGCGTCGGCCGCCGTCGGGCTCCACGCGGGCAACAGCAGCCAGGGACGGCGTACCGACGGCAGGATCAGCCAATCCCGCTTCGCCTGACCTGGCGGCCGCGCATCTCGGGCCAGCCGGACCGTCGCCGGGTCCGGCCAGAGCCGCCGAGCCACCTCGAGCAGGCCGTCGACGCCGGACGGTCCTTGCACATCGCCCCCAGAGCCGGAGTCGGTCGCCCTACTCACGGTTGTCGCTCGACGTGGCGAGTGCGGGCGGGTCGCCACTCGGACAGCTCCGCTCCCAGATCGCCGCCCAGTCCAGCCCGAGCCTCGCGTCCTGCTCGCGCAGCCTGGCGGCGGTCGCCGTCCGGCTCGCCCGATGCATCGCGCGAAGCTGGCCCAACTGAGCCGGCCCACATGTCGCCAGGGCTTCGTCCATGCCCTCCGCCGTCACCTTCCGGGTCATACGAGACCGCATTCGACGTAACCGATCGGTCCCGACCGTACGCCGGATCCACGGGTAGGCACCACTGCGCTTCGCCAGCCGCCGGGCCCATCGAATCGCGCCGCTACGGAACTGGACGACCTCGTTGCGATGCGCATCGGCCCGCGGGGCTAGATCGGCCGGCGGCGGCGCGAGACCCACCGCGTCGCACACCCGGGCCGCGACGGCGAGCGCCTCCTGGGTCACGACGTCGAACGGCACCAGCAGTACCTGGTCGGCCGGGAAGTACTCGTAGAGCAGGGAGATCCAGTGGTCGTACTCGCTCGTGCCGATGTAGACCGGGTTGCTGTCCAGCCCCTCGCCGAAGGTCTGCGCCGCCTCGATGCCGAAGTAGTCGCGATGCAACTGGTAGTGGGACAGCGTCCGGGCCAGCGGGTCGCGCACCGTGTAGATCACGTACGCCTTCGGCGTCTCCGCCGCCAGCCGCGGGATCGCCTCGGGAAAGTGCGGGAAGGTGTACGACATGCTGCCGTCGAGCCGGAGCAGCCCGTCCCGACGCGGCTCGTAGAGGTCGTCGTACCACCGGGGACCCCGCTCGTGCTCGCGGCTGAAGTAGTTGGGCTCCTTGACCGCACCGGGGTCGATGTCGGGATGCGCGCCGAGGACAGCGGCGAGGTAGGACGTGCCGCTACGCGCCGCGCCCGCGATCACGATGTCGGGGCCGAGGCTACTCGGCGATCCCATCGACGGCCCCTCCAAAGACCGAGATCCAGCGACGAACTGGCGCTGAAGAGATGCGGGGCCATGCCCGCCCCTGCACGCTACCCCACGGCTCGGTACGGTCGGGACGCGAAGCCCGTAACGACCTTGTATCAGAGATCGATGTGCTGTGGTGGAGGGGAAGGTCTCCCTGTCCTCGGAGAGTTGGTGAGAATATGCCCCGCTGGTTCGCGTCCGTGGCCTCGCTGGCAGCGGTCGCCATCACCGTCGGCCTGCTGACTCCGGCCGCGGCGTCACCGTCGCAGCCGAGCGTCGTCAGCGAGGATCCCGCGAACTACACGCCGCAGCTCGTTCCGACCGGACCGGTGGGTCAGCCGCGTACCGACGCCTTGGCCGAGCTGGGCGACACGATCTACGCCGGCGGCTGGTTCGAGCGGGTCAGCCAGGGTGCGACGACGTACGACCGCAGCAACATCGTCGCCTTCGACGCCGACACCGGCGCGGTCCGAGGGTTCGCCCCGGAGGTCGACGGCCGCGTGTGGGCGCTGGTGGCGCACGGCGGCTCGGTCTATATCGGCGGCAAGTTCGGCACGGTCAACGGCGTCTCGCGGCCCAATCTGGTCAAGGTGGACGCCGCCACCGGCGCCGTCGACACCGCCTTCCGGGCCCGCCTCGGCGGCAAGGTGAACGCGCTCGTCGTGTCCGGCGGGCGGCTGTTCGCCGGCGGCGCCTTCAGCAAGAAGCTGGTCGCGGTCAACCTCAACACCGGCGCCGACTCCGGCTACGTCGACCTCGGTATCAGCAATCCGCTTCCCAATGCCTGGGGCAACGTCGCGGTGTACGCCATGGCGATCAATGCCGCCGGCACGCAGCTCGTCGCGACCGGCAACTTCCGTACCGTCGCGGGCCAGTCCCGTAGCCGGCTCTTCGTCGCCAACCTCGGCGGGTCGTCGGCGACGCTGAGCTCCTGGTACTACGACGGGTTCGCGGAGCCGTGCTCCTCGACCAACCCGCGCCGCATCGCGTATCTGCAGGGTGTCGACTACGCGCCCGACGGGAGCTACTTCGTCGTCGTCTCGACCGGGCAGATCTCGCGTCCGGGCGACCTCGGTGAGACCGTGTGCGACGCCGCCGGCCGGTTCGACCTCGCCGACGACAGCGCGCCGGCGTGGATCAACTACACCGGCGGCGACAGCCTGTGGTCCGTGGCGGCGACCGGCAGTGCCGTCTACGTCCAGGGCCACCACACCTACCTCGACAACGAGGGCGGCTGGCAGAACCACCCGATTCCCTCCGCGGTCGTACGTCGCGGAGTCGGTGCCATCGGGCCCGCGAGTGGGCGGGCTCTGGCCTGGAACCCGGACAAGCCGGCCCAGATCGGCGGCAAGGCGTTCCTCGCCACCGGCGACGGACTGTGGATCGGCAGCGACAGCGCCCGGATCAACGGCGAACCCCGCCGCGGCATCGCCCTCTGCCCGCTCCCCTAGCGCCCTGCCACGACACCACGTTCTCGTGGTACGTGCGCACTCTGCACGGCATCCACGCCACCCAGAGTGCGCACCAGCCATGCGGCGTACCCGACCCCGAGCCCGAGCGGCAGCGGCCCCCGAGCCCGAGCGAGCGTCACCGCGACGCGAAGAACTCCTCGAGTGCGATCGCGGCCGGCTTCGGTTGCAGCTCGAGGGTGAACAAGCCGAAGTTATTGTTCTCCACCGTGCTGGTCGTCTCGTCCCGCGCGGCGTACCAGGCGAGCCGCTCGACGTAGGGGTAATCCTGCTGGGTGATCCGCAGCGACTGCAGGGCATAGCGCGCCTGCTGACTCTCCGTGACGCCGCGCTCGTGCGACTCCATCGCCGCCGTGTTGGGATGCGTCGACCAGCCCACCTCGGTGAACCACACCGGCGTCGCGCCGTCGCCGTGCCGCAGCATGACGTCCCGCACCAGTTCGATGTTGCGGAACCACCACCGATGGTGGCTGGGCGCCTCCGGCATCGGCGAGAGGTTGCTGTTGTACGGATGAGTCGCCAGGACGTCGAAGCAGCCCTTCGCACCTTCCTGGTAGGCCGCGTCGATGTACTCGTAGTCGTTGCCGGACGTCCCCCCGAACACCACCCGCGCACTCGGATCGCCGCGATGGACCGCGGGATAGGCCGCGCACAGCACTCGGACGTAGTCGGCGACCGACCCCTGGAGGTGGTTCGGGTTGTTCGTCTCGTTGTAGATCTCCCAGGAGTCGACCTGGCCCCGATAGCGGTGCGCCAGCCGCTCGATGGCCCGCGCGTACGTCGACGGGTCGTCCGGCAGGTACTCCGGTCCGCGGCCGCCGTTGGCCCAGTCCGGGGTCCGCAGCAGGGTCACCGAGACCTGCAGGCCACGCTCGACGGCCTGCGCGATGACCCGGTCGGCCTTCGGGACTCCCCATTGCACGCTCCACCCGCCGTGGTCCGAGGACGGCGGGTTCGGCTGGACCAGCGACCACTGCATGCCGATCCGCACCCAGCGGACGCCGATCCCGGCCAGCTTGTCGAGCAGCTCCGCGCGGTCGGACCAGGTCATGTCCCACATGCCGTGGTAGACCGCGCCGAATCGCGGCCCCGCCCAGCCATCCTGGCGCGGCGTTGGCCGGACCTTCGGCAGCTCGCCCGGCTCGCCTGGCGTGGACCGCCGATCCCGCTCCGGCGTCCCGACCTTCGGCGTTTGAGTCTCCCGCGACCGATCCCGGTCGCCCTCCCTCGTCGTCGAGTCGTCGCTCGGAACGCTGGTCGCTCGTTCCGCCGGATCGCCGGAGGCGGGTTCGTCGTCCTGGCAGCCGGGCGCGAGCCCGACCACGACGAGGAATCCGACGACCGTGGCCAGGAGCCAACGACCGGCAACGGGCCGACGATCGCGGGTTCGCCGTTCCATCCGGGCAGAGTACGGGCTCCGCCGTCGTCGCGACACATCCGGCGAGCGGTTCGAGTCGGATTTGTCGGTCATCAGCCCAGGGTCCGGCGGACGAGGCCGAGTCGTGGCCGCAGGGTCAGCTCGGTCCGCAGGCCCAGGCGGGCTCGCGCCAGCCGCCACATCGCGAAGTACATCGAGACGGTCACGACGGCCGCCGCCACGCCAAGGCCGTCCAGCCCCCAGATCACCGCGGCGACGACGCCGACCACGATCCGGGTCACGCAGGCGACGACCTGGACGGCGGCCACCGAACCCTCGTGGTGGGACATCGTCAGCGCCGTACCGCACAGGCCGCTCAGGACGTTCGCGATGCTGCCCACGGTGAGCAGGAACAGCACGGTGGACGCGCCGTCGAAGCCCGAGCCGTAGACCACGTCGAGCAGGGTCGCCGGCGCCAGCAGCATCGGCACCCAGGCGACCGCGGTGACCAGGGCCGCGATCGTCGCGCCGGTACGCAGCAGCCGTTCGAGCTTCCGGAGGTCGCCGCTGGCCAGCATCCGGGCGGTCACGGGGGCGAAGACGACCTGGATCGACGTCAGTGGCACCGCGAGGAGCAGAGCGAGCCGCTGCGCCGCGCTGTAGAGCGAGGTGTCCAGGCTGGACAGGATCAGACCGGCGATCCAGATCTCAACGGTGGCGTTGAGGTAGGCCGCGACCTGGATGGTCGCGAACCGCCAGTCGCGACGCAGCACCAGGCTGAAGTCGGTGAAGACATGGCCGCGCGGCCGGACGTGCCGCCAGCGCCGGGTCACCCGCCGGGCGGCGCCGAGCACCGGCAACGCGAAGCCCACCGCGACCACGATGAGCGCACCGCCGAGCCCGGCCTCCGGCCGCCACTGCAGAAGGGCGAGCAGACCGATCGCCTGCAGCGCGGCGACGAGCGCACCGCCCGATCGGCCCTCGAGCAGGCTGGCGAAGCGGATGTCCCCGAAACCGCGCAGGTAGTTGGCCCACAGCTTCTGCTGGCCGCCGAGCATGACCATCAGCGCCATGCCGATGCCGACGAGCCAGCGCTCCGTGGTCGATTCGCCGTCGGCGAGCGCGAACGCGACGGCCCCGCTCACGATGCTCGCCAGCGGAAGCGCCAGCACCAGCACTGCACGTACTCCGCGCCGCAGCAACAGCAGCCCCTCGTCATCGCCCTCCGCCAGCCGGGCGGCCTCCCGAAGTCCCGCCCGGTGGACGCCCATCAGGCCGAGCTGGCCGACCACGGTCGCCGCGGTCATTGCGACGACGAAGTAGCCGAACAGGGCGGGGCTCAGCAGTCGGCTCGCGGACGCGTTCAGCAGCAGATAGCCGCCGATCGCCACGCCGTACGAGATCGCGAACCAGACCAGGGCGCTGAGGACGGAGACGTACCGCTGCCGCCGATGCCGCCCGTTGGGCTGCACCGGAGCGATCCGCGCACCTCCCCCGCGGCGACTCGATCTAGCCACGGTCCTGCCTGTCGGCGCCGGCGAGTTCCGGGTCGAGCTCGGCCGGCTCCGGCTCCGGTCGCAGCGCCAATTCGCGGCGATAGGCCATCGCACCGGCGACGAAGCCGAGGAGCACCCACTGGATCGGCGGGATCAGACCACCACCGACGGTGACCAGGCGGACGACCGGCAGCGCCAGGGCGGCGATCACCGGGACCATCCACACGGGCTCGACCCCGATCCGTGCGATCAGCGAGATCCAGAGCCCGATGAGCACGAGCACGATCACCGCCGCCGCGATCGCCCCGAACACGCCGGATCGCAGCCAGGTGTCGAGGACGAAGTTGTGCGAGCTCGCACCGGCCGTCTCGACGCCGCCGGTGACGAAGTTGTCGGCGATGTTGGCGTACGCCTCCCGCAGCAGCACATCGCGGGCCTCGTACGACGACGTGTCCTGGGTGAACCGGACGTAGATCACCTGGGCGAATCCGGACGCCAGCGCGATGAGCACTCCGGCCACGGCCGCGAAGGCCAGGGCGACCTGGCGGCCGCTGAGCCGGCCGGTGACCACCGCCCGCACGAAGCTGAGCACCGGCCAGGCCAGCGCCGCGAGCAACACGGCGCGGCTCATCGAGATCAGCAGCAGCAGCGACCCGGCGACAAGTGCGGCGTTGAAGACGAATCGCTGCGCCGTCGACGTCAGCGGCCGGAGCCGGGCCGCCCACACCGCGACGTACATCGCCGCCAGCACAGCACCGAAGACCTCATGCCGGATATTGCCCCGCACGGCCTCGTCGTCGTAACCGAAGCCGGTGAAGGCGGTACGGAAGAGCTCACGCTGCAGGATCTCCGGGCTCGCGCTGGCGACCGCCTCCCTGATCACTTGGACCGGGTTCACGCCGTTGACCAGCATGGAGTACGTCAGGCCGCCGACGAGCGCCACGGTCGCGCAGACCGCCGCCCAGCGCAGCGCGTCCAGCAGACCCGGTTCGGCTCCGACGGCGGCGCGGTAGATCATCGTGCCGAAGGCGACGTAGACCGCGAGGTAGAGCGCCTGCTGGACTGGGCCGAAAGGCGCTTGACCGTTGTAGATGCTGGTGGCCACCCAGATCACGAACAGGCACACGTTCGCGATCACGAACGGCGCGCTGACCGCGAGCACCGGTTGATACGCCCGGGCCCGGTAGCGGACGAAGACCGCGGCGGCGAAGGCCAAGATGGCGAGCTGATGCACCCGGCCCGCTCCCAGTGGCGTGGATCCGACCACGAACCACTGCAACGGGAGCGCGGCGAAGACCGCCAGCATCGCCCATCTCACCGAGCAGCCTCCCCGCGTAACGGACAAGTCGAGCAGCTGCGCCAGCCGAACCTGCCTCAGGTCGAAGCCGCCGCTGCCCATCACGTATTGTTCATTAACCGGGCAGACGCGCCAAACATCGGACGACGGAGAGGGAGTCCGCTCGGACATCGCTCATGGACCAGGACCTCATCAGGCTTCAAGACCATCTCGCCGTGCTCAAGCGGCGATGGCGGTTGGTCGCCGTTTGCCTGATTCTTGCCGTCGGTGTGGGTCTGGCCTGGTCGTTCTCCCAGACCAAGATGTATCGCGGCACGGCCAGCCTGCTGCTGGAGCCGCAGCAGACCACCGACGACAACGCCGGCGTGGTCATGGAGCCCGAAGAGGTCGCCACCCAGGCGGACGTGGTCGCCTCGGTCCAGGTCGCCGAACTGGTGGTCGAGGATCTCGGTCTCGACGAGGAGCCGCAGGACCTGCTCGAGGACATCAGCGTGTCCGTCGTCGAGGACAAGCGGGTTGTCGAGGTCTCCGCGCTCGAGCCCCAACCCCAGCTCGCGGCCGACGTCGCCAACTCCTTCGCCGAGCAGTACATCGAATACCGCGAGGATCAGGCAACCGAGGCGACCGACGCCCAGGAGGAGGAGTACGCCGACGAGATCTCCGCCCTCGACCAGCAGATCGCCCGTGTACGGGACGAGGCCAGGGCGACGTCGGGCAACGAGCGGCAGGATCTGCGGTCCCAGGAGGAGGGTCTGCTCGCCCAGAAGGCGTCCCTCAGTGCCCAGCTCGAGCTCTTGCAGTCGAGTCAGGCCGGTCCGCTGCCCGGCGGCGAGGTCCTGCTCAGCGCCGAGACGCCGAGCCAGCCGGCCGAGCCGCAGCCGATTCGGGCCGGCCTGCTCGCCGGCGTGATCGGTCTCGTCATCGGCGTCGGCCTAGCCTACGTGCGCGACCGTCTGGACGACGCGATCCGCGACGAGCAGCGACTGCGCTGGGCCCTCGGCGGCCGGCCCATCCTCGGCTCGATCCCGAACTCCGGCGACGAGTCGGCCGGCCGGGTCGCCACGTTGATGGCGCCGCAGTCGTCGTTGAGCGAGGCCTATCGCGCCCTCAACACCAACGTCCGCTTCCTCCTGGCCGCCGAGCGTGAGCACCTCGCCGGGCGTGGCGACGTCCTCATGGTGACGTCGGCGGCCCCTGGCGAGGGCAAGACCTCGGTCGCGACCAACCTCGCGGTCGCCGCCTCCCGCGTGGGGCTGCGGGTCATCGTGGTCGACGCCGATCTGCGCCGCCCCGCAGTTGCCGACCGGTTCGGCCTCGACGTACCCATCGGGTTGTCCGACCTGCTGGCCGTCGGCGGTCCGGCCGAGCCGCATCTCCACGAGGTCGGCCTCGACGACCTGCGGGTGCTCGCCGCCGGAAGCATTCCGCCCAACCCGGCCGAACTGCTCGCCTCACCGCTGATGTCCGGCATCCTCGACGATCTCGCCCAGCAGGCCGATCTCGTCATCGTCGACAGCGCGCCGGTGCTCCGGGTCGCCGACAGCCTGGAGCTGATCGACCAGATCAACCTGCTGTTGCTCGTGGCGCGTCGCAAGCTGTCCCGGATGCACGCCGTGTCGGCCGCGGTCGACCGGATCCGCCAGGTCGGCGGCAACGTCTCGGGCTGCGCCTTCAACGACGTCGACACCAAGGACTCGAGCTACCGCTACGGCTACACTGCCGCACCCGAGGAGAAGCCACGCCGGCGGCGGCGTACCAAGAAGGCGGACGCACGCCAGGACGGCGACCGGGTCTCCACCCCCGCGTCCCGCCGGGCGTCAGGCTGACGCCTCGGCGGCCCGCACCGCGCCGAACAGGTGCGTGCTGACCCGCGCGGTCCGGTCGACCATCTCGTCCAAGACGGCGACAGCGATCTCGACGCTGTGGCCGGCCGGATCGACGATGTCCTCGGAGCGCTTGCCCTTCGGCACCACGGGCCGCAGCCGGCGCAGTCGCTCCATCGCGTCGTCAGCGCCGTCCCATGCGGGCTCCCACCACTGCGACGACACGAGCCGGTCGATCTCGCACAGTGTGTACGACCGGCTGACCACCGTGGGCTCCGTACGGTTCACCGCCCGCCGATGTTCCTCGGTCATCGTCACGACGAGCCGGCTGGCGGCGAGCTCGTCGGCCCGCATCGGTCGAGCGTGATGCTCGTCGAGTCGCAGCCCACGGCGATCGAGCGCTGCCGCCATGCTCGCCAGCATCGGCTCGCCGGCCGACGCGTTGACGCCGGCGCTGTGGATCACGAGCCCGTGATCGGCCCCGAGACGCGCTGCTGCTTCGTGGCGAAACAGCAGCGCGGCGGCCGGACTCCGCGCCTGGTTGGCAGTGCACACGACCAGGATGTCGATCGCAAACGGCCGCGCGTCGTCCATACTCCGACTTTACGTGAGCGGCATGAAAGCCAAGCCTCGGTGATACTCGTTTCCGATCCGGTTGCCGTCGCGGCCGATCCACAGCCCGTCCTCGGTGGCGAGGAAGTCGTAGCCACCGACCGTGTTGGCCATCCCCGGATTCCACGGCAGTGCGAGGCCGGTCGTCGGGTTGATCGCACCACCGCCCGGCCGCTCGACCGCACCGTCGCCGGCGGAGTCTCGGCCGAACGGGTTGTTGAGCCAGCGACTATGCCCCTGCACGTAGACCGCGGCGCCGGTCGCCACGACGGAGTGCAACGTGTCCCCGCCGGTGTAGTTGATCCAGGTCGGCTGGGTCGGCGACAGCACGTTGGTCTCGAAGCGAGCCGCCGCGTCACACACCATCGTGCCGATCTGGCTCTGGAACTGCGGCACAAAGCCAGTGGACGCGAAGACGAAGTAGCTGCCGTCGGGCGAGAAGTCGACGTCCTCCAAGTACGACTGACGTGACGCCGTGGACGTGGCGCACCGATTGGCGAACGGCTCGTACCACCAGTCGTTGAGGGTCGCCTCCGTCGTACCGAGGTTGAGCATGAACGCCCGCACTCGCTCCTCGCCGTTGACGGTCATGAAGTTGCCGACCGCGACCAGCCGCGTCGCACCCGGGTTGACGGCGAACCGGAAGACATTGGTCTTCTCGTTGGTCATGGGAACGACGCCCGCGATGTTCAGCGAGAGGTAGGTCGTCCCGCGGCCAGTCGTGCGGTTGAGCGCGGTAAGCCGCTTGGGGAAGCTGCCGGCCACGATCAGGCGGCCGCTGACCAGATCCATCTCGGTGACCCGGCCGGTGTTGAACGGCGCCTGGAACGACTGATCGACGGCGCCCGTGGTCGGGTTCAGCTTCGCGACGCCGCGCCGGGCCACGCCGTTGACGGAGGTGAAGTCACCGCCGATGTAGACCGCGTCGTCGGCCGTAACGATGGACCACACGGGACCGTTGACGTTCGGTGCGAAGGACTGGATGTCACCGGTCGAGGTGTTGAAGGAGAACAGATGCTCCCGCTGCAGCGTGGCCGTGCGCTGCCGGTTCTCGATGTTGTGGAAGATACCCCCGACATACATCGTGTTGCCCATCTCACCCAGGGCGAGTACGCGTGGCCGCACACCGGTGTTGTCCGCCGCCAGGTGCGGCGTGAGGTTCGAGGGATTCTCGAGGACGACGTCGGGATGTACGGGTGTCTGGGCGTCCGCAAGGCTCGAGACGCCGCCGACGAGGCAGAGGGCAGCGACGCCAGCGGTCGCCGATCGAACAAGCTTCACAGGGTACTCCGAGGGCAGGCACAACGGTGGTCGCCAGCGAAGGAGACTGCCCCCGGGCAGCTTGATACGTCGTCGTGTTATCGAGTGGGCCCCCGACCCTCCCCGTTCGCCGGATGGAGGTCAGCGTAGCGGAAGGAAGGCGATGCCGCGGTGATACTCCCCGCCGATCCGCTTTCCGTCCCGGCCGATCCACAGACCGTCACGGGTCGCGAGGAAGGCGTAGCCACCGATCCGGCTCGGCATCACCGGGTTCCACGGCAACGCCTGGCCGGTCTTCGAGTCGATCGCGCCGCCGCCCAGCCGGTCGACCGCTCCTGGACCCGCGGAGTCGACGCCGTACGGGTTGTCCAGCCACCGGCTGTGACCCTGCACGTGCACGGCGGCGCCGGTCACCGCGACGGCGTGCAGCGTGTCGCCGCCGGTGTAGTTGATCCACGTCGGCCTCGACGGCGAGCTGACATCGGTCTCGAATCGGGCGGCGGCATCGCAGAGCATGCGTCCGGGCGTGTCGCCGGCCGGAATCACCCAGCCGGTCGAGACGATCACGAAGTAGTTGCCACGGGGTGAGAAGTCGACGTCGGTGAGATAGGCCAGCCGGGTCGGGCCGTCGGCCCGGCACTCGTCGCGCAGCGGCTCGTACCACCACGGCGCCAACCGGGCTGCCGACGCGCCGAGCTCGAGCATGAACCCGCGGGCCCGCTCCTGGCCGGCCACCTCGAGGAAGTTGCCGATCGCGACCAGCCGAGTGCCCGACGGCGAGATGTCGAACCGGAAGACGCCGCTGCGGGTCGAACTGCCCGGCAGCTGACCCTCGATTGCCGGCTTGATGTAGCTGGTCGCGCGGCCGGTGTCCGGCGCGAGCGCGATCAGCTTGCGGGAGAACGAGCCGCCAGCGATCAGGCGACCGTCGACCAGCGCCAGGTCCGTGACGCGTCCGGACGAGAACGGCGGTGTGAACGACCGAATCACCTTGCCGGTCTGTCGGTCGAGCTTGGCCAGGCCGTGCCGGGCCACACCGTTGACCTTGGTGAAGGCACCGCCGATGTAGACCGCGTCCCGCGTCGCCCGGATCGCCCACACCGTGCCGTTCACTCGCGGCGCGAACGACGCGAACGCGCCGGTGTCGGCGTCGAAGGCGGCGACGTTTCGCCGGACCTTGGTGTGCCGGAGCTTCGGACTCGCCACCTTGGAGAAGACGCCGCCGATGTAGATCTTGCCCCGGCGCTGGGACAACGCGAGCACGCGCGGCGACGTTCCGGAGCCGTCGTCGACCAGGTGCGGCGTCGTATCGGCCGGGTTGTCGTCGACCACCCGTTGGTGCTTGACAGAGGCATCGGCCACGGGGCCGGCTCCAGCGACGAGTGAGGCGGCAGCGGCAACGGACAGGGCGAGTCGGGCCCTCAACGTCATCTCCCACAGACGGCGCGTACAGAATCACGTCGACCCGAAGTCCGATTCGTGCGAGCAGACCACGGGTTTTACCAAGCGAACCTCGTCCCGAGAACGTCGAACAGCGACCGATTATAGGGCTCGTAATATTCGGTGAGACGTGCCCGTGTCTGTGAGTTTATGGGCGGATATCCACGTCGTTCGTTTCGCGGTCGAAGCGTCAGTCTCGTGACCGGCAACCCGAGGAATCGCTGGACCGTCTCGAACGTGCCCTGCGGGTCGGAGAACATCTCCTCGGCCGGCAGCACCAGCAGTTGGTCCTGGTCGTAGCCGTCCAGCCAGGGCTGCAGATGCTCCAGGTAGCGACCCCGCGCCAGGTAGGTGTGATGGTCGTGGTCGTAGGAGTAGTACGCGGGGTCGCGCAGCCGCTCGGCGGTGACGCCCTGCAATCGCTCCTCCTCCGCGTCGATCGCCGCCTCGAACGACGGCAGGTCCTCGTGACCCGTCGCGACCCGGTCCCAGTAGTTCGAGTACGCGCGGGACACCGGCTCCCGGAGCAGCGCGATCAGCCGTACGCCGGGAAGCGTCTCGGCGACCCGCTCCGGCGCGGCCGGATGGAACATGTAGTAGGGCGAGGCCTCCCCGACGATCGGCCGCCGGCCGGTGCGCCGCTCGACCCGGTCGAGCGCCCGTCGGGTCGGGAAGTGCGCGCGGTACCACGCCAGGCCCTTGGCGTAGTTGACGTCGAAGTAGTGCGGGCTCTTGCGGCGCTGGAACGAGGGGTACATCCGTGCCACGTCGGGATGCTCCACGAGCCAGTTCATCAGTGACGTGGTGCCGCCCTTCTTGCAGCCGATGATCAAGAAGTCGGGCAGAACCCGGAGCCCGGACGTCGCCCGGCCGGTCGCGTGGACGACCCCCTTAGCCGCCGTGACAGCGCCGCCGGGTAGTCGATCCCGAAGCCCCTGGACCTTGGAGGATCTGTCCATCCCCCCGATCGGCGCGGTGTCAGCAGGCACCGTCTCGCCGGACGACAGCGCCGATCGTCCGGGCGGCGATCGAGAGCTCGCCCGAGACCGTGACGTTGTCGACGTAGTCGAGGTCGAGGCGTACGGCCTCGTTCCAGGCGAGCCGCGAGCGACCGCTGACCTGCCAGAGTCCGGTCATGCCGGGCTTGACCGTCAGCCGGCGCCAGATCCAGTCGTCGTATTCGTGGGTCTCGGTCGGGAGCGCCGGCCGCGGCCCGATCAGGGACATGTCGCCCTTGATGACGTTGACCAGCTGCGGAAGCTCGTCGAGCGACGTCGCCCGCAGCACCCGGCCGACCCGCGTCACCCGCGGATCGTTGCGCATCTTGAACAACGGGCCGTCGCCCTCGTTCTTCCCAGCCAGATCGGCCTGCATCGCCGGCGCATCGAGCGTCATCGTCCGCAGCTTGTACATCGTGAACGTGGTGCCGTGCTGCCCGGCTCGAGCCTGGCGGAAGATGCCCGGGCCGGGCGAGTCCCACTTCACGACCAGCCACAGCATGCCGAGCACCGGTGCGACCAGCACGAGCAGGACAACGGCGGCGACCCGGTCGACGATCCACTTGATCGCGGCCAGCGGCGCGGGCGGGCGGGTCGGCCGGACCGACAGCAGCAGCCGGCGGCCAAGCAGCCGCGGGACGATCCGGGTCGGCACGGCGCCGTGCACCTCGGCGGCGACCGCGAGCTCGACGTCGCTGTCCTCGAGTGCCCAGCTCAGCCGGCGCACGTCGTAGGCGGTCAGTACGGGCCCGGGCGCGACGACGACCTGGTCGACGCCGAGCCGGCGGGCCACCACGGGGACGTCGGGCAAAGCACCGACGACGGTGATGTCCATGATCGTGTCGGTCAGCGGCGTGCCGTCGTCGTCGGTCTCGGCGAGGCAGACGCCCGCGATGTGGACGTCGGGCTGCGGCCCCCACAGGCTCACCAGGTGCGAGACGGCCACCCGGTCGCCGACGAGAAGGGTCGTGCTGCGGGTCTGGGTCCGCGACCGGACGATGCGGACGGCGAGGCCGGTCAGCACAGTGACGGCGACGACGATCGCCGTCGCGCGCAACTGGCGGGGCGGGACCTCGAATACCGTCGCTGAGCCGAGCATGGCGAGTCCACCGATGATGACCGCCCGCCGCGTGGGCAGCAATGAGCGCAGTCGCTCGTAGGTCGGGAGCATCGCGACCTGCAGCACGAAGCCGAGCAGGACGAACGTGACCGTCAGTCGCCCGGTGTCACCGAGCGGCGGCACCAGCGTGGCTGTGACGATCGCGGCGACCGCCATGACCAGGCACTCGACGACGAGGGCGACGGGTCGCCAGCTCGAAGACTCGCGTCGCGATATCGGCACCGCGCGACGTACGGCACCGGTGAGGCCCACGCGTTGCGTGTCATCCCGAGTACCGAACGTAGGTCCGGTCATGGCGCATCCCCGTAAAACCCCGCACTCACTATATTTCGACTCCCGAATGCCTCGTCCCGCGGCGGACCGAACCCAGGTATTCAACCATGCATACGGGGCGAGCGACATGGGGCGTCGCCGACGCCGTCGAAAACGGTGTCAGTTGAACTCGGTCTGCGTCACTTCGAGACCACGAACGAGCAAGCTCTCCACGGAATCCGCCGCTCTTTCGACAGAAATGTCGACCTCAGGTCTTTCGTCGCTTCTGAACGGCCGGAGGACGAAGTCCGTCGGCGACTGCCGACCCGGTGGCCGCCCGATGCCGATCCGCACTCGATGGAAATCGCCGGTGCCGAGGGCCGATCGAACCGAGCGGAGACCGTTGTGGCCGTTGTCGCCACCCCCGAGCTTCAACCGGATCGTGCCCAGCGGCAGGTCGAGCTCGTCGTGGACGACCACGAGCTGCTCGGGCGGAACCTTGTAGAAGGCGAGCAGGCCGGACACCGGGCCACCGCTCTCGTTCATGTACGACCGCGGCCGGCCGAGGACCGTCCGGACGCCGGGCATTCCACCCAATCGACCCTCGATGACATCAGCCCGCCGCGACTTGAGCACTCGCCATGTGCCCGACATCCGGTCGGCGAGGACGTCGGTGACGAAAAAGCCGACATTGTGCCGGGTCGTCTCGTACCTCGGATCGGCGTTGCCGAGCCCCACGACCAGCCAGGCTTCGCCTGTCATGTCGTCGCGCCGAAATCGGGAGAGCAGGCCCGTCGGGCTCACTCCTCTTCGGTGTCGCCCTCGGCGGCCTCGTCCTCCGGCTCCGCGGGCTCGGCCTCCTCGTCGACCTCGACGTGCTCCTCGCGCTCCACGCCGGCCTCGGCCTCGGCTTCGGCCATCTCGGCCTCGAGCTGCTCGGCCGTCGGCTGCGCGGTGGCGTTGACGATGAGGTGGTCGTCCTCGACCCGCAAGGTGACGCCGTCCGGCAGGGTGAGGTCGGCGGCCAGGATCTGCGAGCCGACCTCGAGGCCGTCGATCGTCACCTCGATGGAGCCCGGGATGTGCGTGGCCTCGGCCTCGACCGGGAGCTCGGTCGTCTCGGTCACCACCAGGACGTCCGGCTCCGCCTCGCCCACGAGATGGATCGGCACGTTGACGGTGACCTTCTCGCCACGACGTACGAGCAGCAGGTCGGCGTGCTCGATGAAGCCCTTGATCGGGTCGCGCTGGACCTGCTTCGGCAGCGCGAGCTGGCTCTTGCCGTCGAACTCGACCGACAGCAAGGCGTTGGCCGACTTGAGGGCGAGCATGAGGTCGTGGCCCGGCAGCGTGATGTGCGCCGGGTCCTCGCCGTGGCCGTAGAGCACGGCCGGAACGGCTCCCGAGCGCCGGATGCGACGCGCCGCGCCCTTGCCGAACTCCGTGCGCGGCTCGGCCTGGATCTTGATCTCGGCCACTGGTGATTCTCCTCGACGTTGTCTCGTACGCGTGCCGCTCAGCGAGGTCGGGCCGATCCGGCACCGCGTCGATCACGGAGGGCGGATGTGCAGCGCTCCCTCGCCGAGGCAACTGCGGCAGTCTATCCGCCGGTGGGCGATGGGCGAAATCGAGCCCGGTTTGGATACCTGGTAACCGTGGGGCGGAAGGGACGCCTACGCCCGGCCCTCGAAGAGGCTGGTGACCGAGCCGTCCTCGAAGACCTCGCGGATCGCCCGGCTGATCAGCGGCGCGATCGACAGGGTCGTCAGCTTGTCGAACTGGCGCTCCTCCGGTACCGGCAAGGTGTTCGTGACGATCACCTCGCGGGCGGCGGAGTTCTTGAGCCGATCGACCGCCGGACCGGACAAGACCGCATGGGTGGCCACGATCACGACTGATGCGGCTCCGTCGGCCAGCAGCGCGTCGGCCGCCTTGCAGACCGTGCCGGCCGTGTCGATCATGTCGTCGACCACGACGCAGGTCCGGCCGCTCACCTCACCGACGACCCGGTTGGCCACCGCTTCGTTGGGCTTGCTGATGTCACGTGTCTTGTGGACGAAGGCCAGCGGCGCACCGTCGAGACGCTGCGACCACTGCTCGGCGACGCGAATCCGGCCGGCGTCCGGCGACACCACGGACAGCGGCTCGCTGTCGTAGTGGGATCCGACATAGGCGGAGAGGATCGGCAGCGCCATCAGATGGTCGACCGGCCCGTCGAAGTAACCCTGGATCTGGGAGCTGTGCAGATCGACGCAGATCAGCCGGTCGGCACCGGCGGTACGGAACATGTCGGCGACGAGCCGGGCGCTGATCGGCTCCCGGCCGCGGTGCTTCTTGTCCTGCCGGGCGTAGCCGTAGAAGGGCATCACGACGGTGATCCGCTTGGCCGAGGCCCGCTTGAGGGCGTCGACCATGATCAGTTGCTCCATGATCCACTCGTTGATCGGCGCCGTGTGGCACTGGATTACGAACGCGTCGCAGCCTCGGACCGACTCGTCGAAGCGCGTGTAGATCTCGCCGTTGGCGAAGTCCCGAATCTCCGTCGGCACCAACTGCGTGCCCAGGGCGTCGACGACCTCCTCGGCCAGCGCCGGGTAGGCCCGGCCGGAGAAGACCATGAGGTTCTTCTCCGTTGTCCGCTTCAACCCAATCATGACGGTGACTCCCCGTTCCCGTTGTCGGTCTGACCGGCCGCGGCGGCCCGGGCCTGGGTCGCCGCCTGGTCGGACGCGGATCCCGGTCTTTTGCGTCCGACCCAGTCCTCGATGTGGCGCTGCGGGCCCGACGAGACCGCCAGCGCGCCCGGCGGCACGTTGCGCCGCACCACCGTCCCCGCTCCGGTCGCGGCCCCGTCGCCGATCTCGACCGGCGCCACGAACACGTTGTCCGAGCCGGTACGGCAGTGCCGTCCGACCGTCGTGTGGTGCTTCGCGACCCCGTCGTAGTTGGCGAAGATCGTGCCGGCTCCGATGTTGGTGCCCTCCCCGATCGTCGCGTCGCCGACGTACGACTGATGCGGCACCTTGGCCCCCTCGCCGATCACGGCGTTCTTGGTCTCGACGAACGTGCCGATCTTGCCGTCCGACCCGAGCCGGGTGCCGGGCCGCATCGACGCGTACGGACCGACGTTCGCCCCATCGCCGACGACGGCACCGATGCCGTGGGCCCGTACGACGGTGGCGTCGCGGCCCACGACGACGTCGGTCAGGGTCGTGTCGGGTCCGATCACGGCCCCCTCGCCGACGACGGTCGCGCCGTGCAGCTGAACGCCGGGCCGCAGCGTGACGTCCGGCGCCAGCCGTACCGTGACGTCGACCCACGTGCTCGCCGGGTCGACCACCGTCACGCCCGCCCGCATCCAACGCTCGAGCGTTCGCCGGTTGAGCTCGGCACCGAGTTGGGCGAGCTGGACCCGGTCGTTGACCCCTTCGAGCTGCCAGCCGTCGGCGAGCACCTGAGCGCTCACGGACCGTCCGGCGGAGCGGGCGATCTCGACCACGTCGGTGAGATAGCGCTCCCCCTGCGCGTTGTCGGTGCCGATGGCGGCCAGCGCCTCGGCGAGGAATCCCCGGTCGAAGGCGAAGACGCCCGAGTTGATCTCGCGGATGGCCCGCTCGTCCGCGGTCGCGTCCTTCTGCTCCACGATCCGCTGCACGCGCCCGTCGGCGTCCCGGACGATCCGCCCGTAGCCGGTCGGGTCGTCGACCTGGAGGGTGAGGACGGTCGCGGCATTGCCGGCCGACGCGTGCTCGGCGAGCAGGGCGCGCAACGTGTCGCTCTCGAGCAGGGGTACGTCGCCGAGCGTCACGATCACGGTCCCCCGGTCCGACGCGGGCAGGGCACCCAGGCCGACCGACGTCGCCTCGCCGGTGCCGCCCTTGTAGTTCTCCTGGACCGCGAGCAGCACGTCCGGATCGGCCGCCGTGACATGGGACCCCACCGCGTCGGCGTCGTAGCCGATCACGACGACGAGGGCATACGGCTCGACACCTCGGGCAGCCACCACGGCGTGGCCGATCAGGCTGCGGCCCCCGATCTCGTGCAGCATCTTGGCCCGACGCGACTTCATCCGGGTGCCAGCACCCGCCGCGAGGCAGATCACGGACAGTGGCTCGGCACGGGTCACGCGCTTCTCCTGACGGTCTCGTCGATCGACCCTGGACTCGCATCCCGCCAGGGCCGTCGCTCCCCGGGTAGGAGTCGAACCTACGTCGCTTGTCCGCATTCAAAGTGCGGCGGGCCCTGCCGACAGACCAACCGGGGATTGCAGGCTCAGGGTACGAAACGCGAGGCCCGACATGACGGGGAGGTGAACGCGGCGGTCCGAGCTTGCGTCACCTACGGGAGCGTAGGTTACGGTGGCGTAGGTATGGGTACGGCCTGTGCTGACAGCAGGGCTCCGTTTCGACAGCGAGGTTGGCCAGGATGACCGCACCGACGACCGTAACCACCGCTCCCGCACCACCAGGCGACGACAACGGAAAACTCAGCGAGGACATCCAGAGCATCAAGGAACGCGTCGCCCTGGCGATCTTCATCGCGGTGCCGTTCCTGGCGGTGGTCGCAGCAGTGCCGGTGGCATGGGGCGGCTGGCTCGGCTGGCACGACGTGATCATCGCCCTGGTGATGTACGCGATCTCCGGCCACGGCGTCACGGTCGGCTTCCACCGGCACTTCACCCACAAGTCGTTCAAGCCCAACCGGGGCACCAAGATCGCGCTGGCCATTTCGGGGAGCATGGCGATCGAGGGCCCGGTGATCCAGTGGGTCGCCGACCACCGCAAGCACCACAAGTTCTCCGACCGCGACGGCGATCCGCACTCGCCGTGGCGCTACGGCAACAGCGTTCCCGCGCTGGTCAAGGGACTGATGTACGCCCACATCGGCTGGCTGTTCGACCCCGAGCAGACGCCGCCGCGGCGGTACGCCCCCGACCTGCTCAAGGACCGTGACATCGTCCGGATCTCACGACAGTTCCCGATGTGGACGGCGGTGTCGCTGCTCATTCCGCCGATCGTGGGCGGCCTGTGGTCGATGTCGTGGCACGGCGCGCTCACCGCGTTCTTCTGGGCCGGCCTGGTGCGGGTCGCGATGCTCCACCACGTCACCTGGTCGATCAACTCGATCTGCCACACGGTCGGCAACCGGCCGTTCAAGAGCCGCGACAAGTCCGGCAACGTGTGGTGGCTGGCGA
>Ga0075431_100000068_pt1 | contig 60176 bp, 49 predicted proteins | sample RhiMetdeltSRZDD5_FD_75297 | JGI IMG/M metagenome (GOLD analysis project Ga0075431, IMG submission 75297) | Populus rhizosphere microbial communities from Tennessee, USA - Rhizosphere MetaG P. deltoides SRZDD5 | ecosystem: Host-associated > Plants > Roots > Rhizosphere > Soil | place: USA... | reverse complement strand
CTCCTCCCCGCGAAGAGGCCTGCTTCGGGAGTACCCGGTGCGGCTGGCCGCCCTCGTGCGCCTGATCCGCCGCGTCAAGCCCGACGTGGTCACGGCGGTCGGGGGCGCCTTCATCGCTCCCGCGGGCCGATTGACGACGACACCCTCCGTCGTGTTCACGGACACCGAGCACGTCGCCGCCGACCGCCTGCTCACCTATCCGTGGGCGACGCGCATCTGCACGCCCCAGGCCTTCAAGAAATCGCTTCCCCGCGCCCACGTGCGTTATGCCGGGCTTCACGAGCTGGCCTACGTGGACCCTCGCCGCTTCGTCCCCGACCCGGCCATCCGCGCCGAGATGGGGCTGGGACCCCACGAGCCGTTCGCCATCCTGCGCTTCGTGTCCTGGAAGGCGGCCCACGATCGCGGCCATCGCGGCCTGACCGCCGCCGATCGCGTCCGCGCGGTGGAGGTCTTGCGCCCTCACGGCCGCGTCTTCGTCAGTGCCGAGGACATGGCGCCGTCCGGCCTCGGGGTCGACGTCCTCCCGCTGGCCGCGCACCGGGTCCACCACGCCCTGGCTCTGGCGCGCGTCTACCTGGGAGAGGGAGCGACGATGGCGACGGAGGCGGGCCTCCTCGGAACCCCGTCCGTCTATGCCTCGACCCTGGTCGGGACCATGGGCAACTTCGAGCTGCTGGCCGCGGAGGACCTCGTCCGGTCCTTCCGCTCGGGCGAGCGCGCGGTGGAGGAGGCGGCTCGCCTCATGGCCGACAACGGCGCGCGCGGGGAGTGGAGGGCGCGCGCGGAGGCCTTCGCGGCGCGCCAGGTCGACGTGACCGAGGTCGTCTGCGCGAACTTGCTGGAGGTGGGACGGGCTGGTAAGCTGCGTGGTTTTTCCGGCGCGGTCGAGGCGCGCCCTTGAGGGAGGACCGCGATCGCATGGTGCAGCAACCGATTCCGATGGTCGACCTCCAGGCCCAGTACGCCCGCATCAAGGGCGAGGTCGACGCCGCCGTCGCGCGCGTGATCGAGAGCGCGCACTTCATCAAGGGCGAGGACTGCGCGCTGTTCGAGCGGGAGTTCGCCGCTTACTGCGGAGCCGCCCACGCGGTGGGAGTGGCCAACGGGACGGACGCGCTCGTGGTCGCCCTGCGCGCCTACGGGGTGGCCGCGGGCGACGAGGTCGTCACCGTCGCCAACACCTTCATCGCGACCGGCGAGGCAATCCTCCTCAACGGCGCCCGGCCCGTCTTCGTCGACGTGGACCCAGCCACGTTCACCATGGACGCCTCCCTCGTCGAGAAGGCGATCACCCCGCGGACGAAAGTCATCCTGCCCGTCCATCTCTACGGCCATCCCGCGGACATGGGACCCATCAACGCGGTCGCGGCGCGCCACGGGATCCCGGTGCTCGAGGACGCCGCCCAGGCCCACGGAGCCGAGACCGAGGGGCGGCGGGCCGGCACCCTGGGCCACGCCGCCTGTTTCAGCTTCTACCCGGGCAAGAACCTCGGCGCCTATGGCGACGCGGGCTGCGTGGTGACGAACGACCGCGAGTTCGCCGCCCGCGTGCGCCAGATCGCCAACCACGGCGGCGGCGCGAACAAATACGACAACGTGGTCGTGGGCATGAACAGCCGCCTGGACAGCGTGCAGGCGGCGGTCCTGCGCGTGAAGCTCGGCCATCTCGAGCAGTGGAACGCCGAGCGTCGGGAGCGTGTCCGCGCGTACGCGGAGGCCCTGGCCGACGTGCCCGGCATCGTGGTGCCGCGTGAGCGCGCGGGCGCCCGATCGGCCTGGCACCTCTTCACCGTACGCGCGACCGACCGCGATGGGCTGCAGAAGCAGCTGGCCGCGCAGGGCATCAGCACGGCCGTGCACTACCCGCGTCCGATCCACCTGCAGCCGGCGATGGCGGCGGCGGGAGGACGACCCGGCGACCTGCCCGTCTCCGAGCGCCTCTCGCGCGAGGTCCTCTCGCTGCCCCTCTATCCGGAGCTGCCGCTCGACGCCCTGGCCCGGGTCGCCGCCGTGGTGCGCTCGTACTGCGCCGCGGCCGTCTCCCAGACCTAGGACCAGGGCGGCAACGCTCGTGTGCGCGATCGCGGGCGTGATCGGGCCTTCGGCGGAGGACCTGCGGCCGATCGGGGCCATGCTGGCCGCCCTGCGTCACCGTGGGCCCGACGACGAAGGTTACCTGGTCGCGCACTCCGCCCGCGGTGAGGCGCACGCGTTCGCGGGCCCGGACACGGTGTCCGGCCTGGGTCTGGCCCGCTTGCCGGAGGCGCTCCCGCCGGCGGACCTCGTCCTCGGTCATCGCCGCCTCGCCATCATCGACCTCAGCCCCGGCGGTCACGGTCCCATGGCCTCGGCGGACGGCCGGTACTGGATCACCTACAACGGCGAGATCTACAACTACGTCGAGCTGCGCGACGAGCTTCGCGCCCGTGGACACGTGTTCCGGACCGCGTCCGACACCGAGGTCCTCCTCGCCGCCTACGCCGAGTGGGGGGAGGAGGCCTTGCCCCGCCTCAACGGGATGTGGGCCTTCGCGCTCTACGACGCCCAGGCGGCCCGGCTCTTCTGCGCGCGCGACCGCTTCGGGGTGAAGCCGTTCCATTACTTCGCGCAGGGCGCGCGGTTCGCCTTCGCCTCCGAGATCAAGGGCCTCCTCGCGCATCCCGCGGTGCGGAGCGGCGCGGACGAGCGGCGCGTCCGAGATTTCCTGGTGGCGGGCGCGGTCGACGAGGACGGGGGGACCTTCTTCGCGGACGTACAGCGGCTGCCCGCCGGCCACTCCCTCACCTACGACCTCCGCGCGCACTCGTTCTCGGTGCGCCGCTGGTACGAGGTTCCCCAGCCCGCGAGCCGGGCGGACACGGACGGCGAGGTGCGCACGCTGCTCGCGGACGCGGTGCGCCTGCGGCTGCGCAGCGACGTCGACGTCGGCACCTGCCTCAGCGGGGGACTGGACTCGTCGTCCATCGTGGCCCTCACCGCGCAGCTCCGGGGCGGCCGTGGACGCCAGGCCTTCTCCGTGGTCTACCCCGGCGACGCCGGCCTCGACGAGAGCGCGTTCGTGGACGCGATGGTGGCCGCGACCGGCGTCGAAGGACATCGCGCCACCCCGACCGCCAGCGACCTCCTGCGCGACCTCCCTGCCCTGGTCCGCCACCAGGACGAGCCGTTCCCGTCGCTCGGCCCCTACTCGCAATGGCGCGTGATGGCGCTGGCGCGGGAGGCGGGGGTGAAGGTCCTCCTCGACGGCCAGGGGGCGGACGAGGTGTTCGCGGGCTATCACTACCAGCTCGGACCGTACCTGGCGGAGATCGCCCAGACCCAGGGAATCGCGGCCGCGGTGCGCGCCGCGCGCGCGGCCGCCCGCGTCACCCGCCGTCCGCTCCCGTTCCTGCTCGGACTCCTCGCCTATCACGCCCTCCCCGTCCCGGAGGCGATCCGGGCCGCGGCGCGGACGCGGGCAGCCACGCATGGACGGGTGCCGGACGGCCTGCTGGACCCGGGGCTCTCGCGCCGTCTCGGCCCTCCGCGCGGGGGCCGCCACGTGCCGCGCGCTTCGCTCGCCGCCGAGCGGCGCGCGGAGATCGTCGAGACCAGCCTGCCCGCGCTCCTCCGCTACGAGGACCGGAGCTCCATGGCCTTCTCGATCGAGGCGCGCACGCCGTTCCTCGACTACCGCCTGGTGGAGCGCGCGCTCGCCCTGCCCGCGGACGCGCTCATCCGCGACGGCTGGACGAAGGCGCCCTTGCGCGAGGCCGTGCGCGGAGTGGTGCCGGAAGCGGTGCGCCTGCGTCGGGACAAGCTGGGCTACGCGACGCCGGAGGCGCGGTGGCTGCGGGAGATCGCACCGCGCGTGCGGGAATGGCTCGGCCCCTCCGCGCGCGTCCGCGAATGGCTGCGCGCGGACGCGCTGGACGGATGGCTCGGCGGCGACGACGAGTCGCTGGCCCGGAGGCCGGGTCTCTGGCGGCTCGTCTCCGTGGAGCTGTGGCGACGCGGCGCGGAGTCGGACGGCCATGCCGCCTAGGCTGCGGCTGGTGGTGGTGGCGCGCCTGGACGACACGAAGCTGCGGTCGAAGCTGGCCCCCATCGTCGCGCTCGAGGAGGTCGAGGAGCTGGTGCTCGTCCGGCGGACTCCCCTCGCCCTGCCCGGAGTCTCGAATCTCTGCCCCCCGCGCTGGGCTTCGTCCGTGCCGCTGCTGGCCGAAGCCTGGCGCCTCTGGACCATCCTGCGGCTGTGCGCGCGCCGCCGCCCCTCGTACGTGATCGCGCTCTACATGATCCCTCACGGGATCTACGCGGAGATCGCGCGCCGGCTGTTCGGGCTCCCCACCATCCTGGTGAGCCTCAGCCAGCTCGACCTCGACCTGTCCCTGCGCCGCCCCTTCTTGTGGCGCGCGTTGCGGGCGGCGCACCGCGTGGGCGTACGGGGCGCCCATTCGCGCCGGCGGCTGGTGGAGGCGGGGCTCGACCCCGCCCGCGTGTTCGAGCCGCCCAACGTCCACGACGTGGCCGCCTACGAGGCGGTGGACGACGCGGCCAAGAACGTGGACGTCCTCTACGTCGGCGGCCTCGTCCCCTGCAAGCGCGTGGACGTGCTCCTGCGCGCGGTGGCGCAGGTGCGAGAGCGGCGTCCAGGGCTGCGCGTCGTCCTCGTCGGGGGCGGGGAACGGCGGGCGGAGCTGGAAGACCTGGCCGCCGCTCTGCGTCTCGGGGAGACGGTCACCTTCGCGGGCGAGGAGCCGCCGGAGGCGGTGGCGCGATGGCTCGGACGCGCGCGCCTCTTCATACTCACGTCGGAGGTGGAAGGCCTGCCCATGGCGATGGTGGAGGCGCTGAGCGCGGGCGTCCCCGTCATCGTGCCCGACGTGGGAGACGTCACCACCGTCGCCCGCGACGGCGAGAACGCGTGGGTCGTGCGGGGTGGTGCGCCGGAGAGCTACGCGGAGGCGATGGCGACGCTCCTCGACGACGAGCCGCGCCGCCGGCGCCTGTCGGAGGGGGCCCGCGGCTCCCGCGCGCGCTTCGTGAAGGACTACTCGCTGGCGGCGGGCATGGCGGCCTGGCGAGACGCGCTCGCGGGGACGGCGCCCCGCACCGGAGACGCGGCGTGAGGGCGCGGCTCCTCGAAGTCCTCGCCTGCCCGCGCTGCCGCACCTCGATGCGCGCCTGGCCGATGGAGGAGGACGGAGCCGAGATCGTCACCGGGCTGCTCGAATGCGAAGGCGGCCACCTCTACCCCGTGGTGCGCGCCATTCCCCGCCTGCTCCCGAGCGCGCTGGCGGAGGCGGCGCCGCAGCTCCCTTCCCGCGGCCTGCCCGAGGACGTGCGCGCCCGGATGACCGAGCAGGCCTCCCAGCGGGACGCGGCCTTCGAAGCGCAGTTCAGCCACACCCGGCGCAGCTTCTCGGCCGAATGGGAGATGGTGCGCGCGGACGACCGGGCCTGGGGCCTCGACGTGTCCGCGCGGCGGGAGATGTTCCTCACCTGCTTCGGGCTGACCGCGGCGGATCTGGCCGGAAAGACCGTCCTCGACGCGGGCTGCGGCCACGGCGAGGTGGAGGCGGCGCTCGCCGGCACCGGCGCCGAGGTCTTCGCGATGGACCTTTCGTCCACCGTGGACGACGTGCGGCGCCGCGTCGGAAACCCGAGCCTCCACCTCGTGCAGGGGAACGTCCACACCCCGCCCTTCAAGGCGCGTGCCTTCGATCTCGTGCACAGCGCGGGCGTGCTGCATCACACGCCGGACACGCGAACCGGCTTCCGCGCGGTGGCCCAGTGCCTGCGGCCCGGCGGCGCCTGCTACATCGAGGTGTACTCGGCGGAGCGCAAGAGCAAGGTCGCCCATGCCCTCGTGTCCGCCGCCCGGCGCGTCACCGTGCACCTTCCCCATCCGCTGCTGCGCGCGGCCTGCGCGGCCGGCGCCCCGCTGCTCTGGACGCTGAGCCACGCCTACAACACGGCCACGGGGCGCGAGGTCTACCGCCGGCGCACGCTGCGCGAGGCGCGGCTGTCCCTCTTCGACGGCTTCTCGCCCCGCTTCGCCCACCACCACCGGACGGACGAGGTGATGGAGTGGTTCGCGGAGCTCGGCTTCACGCGCCTGCGGAAGACCTACGACCAGAAGAACGGGTTCGGCATCGTGGGCGTGCTCGTCCCGACGGCATGAGGGAGGGGCGAGCGCGCGTGGTGCTGCTGGCCGGCCAGCTCGGACGCGGCGGCGCGGAGGCGCAGCTCGTGGAGCTGGCGGCCGGCCTCGATCGCGCCCGTTACGACGTGAGCGTCCTCCTCCTCGGCGCGCGCAACGAGCACGCGGAGCGCCTGGCCGCGGCGGGCGTGCCCGTGGCCAGCCTCGGCAAGCGCGGCCCCTGGGACGTCGCGGTGGCGCGGCGGCTGGCGCGGTACCTGCGCGAGCAGCGCCCGGACCTCCTTCACGCGACCCTCTTCCATGCGAACCTGCTCGCCGCCGCCCTGGCCCGCCGCGCCGGCGTGGGCGCGCTGGTCCTTTCCCAGCGCGGTTCCTACGAGCACAACCTGCCGCTGCCCGTGCCCGCCTTCTGGCGCGGCCTGGCCCGTCGCGCCGCCCGTCGCGCGGACGCGCTCATCGTCAACTCGGCGGCGGCGGCGCAGGAGGAGAGAGCCGCGGGAGTTCCCGCGGCCAAGATCGTGACGATCCCGAACGGCGTGGCCATCCCCGCCGCGCCCTCGCCCTCGCGCGCGGACCTCGGCCTGCCCGGCGACGGTCCGCTCGTCGTCTCCGTCGGCCGGCTCGAGCCGGTCAAGGGACAGCGGGTGCTCCTCGAAGCCTGGGCCCAGGTCCGCGCCCGCCATCCGCAGGCGCGCCTGGCCGTGCTCGGGGAGGGCTCGCAACGCGACGCCCTCCGTGCCCTGGCGGAGCGCCTCGGCGTCTCGGGTCAGGTGGCGTGGCTGGGCGAGCGACCCGCCGGGCCCTACATCGCGGCGGCGGACCTCCTCGTCCAGGCCTCGCTCAGCGAAGGGATGCCCAACGCGGTGCTGGAGGCCATGGCCCTCGGCACCGCGATCGTGGCCACGCGCGTCGGGGGCACGCCCGAGGTGGTGGTGGATGGAGTGACGGGAACCCTGGTGGCCGCGGGCGACGCCGCCGCGCTCGCCGCCGGGATCACCCGGATGCTCGACGATCCCGATGCGCGCTCACGCCACTCCCGCGCCGCGCGCGAGCGGGCGCAACGGCAGTTTTCGCCGGAGGCGATGGTGGCGGCGACGGAAGCCGTGTACGAGCGCGTGCTGGCGGCGCGGCGCGGCCCGCGCAAGGTCCTGGTCTTCGGCCATCGCCCCTATCCCAGCGATCACGCCGTGCTGGAGACGGTGTACACGCGCGAGCTGCCGGCATTGGGCTGGACACCGGTGTGGGTGCTCCAGCCCGCGGAGGCCGCCGACTCCGGACGGCGCGCGGAATGGAACGGGACGCCCGTCTACGTGACGGACCGGCGGCACGGGTCCGGTCCGCGCCGGCACGTCGAGCTCCTCTTCCAGTACATCCGGGTGGGAAGCGAAGCCTTGCGCGCCCATGACGTCGCCCTCGTCCAGGCCCGCACGGGGATGCCGGAAGGCCTCGCCGCCTGGTGGCTGGCCCGCCGGCACCAGAAGCCGTTCGTGTTCCAGTGCTCGTTCCCCGTCGCTCTTTCCCGCCGGCTGGCGCTGGAAGCGCGGGGTCGGAAATGGCTGGCGCGCACCACCGCGGGCGTGGAGAACCTGATTCGCGACGGCATCGGGAAGCGAGCCCATCTGGTCCTGGCGATCAGCGACGAGATGGCGCGCCAGTGGCCACGCCCCTCTCCGCGCGTGGAGGTCCTTCCTCTGGGCGCCGACGTGTCGGTCGTACCCGAAGACGTGACGCCGGTGAGCGCGCCTTCCGCGAGCGTGATCTACTTCGGATCGATGGACGCCAAACGGGACCTTCAATTCCTGCTGCGCGTATTCGCGCGCGTGGTGAAGGCGCTTCCGGACGCGCATCTCCTGATGCTGGGTGATGCTCGCGGGTCCGGCCTGGAAGGCGCCGCATCGTCGATGGACCTGGCCGAACGCGTGACTTTCCTGGATCGTGTGCCCCGCCGGGAGGTTCCTCGGTACCTCCGCGCGGCCCGCTGCTCGGTGGCCGCCATCCCGCCCACGCCGCTGTACCGGGTCAGCTCCGCCACCAAGGTCGTGGAGAGCCTCGCCCTGGCGGTCCCGGTCGTGGCGAATCGCGAGATCCCGGATCAGCGGGAGCTCATCGAAGCGAGTGGGGGTGGGTACTGTCCTCCCTATGAGGAGGCGGCGTTCACGGAGTCGCTGGTCGCACTCCTGGCCGACGCGGAGGAGGCGAGACGGCGGGGCGGGGCCGGCCGACGTTATGTGGTGGAGCATCGCAGCTACGCCGTGCTCGCGAAGCGACTGGCCGGCTGGTACGACGAAACCCTCGCCGCCGCCCGCCCCCGCCCATGAGCGTGGACGCCCGGGCGCTGGCCGATGTCGCGCGCCTCTACCGAACCGATCCTCGATGGCTAGCCGTGCGGATCGGCGATTTGTTCGGCCGGTCCGACTTCACGGGCCTGCGCGTACTCGACGTCGGCGCCGGACGCGGCCTGCATTCGAGCGCGCTGGCGGCCCTCGGAGCCCGCGAAGTCGTCGCCCTGGAGCCGGACCTCGACGGGTCGCGCGGCGGATCGGCTGCGGTCCTCGAGTCCAACGCCAAACAGCTCGGGCTTTCGAACGTCCGTGCTCTCCGCTGCACCCTGGATGACTTTGGCGATGATGCGGAACCCTTCGACCTCATCCTCCTCTACGCCGTCGTGAACCACCTCGACGAGACCCATGTACAGACTCTCGACCGCTCACCCGAGAGCCGGGCACGATTCACGGCGATCCTGCGTTCCTTGCGAGACCGCCTCCGACCGGGCGGCGAGGTCGTCATCTTCGATGCCGCCCGCCATCACATGCTGGAGCCCCTGTTGCGGGCCGGCGTGCTGCGGCGGCACCCGCTGGCCCCGACCATCGAATGGCACAAACACCAGGATCCCGACGTGTGGGCCCAGCTCCTCCGCGACGTGGGCTTCGCCCGGGTGGACTCCCACTGGGCCGCCTTCTCCCGTTACGCCTGGGTCCGGTGGCTGCTTGGGGGAAGACGATGGGCAGCGGCACTCCTCTCGCCCCGATTCGTCGTCCGAGCGCGCCGATGACCATCGACGTGCCAGCGGCGGTCCGCTACGTCAAAGGGCTGCAGACGGACGCCGGGTCCTATCGCATGGCGGCGGCGGTGGAGGGTACGCTCTTCACCGACCTGTTCGCGTTCTTCGTCCTCCATCTGGCGGCGGCGCCCGGCGACAATCCGCATGAGCCGCTGCGTACGCGCCTGCTCGAGGCCCAGGATGCCGCCACCGGAATGTGGGCGTCCGCGGGGCGCCGTAACGGAGCGGATTCGTTGCACACGGCGGAGTACGTGAGTCGCCAGCTCACGACGTTCGTCCTCGCGGCGCTGGCCGCGATGGGCACGGCGCCCCGTCGCCACGTGGGCATGCTCGACTCGTACTCCACGGTGACCGCCCTGCGCGAGGCGCTCGATGCCCTGCCCTGGAGGGTCAACCCCTGGCACAGCGGCAACCGGGCCATGCAGATCGGATCGCTGCTGGCCTGGGACCTCCACCATGGGAGGGGCGATGCCGCGTCACCCCTTCTGGAGGCCTGGTTCGAATGGCACGAGCAGGCGGTCCGGCCAGACAGCGGCTTCTGGGGCGAGGGCCATCGCGCCGATTGGCACGTCGGCATGGGCGGGGCCGCGCATCAGTACGTCATCTACGACTACTGCCGACGTCGTCCCCCTCACCTGGAGCGGGCCGTGGAGCGAACGCTACGCCTGCAGTATGCCGACGGGCGTTTCTGGCCCGTGGCCGGCGGCGGATCGTGCTACGAGCTGGATGCGATCCAGATCCTTCGCGTGGGCCATCGCCATTTGCCCGGCTGGAGGGCGCGCATCGAGGCCGCCGCGCGGCGGGTGGTCGGCGTCCTCCTCGCGAGCGCCAACCCCGACGGAGGATTCTGCTGGGCTCGCCGGCGTTGGTTCGACGTGCCGGACCTCGTCCGCAACCTCGCCATCACCGGCGATCCGCGGTCGATGTTCTGGTCGCTGCGGGCCCAGGCGAACGCCCACGTTCTGCGGCACCGGGAAACGAGGGACACGGCCTGGGCTCGCGACGCCCACGACGTCGGGGAGAGCAGCCTCTTCGATACGTGGTTCCGCTTGCTGACGGCGGCCCAGATCCACACCATCACGGCAGATCCGCGCGTCCAGGGGCCACCCTGGCGCTCGCTGCCCGCCCCGAACTGGGGCTGTTTCTGAGGCCGGTCGTGATACGATAAGTCCTTTTTCGAGGGGCTTTTGCGCGCGCTCATCGTCGGCTGCGGATGGATCGCCGGCCGCCACCTTCCAAACCTCATTCCCGAGGATCACAGGCATGGCTGAGTTCCAGCTCGGGTCGCGGAAGATTGGCGAAGATCATCCCCCCTTCGTGATCGCGGAGGTCGGCATCAACCACGAGGGCGAGCTGTGGAAGGCCCTCGCCTGCGTGGACGCGGCCGTGGCCGCCGGCGCGGAGTGCGTGAAGTTCCAGACCCACATCACCGAAGCCGAGATGCTCGAGACGGACATGCGTCCGGGGAAGATCAGCGAAGAGCGGCTCTGGGACATCATCAAGCGCTGCGAGCTCAGCGCGGACAAGGAGCGCGAGGTCAAGGAGTACTGCGAGAGCCGCGGCGTGATGTTCTTCTGCACTCCCTTCTCGCGCGAGGCGGCCGACCGTCTCGAGAAGCTCGACGTCGTCGGGTTCAAGATCGGCTCCGGCGAATGCAACAACCTCCCCCTCCTGCGCCACATCGCGCGCAAGGGGCGGCCCATGGTGCTCTCCACGGGCATGAACGACCTCGCGTCCGTGCGGCGCTCGGTGGCGGCCATCCAGGAGCTCGGCTGCCCGCTGATGCTCATGCATTGCACGTCGACCTATCCGAGCCAGCCCTCCGAGATGCGCCTGGGTGCGATCACCCAGCTCCGTTCGGAGTTCGGCCTGGCGGTGGGCCTCTCCGATCATTCCCGCGGCATCTACACCGCGCTGGGCGCGGTGGCCCTGGGTGCCTGCGCGCTGGAGAAGCATTTCACCCTGACCCAGAAATGGCCGGGACCGGATGTGCCCTTCTCCATCGAGCCCTCGGACCTGGAGCATCTGATCAAGGGCAGCCGCGCCATCTGGGAGGCGCGCGGAGGCGAAAAGACCGTCCTCGCCAACGAGCAACCCGTCATCGACTTCGCGTACGCCTCCGTCGTTTCCATCGCGCCGCTGCGTCGCGGCGAGCTGTTCTCGGACAAGAACACCTGGGTGAAGCGGCCGGGCAACGGGCCGCTCCGCGCGGCGGACCTGGAAAGCGTGATCGGGCGGGCGGCGTCCCGGGACATCCCGGCCGGCGTGCAGATCCAGCCGTCGGACCTCGCCTGACGACCGTACGTGGGATGACGGCCGCGGAGCATTGGACGAGCGAGACCGTCTGCGTCACCGGCGGCGGCGGGCGGGTCGGCACCCGGCTGGTGGCGCGCCTGCGCGAGCTGCCGGTGCGTGACGTGGCCGTCTTCCGCGGCGACCTCCTGGCCGAGGGAGCGATCGATCGCGCCCTCGACGGCGCGACGACCGTGTTCCACCTCGCCGCGCGCACGGTGGTCGAGGATTCCTTCCGCGATCCCGGCGCCCATTTCCGCACGAACACCCTGGGCACCCTCGCCCTCCTCGAGGCCTGCCGCCGACGGGGCACGCGCAAGGTGGTCTTCACCTCCACCGGACTCGTCTACGGGCATCCCCGCGAGATCCCGGTGCCCGAAACGCATCCGACTTTTCCCGTCTCGCCCTACGCCGCGAGCAAGCTGGCCGCGGAGGCGGCCTTGCAGGCCTACGCGAGCGCCTTCGGGATGTCGGTGGAGATCGCGCGGATGTCCAACCTGTACGGCACCGATCATCCGGAGACCGTCGTCGGCCGCGCCCTGGCCGCGGCGTGCCGCGGCGAGGACATCGTGGTGCGCGAGCTGGGCACCGTCCGCGATTTCCTGCACGTGGACGACGCCGTAGAAGGTCTCATCCGGCTGGCCCAGGCGGGGGGCGAGCCCGGGTGCCGGGTGGTCAACCTCTCGACCGGGCGCGGCACGTCGATCGGAGAGCTGCTCGAGACGCTCCTGCGCGTGGTGGCGGAGGGCGGCGGCCCCGTCCTGCGCTCCCGCGCGGAGGACGCGGGCGCGCCCGACGCCGTCCCCGAGATCGTGCTCGCCAACGCGGCGCTCCAGGCCCGAACGGGTTGGGTGCCGGCGGTGAACCTGGAAACGGGCCTGCGCCAGGCCTGGACCGAGGCGCGGCGGGTCCCCGCGGCGCGAGAGAGCGGAACATGACCCGCCGCCGCGTCGCCCTCTTCACGGGAAACCGCGCGGAGTACGGCCTCCAGTACCCGATCCTCAAGGCGGTGGCGGCGGACGAGCGGCTCGAATACGCGCTGCTCGTGTCCGGCGCCCACCTCAAGGAGGACTTCGGACGGACGGTCGACGAGATCCGGCGGGACGGCTTCCGCATCCACGCCGAGGTCCGGATCGACATGGCGGAAGACGACCTCGGCGCCACCGCGCGCGCGATCGGGTCCGGCATCCTGAGCCTGAGCCCGGTCCTGGCCGAGCTGCGTCCGGACGTCATGGTCGTCTACGCCGATCGGTTCGAAGGCTTCTCGGCCCTCGTCACCAGCACGCAGATGGGGATCGCGACCGCCCACATCGAGGGCGGCGACTACACCGAGGGCGGGGCGCTGGACGATTCGGTGCGCCACGCCATGACCAAGCTCGCGCACCTCCACTTCACGACGAACGAGGAGGCGGCCGAGCGCGTGCGCCGGCTGGGCGAGGAGCCCTGGCGCGTGCACAACGTGGGCTCGCCGGCCCTGGACCTCGTGGCCGAGGGCCGCTACGCCGGACGCGAAGACGTCTACCGGAAGTACGGCCTCGACCCGGCGCGGCCCATCCTGATCTTCACGCAGCATTCCGTGGCCACCGAGCACGAGCGCGCCGCCGACCAGGTCCGCCCCGCCCTGGCTGCGCTCGAAGAGGCGGGCCGCCGCTGGGGCTGCCAGGTGATCCTCACCTACCCGAACGACGACGCGGGAGGGCGCCGGATCGCGGCCGAGCTCGAGGCCTTCGCCGCGCGCGGCCTTCCGTTCGTTCAGCTCCACCGGAGCCTGGGTCGGTTCCACTATCACGGCGTGCTGGCGGTGGCCGCGGCCTACGTGGGCAACTCCTCGAGCGGCATCAAGGAGACGCCCGCCTTCCGCTGCCCGGTCGTCAACGTGGGCAGCCGGCAGCGCGGACGCCTGCGCGCGCGGAACGTCCTCGACGTCGGCTACGACACGGCGGAGATCGTCGAGGGCATCCGCCGCTGCCTGGAGGACCAGGCCTTCCTCGAGACCGTGCGCACCTGCGCGAACCCCTACGGCGCGGGCAACGCGGGACGGCGGATCGCGGACGTCCTCGCCACCGTCCCCCTGGACGCCCGCCTCATACAGAAGAAGATGACCTTCTGATGGCGGCCTCGCCGACGGTCCTGGCCACGATCTGCGCGCGCGGGGGCTCGAAGGGCGTCCCCGGGAAGAACCTGCGTCCGCTCCTCGGCCGGCCGATGATCGCCTACGCGATCGAATGCGCTCAGGCCTGTCCGCGCATCGACGCCATCGTCGTCTCCACGGACGACGATCGCATCGCCCGGGCCGCCGAGGACTGCGGCCTCGAGGTACCGTTCCGTCGGCCGGAACGGCTCTCCTCCGATGTCGCCCCCAAGCTCCCCGTGATCCTGCACGCGGCGAAATGGATGGAGGAGAACCGCGGCCTGCGCCCCTCGTTCGTCCTGGACCTCGACGTGACGGTTCCGCTCCGGGCGCCCGAGGACATCACGGCCTGCGTGACGGCGCTGGAGGACGGCGGCTGGGACGCCGTCATCACCGTCTACGAGCCGGAGCGAAACCCGTACTTCAACATGGTCGAGGTGACGGAGGGACGCGCCCGGCCCGCCAAGACGCCGCCGCGGCCGATCACGCGCCGCCAGGACGCTCCGCAGGTCCTCAGCGTGAGCGGGTCGGTGTTCGCGTTCCGTCGCGAGTTTCTCGATCGCGGGGACTACATCTACGATGGGCGGGTCGGGGTGGTCGAGATTCCTCGCGCCCGCGCGATCGACGTCGACGCCGAGGTGGATCTCGCGTTCGTGGAGTTCCTGATGCGCCGATCGCGCGGCGCGCCGGAGCGTTAGGCATGCGGCGCACTGACTGGAGCCGGTTGCGCGTGGGTCCCGACGCGACCGTGCGCGAGACGCTCGCCGTCATCGATCGGGGCAAGGCCGGGATCGCCCTCGTCACCGATCCGCACGACCGGCTCCTGGGCACCGTGACCGACGGTGACGTGCGCCGCGGCATCCTGGCCAACCGGTCCCTCGACGGGCCGGTCTCGACCGTGATGTTCACGCGCTTTGTCGGCCTCCCGGCCGGTGCCACGGATGCGGAGGCCCTCGACGTCATGCAGGCCCACCAGGTGCGACAGGTTCCGCTGCTGGAGAGCGATGGCCGGGTGGTCGGCATCGTGTGCCTCGACGAGCTCCTGCCCGCGGCGAATGCGCGCCCGAACTGGGTCGTGGTCATGGCCGGGGGAGAAGGCCGCCGTCTGCGCCCTCTCACCGACGACCGCCCCAAGCCCATGTTGCTCGTGGGCGACCAGCCCCTGCTCGAGATCACCGTGCGGCGGCTCGCCAGCCAGGGCCTCCGGCGCATCTTCCTCGCCGTCCACTACCAGCGGGACAAGATCGAGGACCACTTCGGCGACGGCACGGCTCTGGGCTGCCAGATCGAGTACATCCGGGAGCCCGTCCCGCTCGACACCGGAGGCGCGCTGGGCCTCCTGCCCGAAATGCCCAGCCATCCGCTCCTGGTCGTCAACGGCGACGTGGTCACGGACGTCGACTTCGCGGCTCTGCTCGACCACCATCGCCAGCACGGAGGAGCGGCCACGGTCTCCGTCCGTCCCTTCTCGCAGCAGATCCCCTACGGCGTCGTGCGCTGCGTCGGGGAACGGATCGAGGGGATCGAGGAGAAGCCGGTGCAGCACTCGTTCATCAACGCCGGCATCTACGTGATCGAGCCCCGCCTGGTCGCCCTCGTCCCCCCCGGCGAGCGCTATGCACTGACCCAGCTCGTGGAGGACGCCCTGGCCGCCGGCGAGAAGGTGGTGCCCTTCGTCATCCATGAGCGCTGGGTGGACATCGGCCAGCCGCACGACTACCAGAGCGTGCGGGACGGCGTCGACTGAGATGGAGTGGTCCGGCCGGCGCGTCCTCGTCACGGGAGCGGGCGGCTTCATCGGCAGCCACCTCGCGGAGGCTCTCGCGCGGCGCGGGGCCCGCGTGCGCGCGCTGGTGCGCTACACCTCGACCGGCGGCGCGGGCTGGCTCGAGAGCCGATCGGGCGTACCCCCGGGGTCCATCGAGATCTTCGCCGGGGATGTGCGGGACCGCAGTCGCATGGAAGCGGCCGTCGCCGGGTGCGATGTGATCTTCCATCTCGCTGCCCTCATCTCCATCCCGTGGTCCTACGAGGCGCCCCAGTCGTACCTGGACACGAACGTAGGGGGCACCCTCAACCTCCTCGAGGCCTGTCGCCGCGCCGACGGCGTGCGCTTCGTGCAGACGTCGACCTCGGAGGTCTACGGGACGCCGCAGCAGGTGCCGATCACGGAGGCGCACCCGTTGCAGGCCCAGTCGCCCTATGCCGCCACCAAGGCCGGAGCCGACCAGCTCGTGCTCTCCTATGGCGCGAGCTTCGGGGTGCGCGCGACCGTCCTGCGGCCGTTCAACACGTATGGTCCACGTCAGTCCACTCGCGGCGTCCTTCCCACCATCCTGGCCCAGCTCCTGAACGGCCGGCCGGTGGTACGTCTGGGATCGCTGTGGCCGCGCCGCGATCTCACCTACGTGGACGATACGGTGGCCGGGTTCGTGGCCGCGGCGGAGCGCGAGGAGGCGGTGGGGCGCACGGTGCATCTCGGGACCGGGCGCGATGTCTCGATCCAGGAGCTCGCGGAGACGGCGATGCGCGTGCTCGGCCTGCACGCGGAGCTGGAGTCGGTGGCGGAGCGCACGCGGCCGGAGGCGAGCGAGGTGCGGCGTCTCGTCTCCTCGCCGGAGCTGGCCCGCACTCTCCTGGGCTGGCGGCCGGCCGTCTCTCTCGAAGACGGTATCGCGCGCACGGCGGAGTGGATGCGGAGCCGGCTGGGTGACTTCCGTCCGGACGAGTACGCAGTGTGATGCCATGAACGTGCTCTGCCTCACCCAGGCGCGCAGCCTCGACCTCTTCCACGGCCTCGTGCGCGCGCTGGCGACGAAGGCGCCGGTTGGACGCGCCGGATACTACGTCGCCGATCGCAAGTACTACCGGCGCTTCCTGGCCGAGCACCCGGCGCTGGAAGCGGAGACGGTGGTCGCCCACGAGTGGGACGCCATGGCCCGGGCGGCCCGCGGCCGGCCCGATGTCGCCCGTCTGCGCGCGCTGGAAGCGCGTCTGGGCGATCCGGTTCTCTGGGGAGCCCTGCTCGCCGATCGTCGCGTGATCCTCGGGCGCAACGCGACGTTCCGGCAGGAATACGCCCCGCGTTACGACCACGATCGGATGCTGCGGATCCTCGAAGAGACGGCGTCGACGCTGGAGAGCTTGTTCGACGAGGTGCGGCCCGACGTCGTGCTCTCGTTCATCTGCGTCACGGTGGGCGACTACCTGGGCCAGCTCATCGCGCGCGCGCGCGGGATCCCCTTCCTGAACCTGCGTCCGACCCGCATCGCCAACTTCGTCCATTTCTCCGATACGGTCCTCGAGCCCTCCGCCCGCATCACCGCCGCCTACCAGGCACGGCGCGCGCGGCGGCCCGCCGACGACTGGCAGCGACAGGCCGCTCAATACGTGGCGCGCGTCCAGCGTGGAGACGCGAGATACGAGGGAGTGCTGGAAGCGCCGGCTCCCGGGCCACGCCGCGGACTTTTCGCCCGCGCGGCTCACCTCGCGCGTGCGCTCGGCGAGCACTACGCCCTGGAGACCGACACTCACCATGACCCCGAATACCTCCAGGCGCTGTGGCACTCGAAGGTGGTCGCGCCCCTCCGGCGCGCGCGCCTGGGCCGCCTCTGTGCCGAGGCGGGAGGCGGCGGGGACCGCGAGTACGTGCTCTTCCCGCTCCACACCGAGCCCGAGGTCACGCTCCTCGTGTACAGCCCGGCCTGCCGCAACCAGGTGGAGGTCGTGCGCAACCTGGCCCAGTCGCTGCCCGTGGGCATGGAAGTGCTGGTCAAGGAGCATCCCGCGGCCCTGGGAAAGCGGCCGCTGACCTATTACCGGCGGCTGCTGGAGATCCCCAACGTGCGCCTGGCGGGTCCCGGATCGTCCTCCGGGCCCCTCATAGAGAAGGCCCGTTTCGTGGCGACGGTGGCCGGCACCATAGGTCTGGAGGCTGCCTTTCGCTCCCGGCCCGTCCTCCTCTTCGGCCACGCCCCGTACGAGATCCTCCCGCAGACGATGGTGCGACGCGTCACCGATTTCAACGCCACCGCGGCCGCCGTCCACGAACTGCTCCGGGGACACGAGCACGACGAGGAGGCCCTGGAGGATTACGTGGCGGCGGTGATGGCGGAGTCGGTGAGAGTCGACCTGTATTCGCGCCTTCTCCGCCGCGCGGACGCCTACAGCGAGCGTGGACGCACGGCCACCCAGGAGGCCGAGCGCGAGGCGGACCTGGCTTCCCTGGCCGGATACACCCTGCGGTGCCTGGCCCGGGAGCAGTCGGTCACGCCACACCTGGCCGCGACGGAGCGCGTGTGAGCGCGGCCTCCGCACGGCCCGCTCCGGAGGCGGAGCCCCCCCTCGGAGCGCCTCAGCCAGCGGCGACGCCGATCCAGACCGTGTTCCTGGCGGTGGCCCAGGGATTCGCATCCCGCTATCTCCTGCGGACGGACGTCCTGCGCGGCCTGCTGGACGGGGGCGCGCGCGTCGTCGTGCTCGCGCCGAATCCGGACGAGGAATACCTCGTTCGGGAGTTCGCCCCGCGCGGCATCGTGCTGGAGCCGTTGCGGGCGGACCGCTACGCGCGCTATGCGAACCGGCGGCTGTACCAGGTCCTGCGCAACCTCCGCTGGAATGCCATGAACGGCCGCATGGATCTGCACACCATCGATGTGCGCTACTCCGTCTTCCGGCGTCAGCGCCGGGGCGACGGACTGCTGCGACGAGCCTACAACCTCGCCTTCGATGCGACGGTGGCCCTGCTGCGCCGGTCACGTGCGCTGCGGCGCGCCCTGCAGGCCCTGGAGAACCGGCTCTTCACCCCGACCGTCCACGCCGACCTGTTCGAGCGCTACCGGCCTTCCAAGCTGGTGGTGACCAGCCTGGGCGTCATGCACTACGACCATCTCCTGATGCGCGAAGCGCACGCGCACGGGGTCAAGGTCGTGAGCGTGGTGCTGAGCTGGGACAACACGAGCACCAAGGGAATGCCGGGCGCAGAACCCGACGTGGTGGTGGCCTGGACGGAAACCATGAAACAGGAGCTGATCGGCTACTCCGACATTCCGGCCTCGCGCGTCGTGGTGGGGGGAGTGGCGCACTTCGACTCGCACTTCCGCCGCGAGGGGCTCCCCAGCCGCCACGAACTGTTCGCCCGGTTCGGGCTCGATCCCGCCAAGAAGCTCCTTTTCTTCGCCCTCCGCTCCCCGAACAAGTTTCCATGGAACCCGGAGATCGTGGAGCGGCTGGCCCGCGCCCTCGCGGAGGGTCGCTTCGCGCAGCCCTGCCAGCTCCTCGTCCGGCTGCATCCGCTCAACTTCAACGTCCGGGACGGCCGGTACCGCTACGAGCAGGACACGGCCGCCCACATGGCGCTGCGCCGGAAGTACCCGGACGTGTTCTACGACGTCCCCAGTACCCTCTCCACGCGCCTGGCCATGGACATGCCCACCCAGGAGATGACGAAGCTGGGATCGATCCTCGCCCACGCCGACGTCCTGCTCAGCTTCTTCTCCACCATGATGCTGGAGGCGAGCATTTTCGACCTGCCCATGGTCAACGTGTGCTTCTACACGCACAACGAGTACCTGGCCAAGGACGACTTCACGGCCGTGGATTTCCCGCACATCCGACGCGTGACGGGCACGGGAGGGATGCGCTCGGCCTTCAACGAGGACGAGCTCGTCCACCACGTCAACACGTACCTGCACGACCGCTCGACCGATGCGGAGGGACGCCGCCGCCTCCGGGAGCAGGAATGCGGCCCCTTCCCCGGCGAAGCGGGTCTGCGCGTCGCGCGGACGATCCTGGAGACCTGATGGTGCACACGTTCGATCGTGAGCTGACCCTGGCTGGCCGCAAGGTTGGAGACGCGGGCCGCGTGTTCGTGATCGCGGAGGCGGGGGTGGCCCATTTCGGCAGCCTGGAGAAGGCGCGGGGCCTGGTCGACCTCGCCGTGCGGGCGGGCGCGGACGTCGTGAAGTTCCAGGTCTTCCGCGCCGACGACCTCGTGGCCTCCGCGGCGCCGGACTGGCAGAGCCGCCTGCGCCGCCGCGAGCTGCCGCCGGAGGCCTTCCGCGAGATCCGTGACTATTGCGCCTCCGCCGGGATCCCCTTCTGCGCCACCGCCCACGACGAGGGGAGCCTCGACGTGCTGGACGAGCTGGGCGTGCCCTTCTACAAGATCGGCTCCGGCGAGGTCTCCAACTGGAAGTTCGTCGACAACGTCGCGCGCCGGGGCAAGCCGGTCGTGCTCTCCACCGGCATGTACACCCTCGACGACGTGGCGCGTGCGGTCGATACCGTCGCCGCCGCCGGCAACCCCGCGCTCGCGCTCCTCCATTGCGTCACCCGGTACCCCACGAACCCATCGGAGGCGAACCTGCTGGCCATGAACACGCTCCGCGACCGCTTCGGGGTCGTCGTCGGGTACTCCGACCACACGAAGGGCTTCCATGTCCCGCTGGCCGCGGTGGCCCTCGGGGCCCGCATCGTCGAGAAGCACATCACGCTCGACTACGACGTGCCCGACGCCCAGGACTGGAAGGTGTCCTGCGGTCCGGCCGACTTCCCCGACTTCGTGCGCCAGGTGCGGGAGATCGAAGCCGCCCTGGGAACGGGCATCAAGGCGCCGGTGGCCTCGGAGGCGGAGAGCCTGGCCTGGGCCCGCAAGAGCCTGGTGGCGGCGGTGGACATCGAAGAGGGGGCCCGGATCACGGATGCCATGCTGCGGGCCAAGCGGCCGGGGACGGGGATCTCGCCCGCCGATTCCGACAAGGTGGTCGGCCGCACCGCGCGCGAGCGCATCGCGCAAGACACCCTCGTCCGGTGGGACCAGATCCGATGAGCAAGCGGAAGGTCTGCGTCATCATCACGACGCGCGGCAACTACGCCAAGATGAAGTCCGTCATCCGCCACGTCCAGGAGGCGGAGGACCTCGAGCTGCAGCTCATCGTGGGCGGCGGCGCCATCCTGCCCAAGTACGGCAACATCATGGCCTCGCCGGAGATGCGTGACCTGCGGGTCGACCGCGTCATCCATTTCCTGGTGGAAGGCGAGAACCCGGTGGCCATGGCCAAGTCCGCGGGCCTGGCCGTCACCGAGTTCAGCACCGCCTTCGAGAACCTGCGCCCCGACGTCGTCCTCGTCATTGCCGACCGCTTCGAATGCCTGGCCATCGCGATGGCGGCCAGCTACATGAACGTGCCCCTGGCCCATGTGGAGGGGGGCGAGGTGTCGGGCTCCATCGACGAAAGCGTGCGACACGCGATCAGCAAGCTCTCGCACCTCCACTTCCCGGCCACGCAGGAAGCGGCCGACCGCCTGGTGCGCATGGGCGAAGACCCCGCCACCGTCTTCCCTGTCGGCTGCACGAGCCTCGACGTGATCGCCGCCCTCGACCTCGGCGACCTGCGTGGAGTGACCGCCTCCCAGGAGACGGGCGGCGTGGGCGCTCGCGTCGATCTGTCGAAGCCGTACCTCGTGGTGATCCAGCACCCCGTCACCACCGAGTACGCGAGCAACCTGGCCCACGTCCAGGAGACGATCGAGGCGGTGGAGGCGCTGGAAATGCCGACGGTATGGGTGTGGCCGAACATGGATGCGGGCTCGGACGGCATCTCCAAAGGCCTGCGGGTGTACCGCGAGACGCGCCATCCGCAGCGGGTGCACTTCTTCAAGAGCCTCACCATCGAGCATTACGCACCCCTTCTCCGCAACGCCGCCTGCATCCTCGGGAACTCGAGCAGCGGCATCCGCGAGTCGGCCTTCCTGGGCACTCCCTGCGTGAACATCGGCTCCCGGCAGGCCGGCCGCGAGCGAGCCCGCAACGTGGTCGACGTCGGCTATGACCGCCGGGAGATCGCCGCCGCCGTGCGGGGCCAGCTCGCCCACGGCCGGTTCCCCGCCGATCACGTGTACGGCGACGGCAAGGCCGGAGGCCGCATCGTGGAGGTCCTGCGCAGCTTCAGGTTCAACCTCCAGAAGCAGATCGCTTACTGACGATGGCGAGACCCGTCGCGCTCTACTACGACGTGCTCCAGTTCCACCCCGAGAACGTGGATCTCCTGCACGCCTCGTTCGAGGTCGTGAGGCTGCCGGATCCCGGCCACGACTCTCCCGAAGTGCTGGCCCGAGTGGACGCGGCCTTTGCCCCGCTTGGATTCCATTTCGGCGCGGAGAAGATCGACCTCGCCCCGAGGCTGAAGGTCATCGGGTCCAACACCACCGGCCATCCTCACATCGACGTCGCCTACGCCGAGCGCCGCGGCATCCGCGTGGCGACGCTCAAGGGACAGCGCGAGTTCCTCTGGGGCATCACGCCGACGGCGGAGCTCGCCTTCGGCCTCATCATCGCCCTCACGCGCAACCTCCTGCCCGCGGCGGCCGCGGCCCGGCGGGGCGAATGGAGCCGCTGGCCGTGGGCGGGACCGGCCATGCTCTCGCGGATGAGCCTCGGGGTGGCCGGCTACGGACGGCTGGGCCGGCTGGTGGCGCGGTATGGGCGCGCCTTCGGCATGAGCGTGACGTTCTACGACCCGCGCGTCGATCCCGCGGACGACCCGGCCGAGCGCGCCGATTCCCTGGCCGCGCTGGTCGCCGGCCGTGACGTCATCTCCGTCCATCTCCCCTATGAGCCGGAAACCGGCCACCTCTTCGACCACGCGCTCTTCGAGAAGTTCAAGCCCGGGGCCTTCCTGGTCAACACCGCTCGCGGCGAGCTCGTCGACCAGGCCGCCCTTCTCGACGCCCTCGAGCGTGGCCACCTGGCCGGAGCCGCCCTCGACGTCCTCGACGGCGAGTTCGAGCCCGGCTTCGAAGGCCGGCTCGCCCGGGAGCCCCTGTTCGCGTACGCCCAGACGCACGACAACCTCATCCTGACCCCGCATATCGGCGGGTCGACTCGCGATGCCTGGAAGCTGACCCAGGCCCACACCATCCGCCTGATGGTCGACAGCTTGAGGTCCTGACCGTGCGCTTGAGCGAAGAGGTGTGGGGTCTCATCACCGCCCGGGGCGCGTCGAAGACGATTCCCCTCAAGAACATGGTCGCCCTGAATGGCCGGCCGCTGATCGACTACGTCGTGCGGGCGGGACGCGCGACGTCCAGCCTGTCGCGACTCGTCTGCTCGACGGAGAGCAAGACCATAGCCGACCACTGCCGGGCCATCGGGGTCGAGGTCCACGACCGGCCCCCCGCGCTGGCCGAGGACAACGTACCGACCCTCGACGTGCTGCTCGAGTGCCTGGAGGGGCTCGGCCGTGACGAGCGGCCGCTGCCGGAAGCCATCGCGCTGCTCGAGCCGACGTCTCCCTTCCTCCTGCCCGCGCACATCGAGAGCTGCGTGGACCTCCTGCGGCGCCGGCGCGACGCCGACTCCGCCCAGACCATCGTGCCCGTACCCCACAACAACCACGCTTTCAATCAGCGCGTCCTGCGCGACGACGGAGTGCACTTCGTCTTCCCGGAGGAGCGTCGCCGGCATTACAACAAACAGCTCAAACCCGCCTTCTACGTGCACGGCAACCTGTTCGTGATCCGCACCCGCTGTCTCCTCGAGAAACGCGAGCTCCTGGGCGCGCTGTCCCTGCCCGTCGTCATACCGGGCCTATACGCGATGGACGTCGACGGGCCGGAGGACCTCGCCCTGGCCGAGTGCCTGCTGCAGTGCGGCGCGGTGAAGCTGCCGTGAAGAGGATCTCGGTCGTGATGAACGCCCGCCTGGAGTCGTCGCGGCTCGAGCGCAAGATGGTGAGGCCCTTCGCGGGGACGACGCTCATCGACATCGCGCTCGACAAGCTGGACCGCCTGGCCTACTTCGATCATCGCTTCCTGGCCGTGGCCGAGCCGGAGTTGAAGGAGCGTGCGCGGCGCCACGATAATGTCGAGATCCTGGAGAGACGAGCGGAAGCGGTAGCCCGGGGACCCCATCCGGTGATGGTCACCTTCGAGCACTACACGCGGATCCCCACGGAATACATCTTCGTGATCAATCCCTGCAGCGCATTCCTGTCCCCGGCTACGATCCGGCGCGCCTTCGACCTCGTGCAGTCCACCGAGCATCCGTCGTACCTTGCCGTGATCCCGACCCGGGAGTGGGTGTTCGACGCGGGGGGACGACCGCTGACTCACAAGGATCCACGTGCGCTCCAGAACACCAACAGCGGCTCTGCCCACTACAAGGCCAGCCAGGCCTTCTACGTCATCAACCGCGATCGCTTCATGGAAACGGGCGGCCTTCTCTGGACGCTGACTCCGGGCGACCCGCGGCTGGTCGAGATGCCGTCGGAGGAGGCGCATGACGTGGACACGGAGCTGGAGTTCGACTTCGCGTCCTTCCTCTATGCCCGGCAGGCGGCGGGCCAGGTTTCCGGTCATGGCTCACCGGACGGACGCTGACGTGGACCGGCGGGACCGGAAGGCGTTGCCCGTTGTCGACTAGCCGCGCCGAATACGACCTCGTCCTGGTCGTCACGACCTTTCGCCGGGTCATGGTCTATCTGTCGCTGCTGAAGGCGATGTCCGCGCACCACCGCATCGCCGTCTACGTCCTGCCCGGCAGCGAGCATGACGAGAAGAAGACGGGAGAGACCAACAAGCTCTTCCTCGACCGGTGTCGCGAGCTCGGCGGGGACGTGGTCGAGGGTCAGGCGCTCCGTGCCCGCATCGCCCTCATCCCGCAATGGCCGTACACCCCCGCCCAGCGCGACGCGCTGCGGCGGGACGTGGACGCGGAGGAGAACCACGTCCTCATCGGCGTCGCCACCGGCATGTTTCACATGGAGCACCTCGACGGAGTGCCGGTGCATCGGCTCCTCGTCGTGGATCTCGACCTCTTCCGGTTCCGCCTGGAGAACCGTCCCAGCGAGGCCGCCCTGTTGCGCGACGGGAACGCCGTGGTCGAGGTGGGGTTGCCGTTCACCCGTCATCCCGTGATGGATGACCTCGGGATCGACTATCTGCTGGCCAATCCGACTCCGCTCAGCCTTCCCACGCTACGCGCGCGCGTGTCCTACCTCCGTGCCGTTCGTCGCCTGCTCGCTCGTCTCCCCCCTTCCGACCGCGTCGCCCTCAAGCCCCACAACGCGGGCGAGACGCATGACTACATCGTGGTGCCGCGCGCACTGGCCCTCGTCCGGGGGCGCGCGATCCGTCCGCTGCGCCCGATCCTGCGGCGCCTGCTTGGCCTCGCCCTGGCTCTTCCCGACCGCGCCCAGGCCCGAGGACTCGCGCGGCAGGCACTCGAGCTTCTCGTCGCGCTCGAGTATCACGCTCTCCTGGAGCGGGTGACGCCGCTCCGCGACCTCACGCCGTACCACAATTTCAGTCTGGAAGTGCTCCTGCCCCAGGTGCGCAAGGGCGTGATCACGGGCCGCAGCAATACCCTCTGGCATGCGCTCTACTGCCGCCTGCCCGTCTACAACTGCGTCGATGAAGAGGGGTTGCCGGAAGAGACCGACAAGATGAACTTCCTCACCATGCGCTACCTGGGCGTCCCGTACTGCGACGGCGAGCTACGGTGCGACCCGGCCCTCTTCGCGCGCGTGCGCGACGAGGTGCGGCAACGCGATCTCGTGGCCTTCTACGAGACGCGCCTTTCGAGTCCGGTGGCGAGCGGCACGCATGGCTGAGCGCAGTCCGGGAGCGGCCGGACTCGTCTGGCGCGCCGCGGGGCCGCGGCGGCGCTCCGCGGCCATCGTGCTCGTGCTGACCCTCGTCTCCGCGCTCACGGAGACCGCGAGCCTCGGCATGATCCTGCCCCTGCTGCAGGTCATCATGGGCGCGCCCGGCCCGGGATCGCCCGGTGGCCGGCTCGCCCACCTCATGTCGGCGATCCCTCGTGACCGGCAGGTCCTGGCCGTCTGCGGCCTCGTCGCCGCCGTGTTCCTGCTGAAGGCGGTGGTGGCGGTGGGGAGGGACGAGGCGGCCACGCGGCTGGTCGGAGACCTGCGCCGCCACTGGTCGGTGGGCGCGCTCCGGCACACCCTCCTCTCGCCCCTGCCCTCGGTGCTGCACCACAAGCAGGGCGCGCTCCTCAACTCGATCGTCCAGGAACCGCTGTACGCGTCCAAGGCCGTCCGTGACTCCGTCGACTTCATCGCCCAGGTCTTCTTCTGCCTGTTCATGACCGTGCTGCTCCTGGCCGTCAACTGGAAGCTGACGCTGGCCACGGCCGCCGTCTCCATCGGCCTCGTGGCCGCCCTCTGGAATCGGACGCGCCGCACCTCCGTCGCCGCGGGCAAGGTCAAGACCGAGCTGAACCAGGAGCTGAGCGCGACGGTGGCGGAGAGCCTGGCCGGGATCCGCCAGCTCAAGACGTTCTCGGCCGAGGAGCGCGCGGTCGGGCACTACACGCGCACGCTCGACCATCTCCTGCACGTCGTTCTCTCCCTCCGCCGCCGTACCGTGCTCCCCGGGCAGGCGGTCGAGCTCGTCATCATCGTGCTCGTGTGCGGAGCCCTCCTCTACTACCGCTACGTCGCGCCCGCCGAGCCCTCGGTCGTCTTCCCCGTCCTGGGCCTCTTCATCGTGGCCGCCGACCGCCTCTACGGCGCCCTGGCCAAGCTCCTGGCCCAGCGCATGACGATCCTTTCCGAGCTGCCGTCGCTGCGTATCGCCCAGCACATGTCGGAGGGACCGGCGCCGGCCGACTCCGTAGGCGGCGGTCTCCCCGCGCCTCCCCTCGTGTCCGGAGTGCACATCGACCGCGTGGGGTTCGCCTACGACCCGCAGACGCCCGTGATCGAGGACCTGGAGGCCGTGATCGCCGCCGGGGAGATCACCGCGCTCGTCGGTCGTACCGGATGCGGCAAGTCCACGGTGTGCGACCTGCTGGCGCGTCTGGTCGACCCCACGGAGGGCCGCCTCCTGGTGGACGGCGTCCCTCTGCGCGACGTCGATCTGCTGGCCTGGCGGCGGCAGGTGGGCTACGTCTCGCAGGACTCCTTCCTGTTCCACGCCAGCCTCGCGGACAACATTCGCATCGGCAAGCCGGAAGCGACGGACGACGAAGTCCGGCGGGCGGCCCGCGAAGCGGAGGTCGAGGAGTTCCTGCCCACGCTGGACGCGGGCCTGGCCACCTCCATCGGGGAGCGCGGGACGCGCCTTTCCGGGGGCCAGCGGCAGCGCATCGCCCTCGCCCGCGCGCTCCTTCGGGAGCCGCGGCTCCTCCTCCTCGACGAGGCCACCAGCGCGCTCGACGGGGAGACCGAGCGCCGCATCCTGGCCCGGCTCAAGGACGGGCGGCGGACGGTGCTGCTGGTGACGCATCGCCTCGCCACGCTCGCCCTCGCCGACCGCATCCTCGTCCTCGAGGACGGCCGGCTGGTCGAGGCCGGACCCTACGACAAGCTGATCGCGGACCGCGGCACCTTCTGGCGGCTCGAGCGCAGCGCGCGCTCCGCCCCCGACGCGGTTTCCGCGAGCTAGGCAGGAGGGCATGGAGGACTGGAAGCACAAGCGCGTCCTGATCACAGGGGTGTGCGGCACGGTCGGCCGCGAGCTGCTCCGGCAGGTGGTCGCGGAAGGCCCGGACGAGGTGATCGCGCTCGACAACAACGAGAGCGAGCTCTTCTTCCTGTCCGAGGCCTATCGCGAGCGGCCGGAGGTGCGCCTCTACCTCGGCGACGTCCGCGACCGGCGCACCCTGTCGCGCAAGATGGAGGGCGTGGACGTCGTCGTCCACGCCGCCGCCTTCAAGCACGTGATCCTGTGCGAGCAGTCGCCGGCGGAGGCCGTGCAGACCAACATCGTGGGCACGCAGAACGTGATCGACGCCGCCCTGGAGCGCGGGGTGCGCCGCGTCCTGTTCACCTCCTCCGACAAGGCGGTCAACCCCACGAACGTCATGGGCACCTCGAAGCTGATGGGCGAGCGGCTGATGACGGCAGCGAACTCGCTGCGCCGCGGCGACGGGGCCGTGTTCGCGTCCACGCGCTTCGGCAACGTCCTGGGCTCGCGGGGCTCGGTGGTCCCCCTCTTCACGCGGCAGATCGCGGCCGGCGGCCCCGTGACCCTCACCGATCCCGCCATGACCCGGTTCATCATGACCCTGCACGAGGCGGTGCGGCTGGTCATGGACTCCGTTTTCCTGGCCCGCGGGGGCGAGGTCCTGGTCACCAAGATGCACGCGGTGCGGATCGCCGACCTGGCCGAGGTCATGATCGAGGAGCTCGCGCCCCGTCACGGACACGACCCGCGCGCGGTCGCGGTGCAGGTCATCGGCCGCAAGCCGGGGGAGAAGATGTACGAGGACCTGCTCAGCGACGAGGAGACGCGCCGGACGGTGGAGCTGCCCGGGTACTACGTGGTGACTCCCGCCTTCCGGTCCGTGTACCGCGCCATCGACTACAGCTATCCGGACGTGGTGAGCGAGAAGGTCGCCCAGCCCTACAATTCCGCGAACCAGCCCCTGCTCGGCAAGGACGAGCTGCGGACCTATCTCCGGGCCCACCGGCTCCTGGACTGAACCCATGCGCGTGATCGTCCTCGGCGGCGACGGATACCTGGGCTGGCCCACGGCCATGCACATGGCACGACGAGGGCACGAGGTGCTCGCCGTCGACAACTACCTCCGGCGCACGCTCGCCCTCCAGACCTCGTCGGAGGCGCTGGTGGCCAACCCGAACCTCGTCGACCGGGCCCGGATCTTCCGGGAAGCGGGCGGCCCGGCCGTGCGCGTCGAGATTGGCGACTGCCGGGACTTCGCGTTCCTGGAGCGCCTCTTCCGCGAGTTCCAGCCGGAAGCGGCCATCCACTACGCGGAGCAGCCCTCGGGGCCGTACTCGATGATGGGCTACGACCAGGCGCGCCTCACCCTTGACAACAACCTGCAGTCCACCTTCAACGTCGTGTGGGCGGCCATCCAACAGGCGCCGCGCTGCCAGATCGTCAAGCTCGGCACCATGGGCGAATACGGCACCCCCAACATCGACATCGAGGAAGGCTGGATCGAGATCGACCACAAGGGGCGCAAGGACAAGTTCCTCTTCCCGCGCCAGGCCGGCACCCTGTACCACACGACCAAGGTGCTGGACACGGACATGCTGTGGTTCTACGTGCGCCTCTACGGCCTCGCCGTCACCGACCTCATGCAGGGCCCGGTCTACGGGCTGTCCACGCCGGAAGCGGACCTCGACGAGCGGCTCATGCCGAACTTCCACTACGACGACATCTTCGGCACCGTCGTGAACCGGTTCCTCGTCCAGGCCGTGGCCCGCGTCCCCCTCACCGTCTACGGCAAGGGCGGGCAGACCCGCGGCTACCTGAACCTCAACGACACCCTGCAGTGCGTGAGCCTGGCCGTGGAGAAGCCCGCCTCGCCCGGCGAGCTGCGCGTCCTCAACCAGTTCACGGAGCCGTTCTCGGTCAACGAGATCGCGGAGAGGGTGCGCGCCGTCGGCAACCGGATGGGGCTGGACGTGCGGGTGGAACCGGTCCCGAACCCGCGCAAGGAGAAGGAAGAGCATTACTACAACCCCGTCCACCGCGGGCTGCTGGAGCTCGGCCTGCAGCCGCACTACATGACGGAGGAAGTAGTGGCGGATCTGCTCGAGCGTGTCCGGCGCTACCGGGACCGGATCGATACGGCCCGGATCATGCCTCGCGTGAGGTGGAGCTAGCGGGGGCTTCGCTGGCCAGGGCGAGCGCGTCGTGGTGGAACGCGTACCGGGTGCCGCACACGGCGCACAGCACGGCGGGGCCCTCGACGCGGAGCTTGATCCCGCACCGGCACATCCAGCCGCTGCGCCGGGCCGGGTTGCCGGTGACGATCGCGTAGTCCGGCACGTCGTGGGTCACCACCGCCCCCGCTCCCACGAACGCGTACGTCCCGATCGTGGTCCCGCAGACGATGGTCGCGTTGGCCCCGATGGACGCCCCCTGCCGCACGAGCGTCGTCTTGTACTCGTCGCGGCGGACGACCTCGGAGCGCGGGTTCACCACGTTCGTGAAGACCATGGAGGGCCCGCAGAACACGAAGTCCTCCAGCACCACTCCCGTGTAGAGGCTCACGTTGTTCTGGATCTTGCAGCCCTCGCCCAGGCGCACGCCGGGGGAGATGACCACGTTCTGGCCGATGTTGCAGCGCGGCCCGATCACGCAGTTGGCCATGACGTGCGAGAAGTGCCAGATCTTCGTGCCCGCCCCGATCTGGCAGGGCTCGTCGACGTAGCTGCTCTCGTGGACGAAGTATCCCTTGTCGTCGCTCATGGCTCCCTCGTCCGGCGTCGGCGCCGGATCACACCCGGACGGGCTGCCCGCCGGACTCGATCGAGCGCTGGCAGGCGTCGAGCACCCTCAGGACGCGCAGGCCGTTCGCCCCGTCCGTGCGCGGCGGCTTGCGCGTGCGCACGCAGTCCACGAAGTGCGCGAGCTCCTCGCGCAGCGGCTCCATCTCCGGGAAGAACAGGGTCGACTCCGCGGTCTGCCGGATCACGGGCTGGCCGTTCTTCCACTCGATGCCCTTGTCGAAGATCTTGAGCTTGCCGTCCTTCACCACGTCGTCGAACACGGCCATCTTGCGGCTGCCGATCACGACCAGCTTCTGCTCCTTGAACGGGTGCAGCCAGCTCACGAAGATGTGCGCCCGCGGCTTGCCCGGGAAGCTGAGGCAGGTCATGGTCACGTCCGCGATCTCGTGCTGCAGGTAGTGCTGCCCCGCGGTGGAGGCCCACTCCGGCATGGCGCCCATGAGGAGGAGGATGACCGAGATGTCGTGGGGCGCGAAGCTCCAGAGGATGTTCTCCTCCTGGCGCACCTTGCCGAGGTTCAGGCGCGTCGAATAGGCGTAGTGGATCTCGCCGATCTCTCCCGAGTCCACGAACTCCTTGAGCTTCCGGATGGCCGGGTGGTACTCGAGGATGTGGCCCACCATCAGGATGCGCTTGTGCTTGCGGGCCAGCTCGACCAGCTCCTCCGCCTCCGGTACGCGCAGGGAGAGCGGCTTCTCGACGAACACGTCCTTGCCCGCCTTGAGGGCGGCACGGGCCATCGCGTAGTGCTGGGCGGCGGGCGAGGCCAGGGCCACGGCGTGGATCTTCTTGTCCCCCAGGAGTGATTCGAAGTCCTTCGTCGTCTGCACGCCCTTGTAGGCCGCCTTCACGTCCTTCAGGACCTTCGCGCTCGGATCGGCCACCGCGGCCAGGTGGCCCATCTGGAAGAGGTTGCGGGCCAGGTTCTTCCCCCAGTACCCGCAGCCGGCCAGGGCGACCGCGACCTTGCCGTGCCCGAACATCAGCGCAGCCCCTTGTTGCGCTCCATGTCCATCCACATGGCGAAGAACAGGAGCTGCATGCCGCTGATGAGGAGGAAGACGTCGAAGATCACCGCCGTGGGCACCAGGGACCCGTGGACGATGCGCAGGTAGACGATGTACACACCGAGCGCGGTGCCGACGGCGGTGACGAGCAGGCCAAGGGTGAGGAAGAAGATCAGGGGGTGGAAGTCGCGGATGATGTACTTCTCCTTCATGCGCCAGAAGTAGCACTTGACGAGCAGCCAGCTCAGGCTCGGGATCACGCGGTGCATGCGGATGCCGGACACCTCCCCCACGTCGTAGACGGGGCGGATGGGGACGTCGCGCACGCGGAGGTCGTAGTTGTTGAGCTCCACCAGGAGGTGGTTCGGGAAGCCGTAGCGCTTGAAGAGCCGGTCGAGCTGCAGCAGGGCCAGGGCCTCCGAGGTGATGGCGGTGTAGCCGGATTGGCTGTCCGCCACGTGCCAGTATCCGGAGGCGATCTTGGTGAGCAGCGACAGCACCGCGTTCCCGAGGTAGCGGTGGCGGGGAATGATCTTCCAGGCCTCCCCCGTGAAGAGGCGGTTGCCCTTGGTGTAGTCGGCCTGGTCGCGGACGAGTGGAGTGAGCAGGCGAGGCAGGTCGGCGGGGTCCATCTGCGCGTCGCCGGCCATGACCGCGACCACGCTGGGCGCGGGGCCGTCGGCCAGGGCCGCCTTGTAGCCGGTGGTGATGGCGGCGCCCACTCCGCCGTTCTTCTTGTGACGGATCACCATGAGCCGGTCGCCCATCCGCTTCCCCGCCTCGCACAGCACCTCCGCCGTGCGGTCGGTGGAGGCGTCGTCCACGACCACGATGCGATCCACGAGGGCGGGCATGGTGTCGAGGACGGAGGCGATCAGCTTCTCCTCGTTGTGGGCCGGGACGACGACGATGACTCTCCGGCCCTCGAACATGACCGCCTATTCTACTTGAACGACCCCGCGGGCCCGGCCGCGGGCGCGATCTCGTAGAGACGCATCCCCTTCTCGTTCGCATAGGCGAGGCGCACGCCGCCGCGGCCCTCGAGGTCCTCCGGCTGCTCGATCCCGTACTCCCGGAACTGTCCCGGAGCCAGGAAGACGTAGCGGACGCCGTAGCGCTGGAGCAGCGCGGGCGGAGGATGTCCCTCGAGGACGCCGCGCTCCAGCCGCCGGCGCCGCTCGTCGTCCGTAGCGGACGCGAGCGACGGCGCGCGCAGGACGCGCCGGCCGCCGAGGACGGCCACCGCCGGCGCGTAGGCGTCGGCGGCGACCACCGCCGCGTCCGCCGGCGTGTGCTCGCGGACGAAGGCCATGGCCTCGCCCAGCGCCTCCGGCACCGGCTCGATGCTGGCCTTCGCCACCGGATCCATGCGGACGGGATCCCACCAGGCGAGCAGTCCGCCCGCGCCCAGGATCGCGATGACGATGGCGGAAGAGGCGCGCTCCGGCACGAGGTGCCAGCGCGCGGCGGCGCGACGGACCGTGTCGGAGGCGAGAGTGGCGGACACGGACTGGAGACCGGTCGCGGAGGCCAGGACGAGGCCAGTGCGCAGGAACGCGTGTCCCGCCCAGGCGTCGCCGGGACCGCCCAGCGACGGCAAGAGGACGAGCACCGCGCCGCCCGCGCCGAGGGCCAGCGCGGCACGGTCGCGCTCGCGCCACAGGAACACCGCGCCGGCCACGAGCCAGAGCTGCTGATCGAAGGTCACCGCGAGCAGCGCGCTCCACGGGTCGAGGACGGGCGCGCGCGAGCCGAGCCCCGCCCACCCGAGCACGAGGATCAGGGGAGGAATGACTCCGGGCCCTCCGCGCAGTGGGAGGCGAGACACGACGAGAACGGCGGCCAGGACGAGCAGCCACAGCAGGGACGATCCGGGCCGCACCCAGAGCCCCGGGAGGAAGCCGAGGCCACGGACGGTGTCGAGGTCCCCCGTCGCACCCAGGACCCAGAGGATGGCGGCCAGGGAGGCCTCCGGGCGGCGCCAGAGAAAGGCGATCGCGAGCGCGGCGCCGGGCAGGATGACGATGGGAAGCAGGGTCGGCACGAGGAGGACTGTGCGCGATCCCAGGCGCCGTGCGAGCGGCCCCCAGAGCGCGGCGCGGGAGGGCTCGCCGACCAGGAACCCGTCGCCTCCTCCGGACCATCCCGCCACCGAGACATCGGCCGCCCAACGCGTCGCCGCGGGGTCGTGGAGGAGACCGTACGGCCGCTCCAGCGTCCCCACCCAGAAACCGGTGGCCAGGACGGCGAAGGCCAGGGCCAGCGCGAGGGCGAGGCCGCGGCGCCCGCGCGCTTCGCACACACCCATGCCCAGGGCCATCGCGCAGAGCAGCTCGCGCCACGGGGCGATGAAGCCCAGGATCGCCGCCATCCCCCCGCGCAGGCCGAGGAGGTCCGCGGGGCTCAGGTTCACGACGGCGTCCGCACCAGTGCGAAGAGCCCGACGTAGTCGCCTCCCGCCTTCCCGGCCAGATGGACGCGGCGCAGATAGGGGCGGGCGTCGAGCGCTTCCAGGGGCACGCCCTGGTCGGCGAGGAACTCCGGGGTCACGATGAGGTGCGTCACTCCCCAGCGCGCGGCGTCCGCCACCGGATCGCCGGGGCCCCCGCGCACCAGGGTCTGGTTGAGCACGCCGCGCGCGGCCGCGTCCCGTGGCTTGGCGAAGTCGCGGGCCAGGGTCACGCGCGCGCCGATCAGGGCGGACATCCAGCGCGCCGCCGTGACGTCGCCGGCCACGGTGAGGGGGCCGCTGCCCTCGGCGCGCAGGGCCGTCGCCGATTCGGCCACCAGCGGCGAGAGCGGCTCCAGGGAGCCCGGGAAGTAGAGGTCCATCCGCGCCGGATCCCACCAGTAGGGCAGGGCGAGGGGGATCGCGAGCGCGGCGAGCAGAGCCGCCCGCCGGGCCGGCGGCAGCGCCCAGGGCCAGAGCCGTGGAAGCACGTGTCGCGCGAGGTCCCACACCCCGATGGCGGCGCAGACCGCGAGCTGGAAGCGGAGCCAGTAGTACGTGTCGTCGCGCTCCTTGGCCTGCTGGAGGAGGCTCAGCGGGTAGTAGGCGAGCCAGACGAGCAGCGCGCCCAGGGCCTGTGCCGTCAAGACGCGGCCCATGCGGTCGCGCCGCCACGCCACCACCATCCCCCACCCGGCCAGCGCGGCCAGGGCCGCCATCCGCGTGACCGCCTCCAGGAGGTGGGGCGAGGCCGGCGGAATCTCCAGACGGGGACTCGTCCCGAACACGCGAAACCCGTTGAACAGCATGAAGAGGTAGGGACTCACCACCAGCAGGTTGATGCCGATGACGGCGGCCACGTCGAGCCAGTCGCGGCGCGCCTCCTCGGGGCGAAGCCGCGTCGCCAGGAGGGCGAATGTCACCAGGCCGACGCAGACCTCGCCCATGTGTATGACGAAGGCCCAGCCGAGGACGTGAAGAAGGAGCCCGGCGACGATGCGGTCCCGCCAACCGCGGATGCCCACGAACGCGCGTACCACCCAGGGGAACAGGACGAGCCCCAGCGCGTGGTTCGGCTTGAGCAGGAACGTCATCGCCCAGGGCACGCGGTAGGGGCCCGCGTAGTCCAGCGCCGTCGAGGACAGGAGGGTGGCGAAGAGGGCGATCAGGGCGCGCTCCCATCCCGACCACGCCGGATCGTCCGAGGATGGTTCCCCGGGCGAGGCCAGCGGCCGCAGCGCGAAGAACAGCGAGGCCGCGAAGCCGCAGGCCGTGGCCAGGGCGAAGAAGGAGTAGATGGCCAGCAGGCGGTCCGGGTTCCAGCCGGAAAGGACGGCGGTCACCATGGCCCAGAACGGCTCGAAGTGCATCTGGCCGACTTGAGGGGTGTGCAGTGGCGAGTGGCCGGCGGCCACGACCTGGCAGAGGGCGAGGTTGTTCACGCGGTCGGAGCTGGGACCGAGCGCGTACAGCCGCTGCAGGGGCCAGTTCGTCTCGAGCCACACGTACGCGTTGGCCAGGAGGACGCCGAGGAGGAGCAGACCCGGCCGCCGCCGCCGGACGACCAGCACCAGCCAGGCGAGGGCCAGCAGCGGGAAGGCTTGGCGGGCCGCGGCCAGGAAGGCCTCCACGTCGAGGGCGCGCACGTCCACTCCGAAGAGGTTCATCGGACCCGCGATCGTATTCCAAGTCTCCGCGCCCGAGGTCTCGGATCGGACGCGGTGGGGCAAAGCCCGCGGTTAGAATGCGCGCCTTGCGCCGACTCGCGCCGGCCCTTCTTCCCCTCCTCACCACCGCCTCCGTGCTGGCTCCCCGGACGAGCCGCGCCGCGGACTTCCTTCCCGCCGTCTCCCTCCACCTCGAGGCCGCGCGCTACGCTCCCGTCGAGACCGACCTCCACTGGACGGGGACGATGGGGGGCGGGGCCGACATCATCGGCCTCGGCGGGCTGCGCGGCTACATCGTGGGCGACGTCGAGACGATCATCGGGAGCACGCGCCGCGCCTTCGACGCGACCCAGGCCAACTACCACCTGGAATTCGGCGGGCGCTGGCGCATGCGAGGCGTGACCGTGAATCCCTTCTTCCATCACGTCTCGCGCCACCTGAGCGACCGCGAGAAGGTGCCGGCCGTGGACTGGAACATGCTCGGCGTGCGCGCCCGGACGCGGCTCTCCCTGGGCGGCCGGCGGGCCGAGGTCGGCGGCAGCGTGGGACACACCACGCTCGACTCCCTCGTGGGCTACCGCTGGGAGCTCATCGGCCACGGCGACCTCGAGCTCTTCGGCCGCGACCGCGCGGCCGGTTACGGCGCGGCGCGCGCGCGCCTCGTGACCGTGGATCCGGAGCCGGAGCTGCCGCGCGGCGACTTCCTGGACTGGGCGATAGAGGGCGGCTTCCGCTTCCGCAGCGAGCACCGCGTCTTCGAGGCGTTCGCGGCCTACGAGCGGCGTAACGACGTGCTGCTCCTCGTGCCCAGCGTGCGCGATCGCGGCCTGTTCGGGATCCGGATCCGGTTCGGGGAAGACGAGTAGCGCGGCCGCGATGGCCTAGCGCTCCTCGCCTTTGTCCATGAGCAGCACGAGCTGGGCCTCCGCCGCCTTCTTGACCTCGATGTGGCGGCTCTCGCGCACCAGGCTCTCCAGGTAGGCGGCGTCCTCCCGCCGGTTCATGGCGCGCACGAGGATCTGCCCGATGTGGCGGTCGCCGGAGTGGGCGCGGAGCCGGCGATGATCGCGGATCTTCTTGGCCGCCTCCTGGCGGACGAAGAAGTGGCGCGCGCTGCGCACGACCTCCATCAGGGCCTCGTCCTCCGGGTGGTCGGGGGGCAGGCGCTCGATGCGGAAGAGGAGCTCGTCGTCGTCGAGGGCGAGCCAGCCCGTGGCCGCGGCGGGCTCGGGACCGGCGACCCAGGGCGCGCGGCGCGCTCGCGGGTCTTCGTCGGGTGGCGGGACCATGTCGAGCGCTGTCTCCCCTTGGCTCAGCCCAGCTCGGCCGCGCGCCGCTGGAACTCGTCCACGACCGCGGCCAGCGTGCGCTGTCCTTCCTGATCGAGGTGGAAGGTCACCCCGAAGTGATGTGCGCTGCGCCCGAGGCCGACCCACCGCACCTGCGCCTGCAGCCGCACGCGGGAGGGCGGCCGCCCCAGGCGCACCTCGAGCGTGATCCAGGCCTCGGGCTGCGGCGGTGGAGCGTCACAGGAGACGCGCGCCCCGCTGAGGCTCAGGTCGGTGAGGTAGGCGCCGTAGCGGCGGGTCCCGTCGACGACATGGCAGGAGGCGACGAAGGGCTGGATGCGCGGGGTCTCCCGCTTTTCGCCGGTCATCGCCCGCCGCGCATCACGCGCCGAGGCCGTCGTCGTAGGCGCCGATGGGGGCGCCACTGGGATCGAGCCGGCGCACCGCGCCGACCACCCGATAGGCCCAGAGCGTGCGGCACACCTCGAAGTCCGGCAGGCTCGAGGCGTCGCAGATCTCCTCCACCCTTCGCGCCTGCGTGAGATAGGTGAGGAGCGCGAGCTTCTCCGGAGCGAGGGTGACGCCGCGCAGCTTCGCTTCGTAGTCCGCCACCCGATCGAACCGGGCCGCGAGCCCGCCCACCGCCCGGTCGATGCGCGTCCAGGAGTCGATGCGCCGGATGCCCTCCAGGATGAGGTCGGGCGTGCTGATGTTGAGCTTGATCGCTTCCTTGGTGTCGCCGCCCTGCTCGAGCCGGTACTGGCCGTCGGTCAGGAGGAAGGCGGCGTAGATGATCTCCTGCGTGTGCTCGACGACGCTGCGCACGAGGTCCTTCGCCGAGAGCGCGCCCTGCTCGACGAGCACCGTCCCCAGCCGCTTGCCCGGCGCCATCGCCTTGCCCGCCTCGGCGAGCTGGCGCAGGGTGATGCGCCCGCGTCGCAGCATCAGCTCGCCCAGCCGCTCGTCCCGGCTCGACGACGAGGCGAAGACCAGCCGCCCCTCCTGGACGACCACGCTCTTGCCGGCTCCGGCGTGGGTGAGGGTCAAGACCCCTGTCCAGAGGCGCTCGTGGAGAGCTTGGACCAGGCGCGGGAAGTCCTGCTCGGCCAGGCTCCCTTGGGTCTTCATGCAGGGGTCGGCTCTCCTCCCGTTCCGGACCCGCCATCCTCGAGCGCGGCCGCGATGCGGGCATGCACGTCGGCGACGAGGCGATCACGGTCCGCGTAAGAGTAACCCGTGGCATCCAGCGGGTCCAGGACCCGCACGCGCACGACGCCGCTGCGGATACGGAATCCGCCCGCCGGCATCAGCTCGCGGCCCCCCTGCACGACGACGGGGACGATCCGGCTGCCCGCCTCGATGCCGATCACGAAACCGCCCTTCTTGAAGGGTCCGAGCTCGCCCGTGCGCGAGCGCGTGCCTTCGGGAAAGACGAGGAAGCAGGCTCCGTCGCGCAGCGACTTGGCGGCCCGCGAGAGGGCCTGGCCGGATTGGATGCGATCGCGACGGTTGACGGCGATGAACCCTGCCCGGCGCAGCACGGGTCCGAGAAACGGCCAGGAGAAGATCTCCTTCTTGACTACGGCCTTGAAGTCGGTGCCGAGGGCCTCGAAGAGAACGGGACCGTCGAGGTGGCTCACGTGATTCGAGATGACCACGGTGTTGCGGGCATCGCCGAGGTGCTCGAGGCCCTCGAGCCGGATCCGCGTGCCCGCCAGGAAGAGCGCAAGGCGCACGCCGGCGTGGCCCAGGCGATACAGCAGGATGTCGGATCCCGTCACCGCGGCGAAGAGGAGGCCCATCATGGCGGCGAGCGCCGTGTAGGGCAGGACGAGGGCGACGATCAGGAAGGCCCGCAGCATGCGAGCGCCGGCGGAGGGACTCGGGAGTGACGGAGTCTCAGGACTCCGTCGGCTCGGAGGCGGGGCGGCCGGGCGCGGCGGCCGGCTCCTCCGGGTGCGGCTGGCCGTTGAGGAGGGCCTTCAGCTCCTTCCCCATCTTGAAGTACGGGATCTTCTTGGGAGGGACGTCCACCTTCTCGCCCGTCTTCGGGTTGCGGCCCTTGCGCGGCGCCCGGTTGCGGAACCGGAAGCTGCCGAAACCGCGGATCTCGACCTCGTTGCCGCCCTGCAACGCGTTCACGATGCTGCGAAGAGCGGCTTCCACGATGATGCCGGACTGCACCTGGGTGATGTCGAGCTTCTTGGCCACGATGTTGATCAGGTCCGCCTTGGTCATTGCGTTGCGCGCGGAGGTCGAATCACTCATCGAGGGGCTCCAAGTGACCGGAGTCTAGCCGGGTGATCCCGCGAAGTCAAGGATACACGTAGAGATAAGGCGAGAACGGTCAAACGGACGGGAACGGGAACGGAGACGGGACGAAGGGCACGTAGAGCACGCCGGCGTCGCGCAGCGGCGGCGGCGTGCGAGGGGGGTTTCAGGGGGGGCCGCGAACACCCATCGCGGTGTCGTGTGAGTGCCCCCCCTGACTAAATAAGCCTACTCGGCGCTGTCCTACGCGTCGAACAGGCGACGGCGGACGCCCACGGGCTTCTGGACCGGGGCCTTGACCGGCTTCACTTCCGGCGGGGCGAACGTCTTGTTGAGGGCCTTGTCGACGCGTTCCTCGATCGTCGCCTGGGTCTTGCCCTCCACCTCAGCGATCTCGCTCACGAGGAGGAACTTGGCCCGGTCCAGCATGCGCTTCTCGCGGAAGGACAGGGCCTTCTTGCGGGACAGGAACGTGAGCCCCTTGAGGACCACGGCGACCTCGTGGAGGCTGCCCGTCCTCATCTTGTCCGAGTTCTCCTTGAACCGGCCCTTCCAGTTGGCCTGCTGGTCGATGGTGCCGTCGCCGAGGAGGTTGAAGATCTTCCGGGCGTCACCCGCCGAAATGACGTGACGGAGGCCGACTCCGTCCGCGTTCTGCTGGGGTACCCAGACGCGCGAATCATTCGAAAGGATGCGAAGTTGATAGAGGCTGATCTTGCCACCGGGGACCGGGCGCGTCTGGATGCTCTCGACGACGCCGATTCCGTGATTCGGATAGATGACCTTCTCTCCAACCTGGAAGTCCACACTGACCTCTCTTTTCTTTCCTCAGGGCTCGGTGGTGGGGCTCGAATGAAGTGGGAGCACGGGGAATTCCGGAGACGTCAGTGTACCAGAGAAGGGACGAGGCGGGCAAACGGTTCAGCTAAAGCAAGGAACATGCCGCCCGCCGAGCCACTCAATTCACGGCGATGCGCGCACATATTCGGCCAGGAGGCGGACGCAGGTGTCCACGTCCGATTCCGCGTTGTAGTAATGGGTGGAAATGCGCAGGCCCTCGGGCTTGGTCGTGACCTCGACGCCGCGCTCGCGGAGGAAGCCCGTCGCCTTTGGCGGGTCGGCGACCTCGCAGAGGGTCTCCGCCGAGCGGTAGGGCCCGTCGGGTGAGAGGACGGCGATACCCGCACGCGCGAGCGCGTCCGTCAGGTAGGTGTTGAGAGAGAGCACGCGCGCTTCGATCTGCTCGACACCGAGGCCGAGAACGTAGTCGACGGCAGCCCCGAGCGCGAAGATGCCGGCAAAGGCCGGGCACCCCACCTCGGTGCGACGGTTTCCTGGAAGCAGCGTGTAGGCGCGGTTGTCGAAGTCGTAGGGCCGCTCGACGCTCATCCAGCCGACCGTGCGCGGCGGCCGCTCGAGGAGGAGCCCACCCCGGATGAAGAGGAAGCCCGCGCCGTACCCCGCGCCGAGCCACTTGTGTCCAGCGCTGGCCAGCCCGTCCACGCGGCTCCGGCGCACGTCGATCGGCAGCACGCCCGCGGACTGGCTGGCGGAGACGACGAGGTGGCGGTCGTCCTTGATCAGGCCGAAGGCGTCGAGGTCCTGGCGGCAGCCGTTCGAGTACTCGACGTGGCTGATGGCGATGGTGGCCGCGCGCGGGGCGTAGGGCTTGAGGAAGGACTCGAGGCGCAGGGTGCCTTCGACGGCGGGCACGAAGTGCACGGTCACGCCGCGATGGATCCAGGGCAGGGTGACGGCCGGGAACTCGAGCTCGTCGCTGAGGACGGGACCGTCCGCGGCCAGGAGGTCCGCGATCAGGTTCATGCCCGTCGACGTGTTGGGCGCGAACGCGATCTCCTCCGCTTCGGCGCCGATGAGGGCGGCCACGCGCGCGCGCACCTGCTCGCGGCGCTCCATCCAGGTGTCCCAGTGGACGTCGCCTCCCTCCTCGAGCTCGCGGTGGAAGCGATCGACGGCGGCACGGACGGTCGGCGGAGGCAGTCCGGTGGCCGCGGTGTTGAGGTAGACGCGGCGCTCGAGCGCGGGGAAGTCCTTGCGGACCTCGTCCCAGGGGATCGACATGAAGTCTAAGGATAGTCCGTCACTGGCGCGGCGCCGGCCAGGGGCGCTACACTGGCTCTCCTCCCGTGCCGGAGTGGCGGAACTGGCAGACGCGCGGGACTCAAAATCCCGAGTCTCTCACGGGGCGTGTGGGTTCGATTCCCACCTCCGGCACCAACGCTCGCCTCACTCCCGCGGGCGCACGATCCCGGACAGCGGCTGGAACGAGACACGCGCGGGCGGCGGCTCCGGCTGCACGGTGACGTGCTCGATCCCGTGTGTCGCGCGCACGCGCGCGCACACCTCCTGCGCGACCTCGGGGCCGTGGCGCGTGCCGTCCAGGATCACGTGCACGGTCACGACGTCGAAGCCTTCCGAGATCCGCCAGGCGTGCAGGTCGTGCAGGTCGCCGACCCCGGGCGTGCCCCGGATGGTCCGCTCCAGATCGGGCGGGTGCAGGCCCGCGGGCGTGCCCTCCATCAGCACGCCCGCCGTCCGCACCACGAGCTTCCAGGCGCTCCAGAAGATCATCACCGCCAGCACGACCGAGATCAGGGGATCGGCGCGCTGCCAGCCCCAGCCGAGCACGATCACCGCCGCCAGCATGGCCGCCACCGAGCCCGCGGCGTCCGAGAGCACGTGCGCGAGCGCGGAGCGCGTGTTCTCGTTGTGCCCGTGGCCGGAGGAGAGGACCCAGGCCGCCACCAGGTTCACGGCCAGGCCCCCGCCGGCCACGATCAGCATCCAGCGCGCGTTGACGTCGGGGGGCACGCGCCAGCGGTCGATGGCCTCCACCACGACCCACACCGACGTGAGGCCGAGGAAGAGTGCGTTCACGAACGCGGCCAGCACCTCCGCCCGCCGCGAGCCGTAGGTCCGCCGATGGGTGCGCGGCCGCGAGGCCACGCGCTGGGCGACGAGGGCCAGGGCGAGCGCGGCCGCGTCCGCCATCATGTGCCCCGCGTCCGACAGCAGGGCGAGGCTGTGCGACATGACCCCGCCCACGATGGACGCCACCATCGTGACGCACGTGAGGACCAGGGCGAGGAGGATGCGGCCCTCCGGCGTCTCGCGCAGGCCGTGCGCGTGCTCGCGATCCGCGCCCGCCGCCGAAACCGTCCCCGAGCTCAAGGTCGACCTCCGTGGGAATCGTAATCCCGCCCGGGTCAAATGGTGTGACGGGGCGCGCCCTGCCTTGACCCCCCTCTAGCCGGGCGCGATACTGCCGAGGCACCGAACGACCCGTTCAAAAACCAAGACGGAGGAGTCCCATGCTGTCGCCTCGCCGCCTCGCCCTGCTCCTGCTCGCCGCCGCCGTGGCGAGCGCTTCCCCGCTCCACGCGCAGTCCCAGGCCATCAACGGCTCGATCGAGGGCGTGGTGCGCGACGCCACCGGCGCGGTGCTGCCGGGGGCGAGCGTGACCGTGTCCAACCTCGACACCGGCCAGCAGCGCAAATCGACCACCAACGCCGACGGCGGGTATCGCGCCGTGCTGCTTTCCCTCGGCACCTACCGGGTCAAGGCGGAGCTGCAGGGCTTCAAGACGATCGAGCGCACCGGGATCACCCTCAGCGCGGGACAGACCGCGGTGGTCAACTTCGCGATGGAGGTCGGCGGGGTGGCGGAGGTCGTCTCCGTGTCCGGCGAGGCGCCCATCGCGGATCCGGCCAAGATCGATCTCGGCCGCACCATCGGGGAGGCGGAGATCAGGAACCTGCCCCTCGTCGCGCGCAACCCCTACAACTTCGCGTTCCTGCAGCCCAACGTGACCGGCTACGAGAACGAGGAGTTCGGCGTCCCCCGCATCAACGCCAACGGGACGCAGATGCACACGAACTACCAGATCGACGGGAACACGAACACGGAGAAGGACCGCGCGGGCCTGCGCCTCCTCCCCGCGTCCGAGATCATGGTGCGCGAGGTCAAGCTCATCACGTCCGGGTTCGCCCCCGAGTTCGGCCAGACGACGGGCATGGTCTACAACGCGATCACGCCGTCCGGCAGCAACGACATGCACGGCTCGGCGAGCTACCGCTTCCGGCGCAAGAACATGTCGGCGCGCCCGTTCTTCCTGAACCCGAACGCCCCCAAGCCGGACACCCACGTCGACAACTACACGGCCACGCTGGGCGGCCCCATCGTCAAGGACAAGTGGTTCTACTACGCGGGCTACGAGCGCGTCAGCCGCGACCTGTCCGCCGACCGCGTGATCGCGGTGACCCCGGCCAACGCGTCGCGCCTCGGCCTCTCGCAGACCGCCATCCCCACCGAGGGCGTGATCCCGGCCTCCCAGAGCGTGGACTTCTTCCTGGGCAAGACCGACTACGAGCTCGCCCCCGACCACAAGCTCAACGCCCGCTACTTCTTCTTCAAGAACGAGTCGCCCTACAACATCGGGGGGAACCTCAACACCGTGGACTGGGCCACCGACTTCCACGACCGCATGGACTCCGTCTCCGCCCAGCTCATCTCTTCTTTCGGGGCGACGAAGCTCAACGAGCTGCGCGTGCAGTTCGCGCGCCGCCACCAGTCGCGCACCGCCAGCGAGGGAGCGGGCACCGGCCCCGCCATCACCGTGAGCGGCGTGGCCAACTTCGGCGGGCCGGTGGCCACGGTCTCCGACGCCGGCTTCGACTTCAGCCAGAAGATCTGGCAGGTCCTGGACAACTTCACGGTGCTGCGCGGACGGCACAGCTTCAAGGCCGGCTTCGACGTCCAGTTCGTGGACGACTTCCGCCGGAACAACCTTTTCCAGCTCTACACCTTCCCCACCGTCGACGCCTACCTGGCCGCGAAGAGCGGCGCCAATCCGCGGAGCTACTCGACGTTCTCGCAGCTCGTGGGCGATCCGGAGGTGGCCTACAACTCGACGTTCGTGTCCCTGTTCATCCAGGACGATCTGCGGGTGAGCGACCGCTTCAAGGTCCTCTTCGGCGTCCGCTATGACCTGTTCCGCATCCCGGACGCGCGTCCCTTCGCGGACAACCCCGCCTCCAACGACTTCAAGGTGGACAAGAACAACTTCGGGCCGCGGGCCGGGTTCTCGTGGACGCTCGATTCCAGCGCGCGCACGGTGTTCCGCGCCTCCAGCGGCGTGATGTACGAGCCGCCGCTCATCAACTTCTACGAGGACGCCATCCAGCGCAACGGCGACCCGCGCACCTTGACCGCGACGCTCAACCCCACGACCCTGGGCGCGCCCGCCTTCCCGGCGACGCTGAGCGACCTGCCCCCCGGCTTCCTTCGGCCGCAGCAGAGCATCGTGGCCATGGATTCGGATTTCTCGACCCAGTACACGATCCTGTCCAACGTCCAGCTCGAGCGCGCGCTCACGAACGACTTCTCCGTCTCGATCGGCTACGTGAACTCTCTCGGGCGCAACATGCCGGTGCTGGTGGATACGAACCTCATCCCGACCGGCCTGACCCTCGCCGACGGCCGTCCGATCTTCTCAACCGCCGTGACGTCGGCCACGCGCGTGAACTCGACCTTCAACCACGTCGACACCTTCCGCTCGATCGGCCGGGGCACCTACAACGCGCTCACCGTGACCCTGAACAAGCGGATGAGCCACGGCTTCCAGGCCCAGGCCAGCTACACGCTGGCCAAGGGCGAGGACAACGCTCCGCTCACCGGCACCTACGTGGTGGGCAGCCAGGACGACCGCCTGTCGGATCCGACGGACATCGATCGCGACCAGGGAGTGACCCCGTTCAACCAGACCCACACCTTCGTGCTGAGCGGCCTCATCCAGCCCAAGGTCTCCGGCGGCGGGCTGGGCGCGGCCCTCGTCAACAACAACCAGCTCGGCTTCATCGCGCAGCTCAACAGCGGCCTGCCCTTCAACATCCGCTCGAACCGGGACCTGAACCTGGACGGCGTGCAGAACGACCGCCCGATCGGCATCGATCGCAACACGGGCCGGCTCGGGCGCGTGATGAACGTGGACCTGCGCTACGTGCGCTTCTTCCCGTTCGGACGCCTGCGGCCGGAGCTGTTCGTCGAGGCCAAGAACGTCTTCAACGTCGTCAACGTCTCCGGCGTGAACCGCGTGGTCGCGGTGGACGCGCTGGGCAACCCCACGGCGACCCTGGCCTTCCCGGGAACGACGGGGTATCCGCTGCAGCGGGGCGTGCAGGCCGGGGTGAAGCTGAGCTTCTAGTACCCGCCGCAATGGAGGCGGCTCGCAGCCGCTCCCGCGCGGATAGAATCGACAGGGGCCCGGGGACGTCCACGAGGTTGGACATGATCTTCGAGCTGCGTCAGGCCTTGCGTTCACTCTCGCGTGCGCGCGCGTTCGCGGCCATGGTCGTCCTGATCCTCGGCCTCGGCATCGGCGCCAACACCGCCATCTTCTCCGTGGTGCGCGCCGTCCTCCTGCGGCCACTGCCCTTCGCAGAACCGGACCGCCTGGTGCGGCTCTACGAGAGCTTCCGTACCGGCGGCGGCGAGGCCGAGCTCGCGCTGGCTCCGCTGACCTGGCAGCGCTGGCGCGAGTCGAACGCGGTCATCGAGGACATCGGTGCGGCCACGGGGACGAACCTCACCCTGGGCGGAGGCGGCGAGGCGCCGCAATACGTCGCCGGCGCGCGCGTCTCCTTCAACTTCTTCTCCGTTCTCGGCGTCCGGCCGGTGCGCGGCCGCGACTTCCTTCGGGACGAGGACCAGCCCGGCGCGCCACCGGTCGTGCTCATCGGCCACGGCCTGTGGCAGCGGCGCTTCGGGGGCGCGGAGGTCGTGGGACGGAGTGTGATGCTGGACGGCGTTCCCCACACGATCGTCGGGGTGATGCCGGAGAGCTTCCGCCATCCCTACCGCGCCGAGCTGTGGGTGCCCCTGGCCCTGCGCATCGAGCCCGTGACGACGACGGGCCGCTTCCTCTACGCACCGGCGCGGCTGAGGCCCGGCGTCGGTCTCGAGGAGGCGCGCCGCTCGATGGCCGAGCTGTGCGCCCGCCTCGACCAGGAGCATCCCAGCCACACGAACGCGCGAGAGGCGACGATCGTTCCGTTGCACCACGGGTTCGTGCGCGATCTCCAGCCGAAGATCCTCGCCATCACCGCGGCCGCGGGCTTCGTGTTGCTCATCGCGGGGGCCAACGTCGCGGGCCTCCTCCTCGTGCGCCTCGTCGAACGGGAGGCGGAGACCACGGTGCGGGCCGCCCTGGGGGCGTCGCGGGCCCGGCTCGTCGGCCGCTTCCTCCTGGAGAGCCTGTGGCTTACCGCCGCCGGGGTCGTGGTGGGAGTGCTCCTGGCCAACGAGCTCACGGGCCCGCTCTACGCGCTCTCGCCCATGGCCAGCGACGCCACCGGCAACGCCATGCGCGAGTTCGACCACGCGGTGAGGATCGACATGCCCGTCCTCCTGGTGTCCGTCGGCATGGCGATCGTCGTCGGTCTCGGAGCCGGACTCGTCGCCGCCTGGCGGGTGTCGCGCCGGGACGTGGAGCTGACGGCGAAGCTCGGGGCCCGGGGCTCCTCGCTCGACCGGGGGACGCGCCGCACGTTCGCGGCGCTCGTGGTCTGGGAGATCGGAGTGGCGGCCGTTCTTCTCACCGCCACCGGCCTCGTCGTCCGAAGCTTCCGCAATCTCGTCCGCGAGGACTGGGGCTTCGCGACCGAGAACCGCCTGGTCTTCGACGTGACGTTCTCCGCGCGTCTGCGGCCGGAGCACGCCCAGCGCGTCGGCTACGTCGAGCAGGCCCTGGCGCGGCTCCGCGCGCTGCCCGGCGTCGCCTCCGCGACCGCGACGACGCCCGACATCGTCAGCCTCGGGCGCAGCCTGGCCGCCATCACGCCCCAGGGCACCGTCCCTCCGCCCGCGCGGGGGTTCTTCCTCGTGAACCACCGCATGGTCTTCCCGGGATTCTTCGAGGCCTTCGGCATCGCGATCGTCCGCGGCCGCGGCCTCGAGCGCACGGACACGGAGGGACACCCGAGAGTGGCGGTGGTGAGCGAGACTTTCGCGCGCCGGCATTGGCCGGGACTGGATCCCATCGGGCGGACCATCAAGCGCGGTCGTGCCGACGATCCGCGCCCCTTCTACGTCGTGGTCGGTGTAGCCGCCGACGTGAAGGGGATCGCGGATCCGACGGACGGCGACGTGCCGGGTGTGTGGTACCTCCCGTATCCGCAGAACCCGGGCTTCCTCACCGACGACGTGACGTTCGTCGTCCACACGCGCGTACCCCCCGACACCCTTGACCGGTCGGTGCGCCAGGCCCTGGCCGGCGTCGACCCGATGCTGGCGCCCTACAACTTCACCACCGTCGACCGCATGACGGACAACACGTACGTGCAGGACCGGTTCGCTTCCGTCCTGATCGGCCTCTTCGGCGTGCTGGGCCTGGTCTTGTCCGCCCTGGGACTCTACGGGCTGCTGTCCTTCCAGGTCGCGCGGCGCAGGCGTGAGCTCGGGGTGCGCGCCGCCCTCGGAGCCCGCGGGGCCGATCTCGTCTCCCTGGTGCTGCGCGACGGCGCACGTCTCGTGATTCCGGGGCTGGTCCTTGGCCTGCTGGGTGCCCTCGCGGTCATGCGCCTCCTGGCCAGCCAGCTCCACGGAGTGCACGCGACGGATCCGCTCTCGTATGCGGTAGCGTCAATCGTCCTCGGTGTCGCCGCGGGCCTTGCCTGCTGGCTCCCCGCGAAACGGGCCGCGCGTGTGGACCCGATGGTGGCGCTCCGGTCGGAATAGGCCAGGCGGATCATTTGACGGCCCGCCTTCCGGCCTTTCGCTTCGTCCGACCCGAACTCTTCTTGCTGCGTTCGTACACCGCAAGCACGCGGTCCACGAAGTACCCGGACAGGCCGAGCGAGTTCTCGTAGTCCAGGGCGGCGGCGATCTGGCGGGGCGAGAGGTGTCGCCGCACGTCCGGATGGACGGCCACCGCTTCGCGGAACGCCACCCCGCGCTGCAGCGCGTCGCGCGAGAGGGCCAGGACGAGGGCGTGCGCCCGGTCGCGGCCGATCTTCGGGGCCAGGGCCATCATCACCGTCTCCGAGAGCACGGCCCCGCCCCCGCGGTCGAGGTTGCGCAGCATGTTCTCGGGCTTGACCACCAGCGTGCCCAGCAGCCGCCCGCCGATGACGAGCTGTGCCCCCAGCAGAAGGCACACCTCCTGGGGGAAGGCCCAGGCCGTCTCGCCCTGACGGTGGTCGTCCTCCCACTCCGAGTGGATGTAGTCCAGGATCGTGGTGGCCCGCGCCCGGATGAGGCGGCCGAGCAGGACCACCGACCCCGAGGCCACGGGATTGAGCTTGTGGGGCATGGCCGAGCTGCCGACCTTGCCCTCCGTGAACTCGACGACCTCGTCCACGTCGGTCACCTGGAGGTTGTAGATGTTCTGCGCGATCTTGCCGAGAGTGGCCGAGATCATGGCCAGCACCACGAAGAACTCGCTGAAGCGGTCCCCCGCCGTCTTGGCCGCGATCACGGGCACGCCCAGGCCGAGACGAGCCATGAGCCGGTCCTGCACGGCGAGACCCTTTCGTCCCAGGGCGGCCATGGTCCCCACCGCGCCCCCCAGCTCGCCCACCAGCACGCGCGGACGGCTCGCCTCCAGGCGCTCCTTCTGCCGCATCACCTCGTCGAGCCAGACCGCGGCCTTGTAGCCGAAGGTGACGGGCAGCGCGTGCTGGCCGTGCGTGCGCCCGGCCATGACCGTGTCGCGATGCCGCCGGGCCAGGCGCGCGAGCTGGGCGGAGATCCCGTCGAGCTCCCCCGTCGCCACGCCGTAGGTGTCCTTGATCTGCAGGGCCAGCGCGGTGTCGATGATGTTCTTGCTCGTCGCACCCCAGTGCACCCAGCGCGCGGCCGAAGGGCGCACGACCCGGCGCAGCGCGTTCACGAGGGGCATGACCGGGTTCCACGTCGTGTCGAACTCGCGCTTCATGGCCGCGAGGTCGATGACGTCGACGCGCGCGCGGCGCGCGATTTCGCGGGCGGCCCCGGCGGGGACGAGGCCCAGCTCGGCCTGGGTGGCGGCGAGCGCGGCCTCGACGTCCAGCCAGCGCTGCACCATGGCGCGGTCGTCCCAGATGGCGCGCATGGCCGCCGATCCGTAGCGGTCGCGGAAATAGAACGAGTCGTAGGCGGAAGCCGGCATCAGGGCCGGCTGAGGAGGTTCGCGAGGATCCGGTAGGCTCCGGGCGTACCCGCGGGAAGCTGGCGCCAGAGGCCGAGGCCGACGTAGGTCCACGTCCCCTTCCCCACCGCCGCGTCGACGAGGATGCCCTTCTTCTCGCCCGGGTTCTTGGGGAAGGGATCGGCGGAGGAGAGCAGCTCCGTGTAGTGCGGGTCCTTCGCGCCCAGGAAGTAGAGCCCGCGCTCCTGGACCCAGCCCTCGAAATCGGCCTTGCCGATGCGGTTGGGCACGTTGAAGAACGCGTGACCGGGCACGAGCACGTTCATGGGCGCGTCCTCCAGGGTGACGCGCTCGTAGGTGACGGAGGCCGGGTAGGGCGCGAAGGGGCTCACCGCCTCCGCGGATCCCCCGCCGGAGAACCCCTCGCCCGGAGCATCCGAGAGCCGGTTGAACTCGAACTTGTTGTACTGCACCACCACGTGGCCGCCCGCGCGGGCGTAGTCGAGCAGGCGCTGGTTGTTCGCGCGCAGGTCCTTGCGCGTCTGGTAGGCGCGGATGCCGGTGACGATGGTGGAGAAGCGGGAGAGGTCGCCGTAGGCGAGGTCGTCCGCGGACAGCATGGTGGGCGTGATGCCGAGCTGCTGGATGGCGGGCGGCACCTCGTCGCCCGCTCCCAGCACATATCCGATGGACACGCCGGGCGCGAGCTTCACGTCGATGGCCTGCACGCGCGAGGCGGCCGGGCGGAGGAGATGGCGCTCCTGGATGTGGTCGTAGGCGATGACCTGCACGCCCTCGCGGTACTCCTGCCCGCCCCGCGTGGCCACCGCCCGCACCGCGTATTCGCCCGCGGCCAGCGTCGCGGGGGCGGTGACGAAGAACCGCGACGTGGCCTCGTCTCCCTCGAAGCGCAGGCTCGCCGCCGCCTGCGCGGGCTCGACCTTCCACCCCGCCGGCACCTCGAGGCGCACCACCGCCTCCCCGCTGCCCTTGGCCGCGTTGGCCACCGTCACCCGGAACTCGCGCCGCGCGCCGCGGCCGACCGGCATCACCGCGATCTCGGGAGTCATGGACACGGAGAGCGCGGGCACCACGTTCACGACCTTCTGCTTCTCGCCCCCGACCCAGCGGCCCTCGTAGCGAAGGAATGCGGGCTGCTCGAGGGTGACGGGCACGACCGATCCTGCCCCCGCTCCCGTCGGGCTTCCGTAGCGCACGACGGAGACGACGTCCGGAGGGCTCCAGGGAAGCGGGAAGTCGGCGGGGATGTCGACGTCGTAGCGGTCGGCCTTCGGGTTGCGGCGCCAGTACGGCTGCGAGTAGCGCGCCCCCGTCGCCACGGACACCTTGAAGGCCACGTCCGCGGCCTTCCCCGGATCGAGGTTCGCGGGCGGATCGGCCTGGCGCGCCGCCGTCCATCCCGCGGGGACGCGCAGGGCGACGTCCTGCAGCGCGACCGCTTCCGGGCCCTGGTTCCAGACGCGCGTGTGCACGGTGAAGGACTGGCCAGGCACGACGTCGCCGTCGTCCGCGGTGGATTCCGCGGTCAGGCGATGGGCCAGGGTGAGCGCGCGCTCGAAGTCCGCCTCCTTGCGGCGGAGGCGCGCCGTGATCTCGTACTTCGCCGCCTCGTCGAGCGCGCTCTGCGCGAGGCGCGCGCGCGTCTGGACGAGGCCCGCGAGACCGGCGCGCAGCGCCGTCCGCATGCGGTCCGCGGCATGCGTGGAATAGGCCTCCTGCGCCTGCTTCGCTTGATCCTCGATGTCGCGCAGGTCGCCCGCGAGCCGCGGCGCCTTGTCCTCCTGGCCGCGCGCGAAACGCGCGACCGCGGAAAGGGAGGTCTCGACGCCGGCCAGGACGTCGTCCTCCGGTCCGCCCACCTTCGGCTCTGCGTCGACCAGCACGTACACCGCGCGTCCCGTGCCCGGTAGCGCGCGAAGCTGCCCCGCGCCCTGGCACTTGTGGTTGGTGCGGGCGAGCATTCCGAACTGGTGCGAGGTCATCCCCAGGAGGGGATCGAAGCCGGAGGTATCGACGGCCACCGCGCGCGGGTCCTTGTCGAGCTCGCTGCCCCCGCCGACGCCGCCCTGGTAGACCTTCCGCGCCTGCCACGGCCGGAGGCCCTCCGCGACCTGCTCCGGGAAGCGCGCGGGGTCGGCGGCGGCGCGGAAGGCCTCCACGGCCAGCCGCCCCGCCGCCTGGTGATGCTGGCCGCCCAGGGGCGCCTCGAGCGGGAGGGTGAGGATCACGTCCGGCCTCAGCATGCGCACCACGCGGACGACGTCGCGCAGGGTCTCCTCGCGCCCCCACTTCTCGAAGGTCTCCTCCACGCTGAACGAGTAGCCGAACTCGTAGGCGCGGGTGAAGTACTGCGCGGCCCGGTCGTAGCGATGGATCGCGGCCAGCTCTTCGGTGCGCAGGATGCCGAGGGCCTGGAACAGCTCCGGCCCGATCTCGTTCTGGCCGCCGTCGCCGCGCGTGAGGGTCAGGAGCGCCGTGTCGAGGCCGCGCCCGCGGTTGAGCTGGACGAGCACGCCGTTGTTCTCGTCGTCCGGGTGGGCGGTCACGTAGAGGATGGAGCCGGACGTCGGGAGACGGCGCAGGGCCAGCGCAAGACCGTTCGTGCCTTCATCTTGCGGGACCGGGCGCAGCTGGGCGGCGACCGGAGAGGCGGCGCAGAAGACGGCCAGGATGACGGCGAAAGAGAGACGGCGGAGCACTGGGAACCCTCCTCGATAGCCCTCGGGTAGGAGCCAATTGTATGCATTTGAAGGCGTTTGGAGGCAAAAGATGAAGACGGGCGGCGATGAGAAGAAGGCGAGCAAGCGAGATCGGCAAAACAGCCCACAGACACAGGCTTGAGTCCCAGATCGGCCTGTCAGCTTTTAATCATCTGAAAAATAAGAGCTTATAGTCTATCTATGCTACTGACAGGGAAATAGTGCCTTATCGAGTCGATCGGACAGGGTCTGAATCAATTTAGAATCAATAACTTATAACTCTAAATACCTTGCGCGCGTCTTGCTTTACTACGCCGCATGCGCAAGAGTTGCCTGGCCCTTCTGATCCTGCTCGGTGCGGTGAATGCCCAGGCGGCTCCGCTCCCCGGCTTCGTGCTCGCCGGCCAGACGCAGCACTTCTCGTTCTACAGCCGCGGCGAGAAGATCGACACGCAGAAGGTCGAGAAGCGCGTGGCGGAGTTCGAGAAGGTCCTGGGCCAGAGCCTGACCGTCAAGGCCAGCTACTACCGCTACTCGACGGCCCAGGAAGTCGCGGCCGGCACCGGCTACTACGCCGCGGGCGTGACCTTCGCGGCCACGGGCGACGTGCACTCCACCGAGCCCTGCCACGACCACGAGCTGGTGCACCTGATCGCGGGCGGCTTCGGCGGCGACCCCGGCGCCTTCTTCCAGGAAGGCCTGGCGGTGGCGGTGGGCAACAAGGGCGAGTGGCAGGGCAAGTCGGCGGATCGCGTGGCCAAGACGCACGCGGCCAGCGTGGCGGCCATGGTCGCCGGGTTCGACCGGTTCGACGCGAACACGGCCTACGCGGTGGCCGGCTCGTTCGTCGGCTACCTGGTCCGGACCCACGGCATGGCGCAGGTCAAGGCCTTCTTCCAGGCCTGCGGCCCGAAGGTGGATGCCAAGGTGGCCTTCGCGCGGACCTTCGGCGGTTCGGTCGAGACGGTGGCGGCGGATTGGGCCAAGAGCCTCTAAAAGGAGCAGTCATGGCGACGACGGTGGTCGGGCGCAGGACGGACGGGCGGGCGTACAAGGCGGAGCGGTCGCGCTGGGCGACGGTGCGCGTGGAGACGGACGGCGGCGTCTACATCGGCCGCCTCTACGTTCCCGACACCGACCGGCGCGTGTCGGACGTGCTGGCCGACGATCGCCAGTTCCTGAGCCTCACCGACGTGCGCGTGAACGACGGCGAGCACGTCGAGGCCTACATGGCCGTCAACAAGAGCTTCGTCCGCACGCTCCGCATCCTGGACGAGGGCGGGACGGACGGCCGCGTGCTGTCGCACTGAGGCGGCGGGGACGGCCGCCGACGAGTCAGATCTCGATCGTGCCCTGCAGGTAGCGGACGGCCCGGCCGGAGATGGCCACGCGCTCGCCGCGATCCTCGCAGAACAGCTCGCCCCCGCGCGCGGAGACCTGCAGCGCGTGGAGCTTCTTCTTGCCCAGCCGGCGCGACCAGAACGGCACCAGCGTGCAATGCGCGGAGCCCGTCACCGGGTCCTCGGGGATGCCCAGGCCCGGGGCGAAGAAGCGCGACACGAAGTCGACGCGGTCGCCGCGCGCGGTCACGATGACCGCGAATCGGTCCACCTGGGCCAGGCGTCCGAAATCGGGGGCGAGCGCGCGCACCTCCTGCTCGGTCTCGAAGACGGCGAGGTAGTCGCGCGCCGCCCACACCTCGCGGGGGGGTTGGCCCAGGCCCTCCAGCAGGTCCTCGCTCGCCGTCATGGGCTGGGGCGGACGTGACGGGAAATCGAGGGTGAGGAGGTCGCCCTCGCGCCCGACCTTCAGCTCTCCGCTCTTCGAGCGGAAGACGATCTCGTCGCGGGCCTTCTCGGCGTCCCCGAACAGGACGAAGGCGGAGGCCAGCGTCGCGTGGCCGCAGAGGTCCACTTCCGCGACCGGGGTCATCCACCGGATCTCGTAGCGGCCGTCGCCGCCCACGAGGAAGGCCGTCTCGGAGAGGTTGTTCTCGGCCGCGATCGACTGCAGCGTCTGGTCGTCGAGCCAGGCGTCGAGCGCGCAGATGGCGGCGGGATTGCCGCGGAAGACCTGGCTGGTGAAGGCGTCGACCTGGACGAGAGGGATCTTCATGGTTCTCCTGGGCGCGGACCGAGGGCGAGCTCGAGGAACAACGCGCCGGGTACGGGATTATGCCGGTAGGGCGCGATCTCGCGAAAGCCGAGGCCGCGGTACATCGCGATGGCGGCGCCCATGGAAGGGAGGGTGTCCAGGCGCAGGCGCTGGTACCCGGCGCGGCGAGCCTCGGCGATGACGGCCAGGACCAGCCGACGCCCGAGGCCGGTGCCCCGCGCCGAAGGGCGGAGGAACAGGCGCTTCATCTCGCCGGTGTCGCCGTCGAGCGGCCGCAGGGCCACGCAGCCGGCGGCGGATCCGCCTCGCTCGGCCAGGAGCAGCCGTCCGCCGGGCGGCGCGTACTCGCCGGGCAGACCGTCGCGCTCCTGCGCGAAGCCCTGGAAGCAGAGGTCGACCCCGAGCTCGCGGACGTACTCGTCGAAGAGAGCACGGACGGCCTCGAGGTCGGCGCTCCCGGAAGCGGGCCGGATCACGATGTCCACGACCCATAGGTAAAGGTCCGGCGCCGGCACGTCAAGCGGTTCGGTTAGAGTGCGGCCCATGGATTCCGATCGGCCGTCCCCGCCCGGCCTGGGCTTCGACGCGCTCGTGGCCCTCATCGCGCGGTTGCGCGCCCCCGGCGGCTGCCCCTGGGACCGCGAGCAGACGCACGCCAGCCTCAAGCCCATGCTCATCGAAGAGGCCTACGAAGTCCTGGAGGCCATCGACGAAGGCGACGACGCCGAGCTCGCGAGCGAGCTCGGCGACCTGCTTCTCCAGGTCGTGTTCCATTCCCAGATCGCGGCCGAGGAGAAGCGCTTCACGATGGCGGACGTCGTCGCGCGCGTCTCCGAGAAGATGGTGCGGCGCCATCCCCACGTGTTCGCGGACGACACGGCGAGCACCTCGGGCGAGGTGTTGCGGAGCTGGGAGGCCATCAAGGAGGCGGAGAACGCGAAGGCGGGCCGCGCGGACGCGTCGATGCTGGACAGCGTCTCCGCGTCCGTGCCCGCGGTGATGGAGGCCTACCAGATGACGACCAAGGTCTCCCGCGTGGGGTTCGAGTGGCCGGACGCCGCGGGCGCCCTGGCCAAGCTGGAGGAGGAGGTGCGCGAGCTGAAAGAAGCGCTCGCCGACGGCCGCGCGGGAGATGCGCGCGTGGGCGAAGAGGTCGGCGATCTCTTCTTCGCGGCCGTGAACGTGGCGCGGATGCTCGGCCACGATCCGGAGAGCGCGCTCAAGGGGGCGAACCGGAAGTTCCGCCGGCGCTTCCGCCACGTCGAGGAGCGGCTGCGCGAGGGAGGGAGGAAGCCGGCCGACGCGAGCCTGGCCGAGATGGACGCGCTCTGGGACGAGGCCAAGGGGCGCGAGACCTAAGGCTTGAAGCGCCACCTGCCGCTCGCCCAGCCAAGCGCTCGGTGGTGGCCGCTTGCGCTGGCCCTCGTCCTGGCCGGCGCCCAGGCCGTCCTGCTCGTGGCCACCGCACGCGACAAGTCGGACACCGTCGACGAGGACATCTACCTGCCCGCGGCGGCGATCCTGTGGGCCCACCGGGATTTCGGCGTGAACCCGGACTCGCCGGTGCTGCCCAAGTGGGCGTTCGCGCTCGCGCTGCGCGCGGTGGAGCCGGCCCTGGGGCAGACGCCGCCGGAGATGGCGCGCGCCGAGAACTACGTGCTCTGGTACCAGGGCCGCGCCCGCGTCGAGCGCGTCCTCTTCGCCGCCCGCCTGACCACGATCGTGGTGACCGTCCTCGGCGGCCTGCTTTTGTGGCGGGTCGCGTTGCGCTTCGGGACCGTGCCCGGACTCGTGGCCCACGCCCTCTGGTGCTTCTCGCCCGCCGTGCTCGCCGCGGGCTCCCTGGCCACGCTCGACGCCTGGGTCACGTCCTTCGTCGTCGCCCTCCTCTGGGCCACCGCGCGCTACCTCGAGGCCCCGCGCGCGACGCGCGCGCTCGTGGTCGGCGTGTGTGCCGGCCTGGCCACGGCGTGCAAGATCACGGCGCTGGGGGCGGTCGGGGTGGCCATCCTGGCCTGCGCCTGGCGGGCACGGCGCACCGCTCTGGAGACGGGCCGGCTGTGGATGAGGCCCGTGCTCGCCGTCATCGCGCTGGCCGCCGCGGCGGGGGTGCTCACGCTCTGGAGCCTCTACGGCTTCACGGTCGGACCGGCGGCGCCGCTTCCCGTCGCGCCGTTCCCGGCCTGGATCACGGGCGCCCTCCAGCAGCTCAGCCACGGCGCGCGGGGGCATCGCGGCTATCTCTTCGGCGAGACCGGCCTCGGCGGCTGGTGGTACTTCTACCCCGTCGCCCTCGCCCTGAAGACGACGCTGGGGGCGCAGGCCCTGGCCGCGATGCTGGTGATCGCCTGGCTCCTCCGGCGGCCCCGCGGGACCGACCTGCTACTCGATGCCGCGCTCTGGGCCTACCCCGTGCTGCTCCTCGTCGTGATGAGCCTGGGTCGCACCCAGCTCGGCCTCCGCTACATCCTGCCCGCGTACCCATTCGCGATGCTCTGGGCCGGGCGCACCTTTCCCTCACTGCGCGCGCTGGGCGGACGCTGGGGAGTGATGGCGGGCGCCCTCGCCCTCGCCGCGGGCACCGCGGGCGCCCTCCGCGTCCACCCGCACTACCTGATGTTCTTCAACTCCTGGATCGGGGGACCGGAGCGGGGGCCGCAGTACCTGGTCATCGGCGACTCGATCGGCCAGGACCAGAGGCGCCTCGCGGACTGGCAGGCCGAGCAGGGCCTGTCGTCGATCTACTACACCCGCTACAGCGGCCGGCCCGAGTACTGGGGCATCGCCTACAGTGCGCCTCCGTGTCAGCCGCAGTCGGGCGTGTACGCGCTGGAAGCCATCGAGGTGCACCGTCCGCGGCGCATCGAGGCCGGCTGCCTGGACTGGCTGACCGTGGAGCCGCCGGACGAGCGCATCGGGTACTCCATCTACATCTACCGCGTGGACCGGGAGCGCGCGCAGAGGTTGCGAGAGAACACGGAGCGAGTGCCATTTTGGAAGAAAAAAAACTCGGTCGACGCGGTTAGCAGATAGCTTGTGGTCAGGTCGGTCTGCCATCGAAACGGACGCCAGGTCGAGCTACGGCGCCGTAACGGGATCTGCGGCGCGATCGATGCGTACGATGGGAAGCGTGCCGCGCCGCATGTCCTCTACATGATCCCTCTCGAAGAACCGCAGCGCCGCGCCGCCATGGCCCATGCCGGTCAGAAGGTCGACGTCCCCGTCTCCGTTCCAGTCGCGCGCGTCCACGCCCGAGATCATCTGCCCTGTCCAGGACTTCAGGATCACGACTCCTTCCGCGGAGGAATCGAAGCGCGGGCGCTTGCCGGGAGTGCCGGCCGTGGTGTTGCGGAAGAGGCGGCAGTCCAGCTCGAACTCGCAGCCGATGAAGTCCTTCTTGCCGTCGCCGTCCCAGTCCACGAAGTCGCCGAGGTTCGGGCGCAGGATGTCGATCTCGGTGGCGTCCGGCCCCGCCTTGATCCACTTCGGAGTGCCCAGCTCGGGGGCGGCGTCGGTCCCGAAGTTCCGGTAATACAGGAAGCCGCGGTCGCGCTTGCGGTCGGCGTTGCGCAGCGGGGGCCAGTCGTAGGTGGCGCTCGGCCCTTCGCCGACCATCGCGAAGATGACGTCCTTGCGGCCGTCGCCGTCCCAGTCGCGCACGAGCACGCTCCCGCGCGAGGTGCCGTCGATGGGCCGGCCGTTGGCCCGGATGCGCCGGCCGCCGTCCAGGGCGGGAGCGGCCTTCGTGCCGCGATTGAGGAACAGCCACAGCCAGCCGCGCCCGTCCGCGACCACGAGGTCCTTGCGCCCGTCCGCGTTCCAGTCCGTCACGTCCACGCGCGCGTAGCCGGCGGCGCGCGCGTCGGGCTCCTCGCCGTACACGCGCAAGGGACGTCCGGCGGCCAGGAGACGGACGCCCGGAGCGAAGACGGGGGCGAGGGCATTCGTCGTGTTCCGGAAGAGCCAGACGAAGCCGTCGGAGTCGCCGGCCACGAGGTCGACGCGTCCGTCCTCGTCCCAGTCCACCGCGCGCACGCCGTTCTGCCGCAGGGCATCGGCGGGCTGGAAGCGCTCCGTGTACGGCGCTCCCCCGCCGGCATCGCGCGCTTCGAACCGCGGCTCCGTGCGCGTGCCCACGTTGCGGTACAGGCGGCCGAACACGCGGGGCTGGTCCCCGTAGTGCGAGCGCTCCCAGTAGCGGCCGACCACGAAGTCGAGGAGGCCGTCCCCGTCGAAGTCGGCCACCTTCACCCCCGCCTTCGCGTCCATGTAGTCGTAGAACGCGAGCATCCGTCCGCCTTCCAGCACGGGGGCGGTGCGCGTGCCCACGTTCCGGAAGAGATAGACGCGGCCGTCCTCCGTGCCCGCGAAGAGATCGAGATCGCCGTCGCCGTCGATGTCGGCGGCGTCGAGACGCGGATTGCCCAGGCGGATGGGGGTGCCGTTCGCCTCCACCCAGACGCCGTCCGCGAGCGCGATGTCCGCCACCGCGTGGCTCTCGCCCACGCGCCGGTGCAGCGTCACCGTGTCGTCCGCGTCGGTGAGGACGTCGAGCCGGCCGTCCCCGTCCCAGTCCACGAAGCTGACCCGACCGGTCAGGGGGACGCCGGAGACGGTGGCCATCGGTCCCCGGTCGGCGAAGGTGAGGGGCCCGCCCTTGACCGTCACGTTCTCGTAGCGCACGACGCGGTTCTCGTAGGGGCCGGCGCGGAAGGAGGCGAACAGGTCGGGATCGCCGTCGCCGTCCCAGTCCACGAGCTCGGCCGACACCCAGCTCCGGTTCGCGTCGTCGCGCGGAAACGTGAGCACCTCCCCGGCGGAGGTGAGGCGCCCGCGGTCGACGAACCGGCCCTGCCCGCGGTTCTCGTAGACGTAGAGGAACGGCTCCGTGCCGCCCTTCACGAGGTCGAGGTCCCCGTCGCCGTCGAGGTCCACGAACGTGTCGCTGGCGTTGGCCGCGATCTCCCGCCGGCCCCAGCCCTGCATGAAGAGATCGCCGTCGCCGACGAGGCCCGGATAGCGGGGCTCCCGCGCGCGGTCGGCGGTGTCGAAGTAGACGGCGAACCGCGTGGCGCGCTCGTCGGGCACGACGAAGCTCAGGGTGACACGGTCCAGCGGGTAGAGGCGGTCGACGCGCCAGGGAACGAGGACACGCTCGTCCGGTGGGCGGCTCGGGTCGTAGGGGCGCGAGCGCCCGGCGGCGTCGTAGGCGACGACGTCGATCGTGCTCTCTTCGAGCCGGCCGGAGGCGCCGCGCGCGGCCAGCTCCGCCGCGAAGTCGACGTCCACCGCGGCCACGGAGTGCGAGCGCTTGACGCCGCGCGGGTCGACGTCGAGGAGGATGCGGTAACGGCTCTTGGAGGCCCAGACGAGGGGCGCCGGCGCGGCGGCCATGGTCGAGTGCAGGGCCGTGGCCGCGGCCGCGGCCAGCAGGATGGCCGGCAGACCGGCGGCCCGCGCGCGCGCCCTCACGGCCGGACGGTCTCGCTGTAGATGGCGGTCGTGCGGTCCACGAGCGTGCCCCAGGTCGCGCGGCGCGCCACCGCCGTCTCCTTGGCGAAGAACACGAGCAGCGATCCGTCCGGGCGCGCGAGCAGGCTGCCCACGTGGATGCGCTCGTCTCCCTTCAGCGGCGGATCGGGGTGCAGCGCGACCTCCGGCGCCTCCTTCGTCCAGGTGAGGCCGTCCGTGCTGCGCGCACGCAGGACGTGGAAGGCGGGCGCGGACGCCGAGCGGCCCTGGTACCAGAGCTCGTAGCCGGCGGCCGTCCGGCGCACGACGGGGTGACGCACGCCCTGCGCATCGAGTGCGCCTTCCGCGCCGGGCTCGAGGACGGCGCCGTCCTTCGTCCAGGACGACCCGTCCGCCGAGTGCGCGTGCGCGATGCGCCAGGTCCGGCCGTCGTAGGCCTCGTACCAGAGGTGATGGACCGCGCCCGCCTTCACCACCGTGGGATGAGCCGCGGACACGGCATCGATCGCCCCCGCCGCCCCCAGACCCAGCGCCGAGCCACCCTCCGCGCGTCCCGGGCGCTTGGTCCAGACGAGGCCGTCCGTCGAGGTGGCGTGGCCGATCCGGAAGTGGGCGGGCTCCACGCGCCCCGGGCCCAGGGGCCGCTCGTCACCGCTCCACGCCGTGTACCAGGCTCGCCACTGCGCGCCGTCGCGCAGGACGGAGGTGGCGGCGGCGAGGATCGCGTCGAACGGCCGCTCGCGGCCGGACAGGTCCGCGAGATCCCCTTCCTGCCACCTCTGCCCGACGAGCACGGGCTCGTAGTCGTCGGGATAGCTCCAGCGCGCGAGGTCGCGCGAGGTCACGACGCCGGTGCTCCAGAGGTCCCAGGCGCCGTCGCCGACCTGGTCCGTCGCCGAGCCCGTGTAGTACATCCGCCAGAGGCCGCGGGCGGGATCGCGCAGCACGAGCGGAAAGGTCACGTTGTGCGTCTGCCAGCCGGGAAAGTTCGTGGGGGCCAGAACCAGGCGGGCGGAGGGCGGCGGCGAGGCCGGCGTCACGGGGACGGGGACGGCAGCGCCGAGCCACGCACCGGCCAGGACCACGAGGGCACGACGTCGCGGGGTCAAGCCTCCAAGCTTCCCCGCCCCTTCGCTCCGCGTCAAGGGTGCCGCCCGGCCACGCGATACACTCCGCG
>Ga0075431_100000065_pt1 | contig 60911 bp, 43 predicted proteins | sample RhiMetdeltSRZDD5_FD_75297 | JGI IMG/M metagenome (GOLD analysis project Ga0075431, IMG submission 75297) | Populus rhizosphere microbial communities from Tennessee, USA - Rhizosphere MetaG P. deltoides SRZDD5 | ecosystem: Host-associated > Plants > Roots > Rhizosphere > Soil | place: USA... | reverse complement strand
GGGACCGCCTCGGCAGGCGGGGCGATCGGCGACGCCTCGATGCCGAAGACGCTCGCCGCCATTCGCCAAGTCAAGAGGCAGATTGCTGGCGGGCGGCTCGGCTGGGATCCGATTCACGCCGACGAGCTCGAGTCGGGAGGCGACCGCTTCGGCAGCCGCACATGCCACTGGTCGAACCTGTCGATCTTCGTGCCGAGGAGTGTTTCGAGCGACCGTAACGACGTTCATGTGTTCTTTTTCGCCGGGCGACGTTCAGGGCAGCAGCAGGCTAAACGCGGTTCTTCACCACGGCATGCGCGGCGCGAGCGAGGGCAACGGGTGGATTCTCATCGGCGTGCCGGGGATGGAACCGGGGTTCGTCAGCATCGACACCTCGCAGATCGGGAACGCCCTGCGTCGGGTCGGCCGAGACCCGGGGATTCACCGGCTTCGGTTGAGTGCGCACAGCCGGGGCGCTCGCGGCCTCAGAGAAACCATCAGACGGCCGCTGGTCGACCTCGCGAGAATCGATCGTGTCGTGCTCCTCGATTGTGCATTCACCACCGCCGCCGCGGCGCTGACGGCCGCACGCATTCCCAGCTCGAAGGTCACCGCGTATCAGGTGGTCGACAAGCCGCTGCCAGCCGCCGTCGGACGCAATATCCGGCTCGACCCTGGCTGTATGCAGGCGATCGGATACTCGCGACTCATCCAGGACGCGATGCGGACGCGTCCGTCGCTGACGATCCCCGCCGACATCCGCCGCCAACTGCTTACGCTCCCCCCACGCGGCCAATTCAAGGCGGCCACCGCCACCAGCGGATCCCGCGACAGCCTGGATGATTTCTGCCGTTCCAACCGGGCCGCGATCACCGCGATCGTCCGCGGCGAAGCGAGGCCTCAAGGCCTTATGACGTTTCTCGACACCCATGATCTCGGCCGGCTCGGCCAGCCCTTCGGGCCATCGATCTACTCACACCACTTCTTCGTCGCCGAAGTGGCGCACGAGATCACGAGCTGATAGGAGGTGCCAGTCGTCGATGCGGCTCGACAGCTGGTTGGGCAGGTGCCGCCGCGCACGAGACGGCCGCGGCGTGCGGCACCCGAGGCACGCTACTTGGTGGGCTTGGTCGTGGTGGTGCCGACGATCGCCTTCTTGCCGAACCCGAGATTCAACCCGAGGAACGACACGAGCGGCTTGGCGCCGGTCACTTGCTTGAAGTCCTGACCGAAGCTCCCGAAGAGAATCAGATCCTCACGGATGCGGTATTCGGCAATTCCGACGGGCCATTGCTCTTCTCGTTGGCAGCATCATCGCCCGAATCGCGTCGAAGCGCTTCCAGCGAAACGTTGAACTGTTTGTTCGTCTTCCAGACGATCCGGCCGCCGTAATCCCACACGGCATCCTTGTCAGCCTCATTGACCGTGCGCAGGACGGCAATCGCGTCGATAGACGACTCGCAGTCGGCGGTATCGGCGCAGCCGCGCCAGCGATAGGAAGGAGCCACCCAGAAGCCCCGCTTTTCCGCGCTCGCGTCGCGGGCGTCATCCTCCGGGAACCTCGACACCTGTCCGCCGGCGCCGTTCAGGAAGAACTCGACGCGCTCGGCGTCGAGCCCTTGAATCTGAAGCGCGAGCGCCTCGGTGTTGCCGCGAGTCGCGGTGATCAAAGGAGACTGCCTCGACCGGCTGATCCGCTTGGTGCGGCATTTCCGGCGGGCCTTGACGGAGTACGTCGAGCACTACCACGGAGAACGGAACCACCAAGGTCTGGACAATCGCCCCATCTCGGGCCGGCCAGTCATCGGGATGACCAGTCGCGTGCGGCGCCGTCCACCGCTCGGCGGGTTGCTCAACTTCGACGAGCGGGCAGCATGAAGGTAACGTCAGCCACAAAATGGAACATTACGCCTGGCGCTTCGCGTTCACGGCGTTGTCGCGCTGATCTTCGTCGTAGCGGAGAGAGGGAAAGTCCCAGACGCGATACGCGAGCTGACCTAACTCTTCCGAAAGCTTGAACGCTTCGACCAGTTCGGGTCCTTCCGCCAGTCGTCCTTTGAGGGCCGAGAAGCGGCCGATGCCGCCTTCGACTCCTTGTACGCCGCCTCCCAGTTTCCCAGCTGGAAAAGATGTCCTGGAGGTTCCACTTGTATCGATCGGGAATCTGGTCTTAACGGCGGCGACGCGTCGCCGGCGGCTCAGCCGCCGCGACGTCAGATGGACTGGTGACGATGGCGAAGAAGGAGAGCAAGCTCGGCGCATCGCACTCGATCGAAGAAGCCGAGCAACGCCACGCGCGCAAGCAGAAGCGGGGTGTGACGTGACGCTCAGCCGCCGAGAATGAAGGCCGCGACGACGTCCATGATCTCCTCGATTGGATCCTTCTTGCCTGGTAACCTTGAAGGAGTGGTCGCCGCCGGTCACGGTGTGAATCGTCGCGCGCTGCAGCCGACGGAGCAGGGCGGCGATCTCGTCGGAGGTGCCGAACGGATCGCGCGTGCCCTGCACGAACAACATTCGCTGCCCGATCCGCGGCAGGTGTTCGTCGCGGCGCTGCTCCGGTTTGCCCGGTGCAACGGGTAGCCGAGAAAGACGAGCGCATCCACGCCGTCTACTCCTTAGGCCGCGATGTGCGACGCGATCCTGCCGCCCATCGACCTTCCGCCAATCGCCAACGGCAGGCCGGCAAAGCTGCGGCGCGCCCCCTCGAGCGCCTCGCGCCAGCGCTGTTCGAGCACCGGCGTCCGGTCCGGCACTTTGCGCTGCTCGACCATGTAGATGAAGTCGAACGCGGCGGTGCTGATCCCGCGCTCGGCCATTCCGCGCGCCACCCGCACCATGAACGGGCTCGCCTGTCCCGCGCCGGCCCCGCGAGCCAGGGCGAGCGCTCCCTGGGCCTTCGTCGCTGCATATGTGGTGAGCATCGAGGCGATTCTGCCATCTTTTATTGGTGCGCGGGGGCCTCCCCTCCGCGCGCGCTTTCAACTCGCGTCGGTGCGATACGGTACCGACGCGGTCCCCGAGCGCTGCATACGATGTTCACGCCTGTGCGGACACTGATCGATGAGCTCTCCCGACGCGCTCGCGGTGCGCGGATTTCTGGCAGACGCGGATACTGGCGCCGGACTTGGCGGCTTGCGGGTCGAACTCTGGAGCCTGGACGGCCGCACGCTGGTCGCCGAGAGCGACAGTGATACGACGGGATTCTTTCGCTGCGACCTGGCTCGCGATCACATCGATGAGCGAACCGAGTTCGTCGACGTCGAGCTACGGGTGCTCGAAGGGGCGCGTGCGATCGTCAGCGACGTCCGCGCATTGCCGGCGCATGGGCGGCCCGAGACCATCGAGCTCAGCGTGCCGCGGCCGCTGACGACAGCGGACGAGGCCCTTCCCGAACACACCATCGCGCCCGACACGGCCGCCGAGCAATACGAAGTCGTCGGGCGTATCAAAGGAACGTTTCCAGAAGCCTCCCGCGTCAGAGCGCTCGTCAAGGATCTCCGCGATGGACAGATCCAGCAGCACGTCGTCGCCGAAGGCACCGTCGATGCGGCTGGCTGGTATCGGCTGTCCTACGACGTGACGCGGATCGCGGACGCACCGGGGGACACGAGCCTCAGCATTCATCTGCACGCGCCTGGCCAGGAAGAGCCGATCGCGCAGTCCATGCCAGTGCTGTCGCCGCCGTCGCGAACGCGCATCGACCTGCGCGCGCCGCGCCTCGCCACGCTGCCCTCCGAGTACGCACTTCTCGAACGTCAGATTGCGGAAGATCTCGATCGGGGCATCGACGCGCTCGACGGCGCAGGCGAGTCGGTCATCGACGAGGTGTCGACCTGGCTCGACGTCGACCGCGAGCAGTTGCTCCTGTTTCACGACGCGCGCTCCCTCGAACAGCAGACGGGCGTGCCGTCACCGGTATTTTATGCCCTCGGGCGCACCGGCACCGCGCCGTCGCTCGACGATCTCGTCGATGTGCCGGTGAGCGAGCTCCACACGACGATTGTGGAGGCCATCGCCGATGGCCTGATCGATCGAGAGCCGCTCGGTGATCTGCACGACGTGGTCGAGCGACTTGCCAGCCAGATCGTCGAGCATGCAGTGCAGTCCGACGATCCCGATCGCGGCGGTCTCGTGCAAGTACTGGCGGCGGCGGACATCCCGCCGGCGATGATCAGCGACACCCTTCGCGCTTACCAGGCGCGCACCACAAGCCCTTCAGAGTTCTGGGACACCTACGGCCAGACCAGCGAATCTGACGAAGCGCGGGCAGACGCCAGCGGCAGCGACGTGCTTCAGGCGGTCCGCGTCGCGGAGGTCCTCGGCCCCGACCCTCCCCTCCTTCGCCGCGTGCACGAGCTCAGACGTGAAGGCCGATGGCAGACGCCGGATGATCTCAGCCGTCTTGGCTTCGACGACTGGTGCGAACTGCTCGAAGAGCTCGAGGGGGCGGAGGTCGAGGGAAGCGCTGAGGCCGAAAGCGACGAAGACCGCAGCGATCGAATCGAAGCGCGTGCGGAGGCGATTCTCGACACGCTCGAGGAGACTTTTCCCAACCGCTACATTTCCGATCGTCTGAGCGGCTCAGACGCCGTCAGTCCGGCGGCGCGCGGCTTGATCGAGCGCGTCAAGGATCACGATTTCCTTCGCGGCTCGATTCGCCAGCGGATCGCCACCGATCCTGGGCTGGTGGAGGGGCTCGGAGAAAGCGACGTCGACGCGGCAATTGAGGACATCGAAGCCGTCGAGCGCGTCAGCCGCGTGACCGATCGTGCCGACGAGGTCGATGTGCTCGTCGCCACCGGCATGCGGTCCGCCATGGACATCGGCTCGATGCCGCCACGCCACTTCATCGATCTCTACGCGGAAGCGCTGGGCGGTCGCGCGCAGGCATCCCGTGTTCACGCGCAAGCGCAACAGACCGCGGCCGCCAGCAAGCTCGTCGCGCTGCGTCTGATGCAGGCGCTGCAGCATGCGCCATTCGTCCTTGGTACGCCGCCGACGGATGCGATCAAGGACGCGCCCGATGCCAAGACGCTGTTTCAAACGGCCGGCGCGTTCTGCGACTGCGAGCACTGCGGCTCCGTCTACAGCCCGGCGGCGTACTTTGTCGACTTGCTCCGGTATCTCGATGTCAGCTCCCCGGAGCGGCGCGAGCGGATCGAGAAGCGCCTCTCCGAGAAGGGTGCGGCTCCTGCGACGACGCGCAGACTGAGTCAGTCCCGGCCCTTGGAGGTTCTCCTTGGCCGGCGGCCGGATCTTGCCGAGCTGTCGCTCACGTGCGAGAACACGCTGACGCCGCTGCCCTACATCGATCTCGTCAACGAGCTGCTCGAAGCGAAGGTGACCGGCGAAAGCGCAGCGCACGATACGGGCAAAACCCCAGCAGACGTCTTGCGCGCGGTGCCGCAGCATCTTTCGCGCGAGGCCTACAAGACGGCGCAGGCGGCGGTCTACCCCCTTGCGCTCCCGTATCACCAGCCGTTGGCGCTGGCCCGCGCCTACCTCGGGCACTTTGGCGTGAGCCGCCTCGAATTGCTGCGCACCTTCGGGCGTGGTGACGCCATGCGCGACGCCATCGTCGCCGAAGCCCTCGGCACGTCGCCCGAGGAATACGCGATCATCGCGAACGGCCCAACCGAGGTCTGGAAACACCTCGGCTTCCCGAGTGCTGACGTCAACGGCGTCCCGTTCGTCGAGACGCTGCAGCGCGTGCCGGCCTTCCTCGAGGCGACCGGGGTCACGTTCCAGACGCTGGTCGATCTGGTCAGCATGCGCTTCCTGAACGGCGACAACCAAATCCATCTCGATACGCCAACGCCCGACTGCGATCCGGAGAAGATCCGTGTCGCCGGTCTCGACGAGCCGCGGTTGACCGGCATGCTGCGGCTGATTCGGCTGCAGCGGCGCGTCGGGTGGCCGTTTGCCGTGCTCAATCGCGTGCTGATCGCACTGCAGGCAGACAATCTCGACACCTCGTCGTTGGAGAAGCTCACCCTCGTGCAGCAGCTCGCGACCAAGCTCGATCGTCCGGTGTCCGAGCTGCTCGTGCTATGGGGGCCGATCGATACGTGGGGCAAGGACAACGAGTTCGATCGGCTCTTCCTCGCGCGCGCGGTGGCGTGGCGCAGCCAAGACGAGCGAACGTTTCAGCTGCGTCCCGATCGCATAGAGTTAGCGCAGACCGGCCCCAGTCTCGATCCGGTGGCGTCAGCACTCCTCGCAGCCTTCCGCATCACCAGCGACGAGCTCACGCTGATTCGCGCGTTGCATGCACGCCGCGGTGTCGAGCTTCGCCTCGACTTCGCCGGACTCTCGGCAATCTATCGGACGGTGGTGCTCGCTCGTGCGTTGCAACTTCGGATCTCTGCGCTCGATTTCTTGCTTCGCCTGGCGCCTCCCGATGCGGATCCCTTCCGCCGAAGCGATCCTGCCGCGACGGCCCGATTCGTCGATCTCGTGCGTGAAGTGCAGGCATCGGACTTCACGCCGGAACGGCTCGCCTACGTGTTCCGTCACGACTCCGAGCCTCGACGCGATCCGGGGCCGCTGCCCGCACAAGTGACTGCCGTGCTCGCCAGCATTCGCCGCGCGCTGGCCGATGCGTTTTCGGAAACCAGTCAGCCAGCCGATGTCAATGGCGACGTGCTGCGGCAAAAGCTCGGGATGCTGCTCGATGCGGCACTGCTCGACCCGGCGATCCAGGCCCTCGATCCGCGCACGTCGCTGACGGCACCACAGCGGCGCGACTTCTTCAATCGCCACCTAGCCACGATCTTTGCCGATCCGGCAGCGGCGGCGACGCGCCTCTTCGGCGAGGCCGCAACTGATTCACTCGACGACCGCTGGAAAGCGAACATCACGCTCGTCCTCGATCATCTGCTGCCGCAGCTCCGCACGCGGCAGCTGCGAGGCGCCGTGATTCAAGCGCTCAGCGACACGTTGGGGCTGACGGTGCCGAGCACGGCGCGTTTGCTGGACCACGTCCTGCGATCGCGCCAGACGGCGAATGAGCCCACGAATCAGTCCCCCACTCAATCAATGTTGCGTGACTTCCTGGCGCTCCTCGGTACCGGCCTCACGGGCGCCTACTTCGCGAGCCCCGATCTGAGCGGCGCGCCGGTCGTCACGCGCCTCGATCCGCAGATCGCGTTTGCGTGGGTCGGATCGCCGCCCGCCGATGGTGTGCCGGATCGGAACTTCAGCGTCCGGTGGACTGGCCGTCTCCTGGCGAAGAAGCAGGCACCGCACACCTTCTATATCTCGACCGACGGCAGCGTTCGCCTCACGCTCGTCGTCAAGGGCGCTGAGCGCGTCGTGATCGATCAGCCAGGCACCGGCAAAGTGGTCGAGCACGCGTCCGAGCCGATCGCGTTGGACCCAAGCACCCTCGCGTCACTCACGCTCGAATACCGCAATCAAGGTGGACCGGCCACGCTGTCGTTGCAGTTCGGCACGGGGCCGGTCGCGAAGGAAGTCATCCCGACGACCAGTTTGTATCCAGCCGACGGGCTCTCGTCGTTCGCCCCGGTCGAGGAGAGTTACAGGCGGCTCCACAAGGCGGCGCTGCTCATCACCGGTTTTGCCATGACCGACCGGCAGATCGAATGGCTCACCGGCACACCACCCTACCTGGACCTCGACACGCTGCCGATGGCGGCCGGTGCCGATGCCGACGGCATCGCGCTGATGCGGCGGTGGCGTCATCTGGCGGCGCTTTCGGCATTGCTCAAGAAGCTCCCGCGGTCGAACGTCGATCTCCTCGACGTGTTTGCCGCGACGACGATGGCTGACGCGCTCGACCGCTTGGTGCTCGCGACCGGATGGGAGCGAAGCGCGATCGACGTGTTCCTCGGACCGGAGGGGCTCGCGATCAGCGACGTTGCCGGCTTGCGCCTGTCGCCGGACGCCACCGACGAACCGGCGCTGTTTCGGCTCGCGCGCGCTGTTGATGTCCATCGCCGCGTCGGAGTCGCGCCCGACACGCTCCACACCTGGGCCAAGGGCGTGCCCGATGCCGACGGCGCCGCGTCAGTCGTCTTGGCGGTGAAGGCGCGCTATGACGAGACACGATGGTTGGAGGTGGCGCGCGGTCTCAACGATCCGCTGCGGTCCGAGCGACGCGATGCCCTTGTGGCCTATCTCCTCCCGCGGATGCGCAACGTCGGGATCAAGAACAGAAATCAGCTCTTCGAGTACTTCCTCATCGACGTCGACATGAATCCATGCATGTTGACCTCGCGCATTCGTCAGGCCACCGGCGCAATTCAAACCTTCTTTCAGCGCTGCTTGATGAATCTCGAACCGAGCGTACCGCCGCGCATCATCGATGACCGCGACTGGAAGTGGTTGAAGAACTACCGCGTGTGGGAGGCGGCCAGAAAGGTGTTCCTGTTTCCGGAGAGCTACATCGAGCCGGAATTGCGCGACGACAAATCACCGCTCTTTCAACAGCTCGAATCCGCGATCCTCCAGCAGGAGATCAAGAACGACAACGTCGAGGCGGCGTTTGCCGACTATCTCGAAGGGCTGGACGAGATCGCCCGCCTCGACGTGCGGGGCGTGTGGTTCGAGGAGCGGCACACGCATCGCATGGTCGCGCGGCCAGCGCCGAGCGGCCTGCGCGTTCCCGAGCCACCGCAGTCGGAATGGGACCAGGGCACGTACCATATCTTCGCGCGCACCTTCAACGCGCCGCATATCTGGTATCACCGGCGGCTCGAGCGCGGGCGCCAATGGACGCCGTGGGAAAAGATCGACGCCGACATCGAGGGGGAACATCTCGTGCCGGTCGTCTTCAACCGGCGCATGCACCTGTTCTGGACGATGTTCCGGGAGAAGGGCAAGAAGCTGCCGCCGATGAAGCGTGACACGAAAGGCACGCCGCAATCGGTTGGCAAGGATTGGGAGATCCACCTCGCCTACACGGTCTACGACCGTGGCCGCTGGTCGCGCAAGCGGATGTCCTCGCGCGGAGTGATCGACGACCTGACCTTCCCGGTGAATGTTCGGATTGTCGACAAGGTTCCGCAGCATGACCTCGAGGGGAGCCAACTGCTGTCGCAGGCCGACTACACGCTGCGCGCGACGGTGCATCAACAGGGCGATCTGCCGCGACTCGATCTCCACCTCTATCGCCGCAGCGTCCAACGTTTGGGGAAGGATCGACCCGATCTGGCGCCGGCAGCGGTGACGTTGGTCGGGCGCTTCACGCTCAACGGATGCAACGGCGCGCTCGTGCCGGTTCGCGGACGCCATACCGAGCGCGTGCCGGCGATGGTGCAGACCGTCGGCAGGCGTCGATTGTTGCCTGCCGCGATCGGGAAGGCCCCGCGATCGAAAGGTGTGCACCACAAGTTTCACGTCGGAAGCGGCGGCATCTTCAACGCGCCCACGGGCTACCACATTTCCGGCATGGGCTACGCCGCGTCGCCCGGACGCTCGGGTGCATTGCTGGCGTTGCCGTCCGGCGACGACCGCGGCGTCAGCGTCGCGCTGCCGGCGCAGCGCGCCGGAGGCGGTGCGGCGCACATCCTCCCGGTGATCAATCCCACCAACCCCAATCAACGCGGACTCTTTCCGTTCTTCTTTCAAGACGACTTCCGCAGTTACTTTGTCCGGCCGATTTACACCGATTGGCGCCCGCCCACGTTGGTGGCGATGCCACTCAGGCCACACCTCGCGCTCGCGCGTCCTCGTCCGACCGTGATCGCCAAAGGCCGGCCGGCCGCCCGTCGTCGACACGGCGGCAAAGGAACGCGCGAAGACATCGAGGATCTCGCCGAACTGACCTTCGAAGCGCAGGATGCGTGGGAGGATCAAGAGGACGAGGCCTGGCATCCAGACGATGCGGCGGAGGCACGGGCGCCGCGTCAACGGAAAGCGGCGCCCAAGACCAAAGCGCAGCCGCGCCCACAACCGAAGCCGGCGCCGGCACGCGCCGCCGCCCCCGCGCGTCGTCCGACAGCGCCAGCGAGACCCGTGACGGTCGCTCCGCGTGTCGTGATGCGCCAGACCGGCGGGTATCACGAGCGACAACTGCAATTCACACCGTTCGAGCATCCCGACACCTGCCAGTTCATGGCAACGCTCAGGGCGAAGGGCGTCGAGGGCTTGCTCGACTTCGCCACGACGCGCCCGCCGCGCGGCCGCGATCACGCCCTCCAGCCGGATGGGACATGGGCTCGCGCCGCGCAGACCTGGTTCCAGCGTCACTACGGCGTCGGCCCCCTGATCTACACGCGCAATCTGCCGCACCTCGATGTCGCGTTCGACAGTGACAGTCCGTACGGTGCGTACAACTGGGAGCTCTTCTTCCACGCGCCCCTCCAAGTCGCCGTGCGTCTGGCGAAAGACGGCCGCCATGAGGAGGCGCAACGCTGGTTCCATTTCATCTTCGACCCGACGACCGATTCGAGTGCACCAAGCCCGCAACGCTACTGGAGATTTGCGCCGTTCTACGAGAATCGCGAGTACGACAGCGCCCGCGAGCTGATGCACCTGTTGTCGTACAGCGGCGCCGATGGGCGACAGATCAGCCGCCAGGCACAAGTGCGCAATCAGTTGGCCGGGTGGTGGGAGAACCCGTTCTCGCCGCACGTCATCGCCCGCCTCCGCATCTCCGCCTATCAAAAGGCGGTGGTGATGAAGTACATCGACAATCTGATCGAGTGGGGCGACAAGCTGTTCCGCCGCGACTCGATGGAGTCGATTCAGGAGGCGACGCAGATCTACATTCTCGCGGCCAACATTCTCGGGCCGCGGCCCGAGAAGATCCCTCCGATCGTCTCGAAGGCGACGCTCACGTTCCAACAAATGCGGCAGGGGCTGAACTTATTCTCGAACTTCGAAGTGCGGGTCGAGAACCTCCAGGTCCGGCGGCCGTTCCGCATCACCGCGCAGCCGGATCGCGGTGGCGCCAGCGCCGTGCTGAGCATGCCGACGCAGTACTTCTGCACGCCCCCTAATCCCCAACTCGACAAGTATTGGGATACGGTCGCCGACCGGCTGATGAAAATTCGCAACTGCATGAACATTCAAGGGATCGTGCGTCAGTTGCCACTATTCGAGCCGCCGATCGATCCCGGATTGCTCGTGCGCGCGGCCGCTGCCGGTGTCGATCTCGGCAGCGTCATCGCAAGCCTCAACGCGCCGCCCCCGCACTACCGATTCCGCTTCCTCTTGGCTCGCGCCGTCCGGCTCGCCGAGGAGATCCGCAGCTTCGGCGCAATGACGCTGCGCGCACTTGAAAAGAAGGATGCGGAGGCGTTGGCGTCGCTTCAGGCCGCACACGAGACCGCGCTCCTCAACACGGTCCGCGATATTCAGAAAACGCACGTGAAGCAGGTCGAGGAAGAGCTTGCCGAGCTCTCGCTCGAGCGCGAGCACGTCGAGATGCAGATGCAACATCTCAATGGGCAGCTGCAGCAGTTGATGAACCCGCAAGAACAGGCGCAGCAGAAATCGATGTCGGCAGCGCAGGTGATCTCCGGTGTCGCCGAGGGCATCGATCTCGTCGCCAAGGTCGCGTACGCGGTCCCGGAATTCCAGACCGGCGCGGCGGGTGCCTTCAGCTCGCCCTTCGTCACGTTGCAGCTCGGTGGCCAGATGGTCGGCGACATCGCCACCGCGTTTGCGACGAGCATGGAGAAGATCACCGCCAAGCACGAGACCGAAGCGGATCTCGCGGCCGCGCAGGCGGAGTATCAGCGCCGCCGCGAAGAATGGCAACATGAGCTCGATCTGCTGACCAAGGAAAAGGCGCAGATGGACAAGCGCATCAACGAAACGCAGCTCAAGCTGCAGATTCGAACGGCGGAGCTGCGGCGGCACGAGCTCGCGGTCGAACATGCCCGGACAGTCGAATCCTTCTTCCGCGACAAGTACACGAACCAACAGCTCTATGGCTGGATGATCGGACAACTTTCCGCGGTCTACTTCCAGGCCTACAAGGTGGCCTTCGACGCCGCGCAGCAAGCCGAGCGAGCCTTCCGCTTCGAACGCGGGGATCCGTCGTCGTCCTTCATCGAGTTCTCGTACTGGGACAGCTTGAAGAAGGGACTGCTCGCCGGTGAGCGTCTGCTGCTCGATCTGCGTCGGCTCGAAGCCGCACACACTGAGGGTGATCGTCGAGTGTTGGAGGTGACTCGGCACCTCTCGCTTCGCGAAGACTTTCCGCTCGCGTTCGTCGAGCTGATCGCGGCCGGCCGCTGCCAGATCGACGTCACGGAAGCGCTGCTCGACGGCGACTTCCCCGGCCACTACTTTCGCCGCATCAAGACCGTCAGCCTGACCGTCGCCGGCGCGGTCGGATCGCATCGCAACGTCAACTGCACGCTGACGCTGCTCGAGAACAAGATCCGGACCAGCGGCAACGCGTCGGGATCGTACGCGCAGTCGGCCGATGCCGACGACCTGCGGTTCATGGTCAACCCGGTGAGCGTGCACGCGATCGCCACCAGCAGACCCGATAACGATGCCGGCCTCTTCCACCTGCGGTTCGACGATGACCGGTATCTGCCGTTCGAGGGTGCGGGAGCCATCTCCACGTGGCGGATCGAGCTGCCGCAGGCGGACAATACGCTCAATCTCTCGACCGTGACCGATGTCGTGGTCAGCGTGTCGTACACCGCACGCACGGGAGGCGCCGCGCTCGAGTCGATCGCCCGGGCCGAACGCGAGAAGGTGCTCGGACGCGGCGAGCTCAAGCCACCGGCACAGCATCACGTCAGCATCCGTCGCGACGCGCCGACGCTGTGGAAACGTTTGGAGGATGCCGCTGCCGGCCAGGAAGTCGAACTGCCACTGCCGCTCGATCTCGATCGCTTCTCCGGACGCTATCGCGGACTCGATCTGCGGATCGAGCGGGCCACGATCTTCGCGCACGCGCGTGGGACGTTGGCGCAGGACGCACTACAGCTGCGGCTCGATCCACCCAAAGGCTCCGGTACACCAGTCGCCACCTGGGTCGCGCCGTGGCCGCGCGCACAGGTCATGCGCGCCACCGCAGAAGTCGCGGGACCACCGGGGACGTGGAAGCTGGCCGTCAAGACGAGCGCCGGGAAAGTGTCCGAGCTTGTCGACGACCTCGTCCTCGTCTTCGACCTGCGTGCGCGCAGGAAGTGAGCGGCGATCGCGCGAGCGCGGCGCATGAGCGAACCCGTTCCCGTCGACGCCGCACACTACTTCGAGTTCATCGATCGCCCTGGGCTCGCGGTGCTGTTCGTGTCGGTGCACCCGCGTCACACCTTCAGCGACGCGTTGTCACGGCAACTCTCGGCCGAGCATACGGACATCGCGCTCGGCACGGCCAGCTTCGTCGACCTGATGGCGAGTGGCGGTGCGGCCGTTGCCCATCTGCAGGAGGGCTTTCGCGCCTGCGGCGTCAGTACGGTTGGCGTGCTCCCCGGCTATTGCCTCTTCCGGCAGACGCAGATGCTGGCGTGGGACTCGGGGTTGCCCACCCTCTCGGAGCTCGAGGTGCTCGGTCGAAGTGCACTCGTGGGACTCGTTTTCTCGGGACTCACCAACAATCTGTCGTTCATCGTGCAGGCGATGCAGGTGGCCTTCGATCAGGGGGCGGCGCATCGTGTCGCCAACGTCTTTCGCGAGGCCGCGGCGCGACCCACGTATCGACGTGCGGCGGCGAGTGCGACCGCACCGTCGGTTGACGATGTCCAATGGGCGCATGCCGTGCTGGGTGTGCGCCCGACCGCGACCGATCGTGAGGTGCACCACGCGTGGCGGCGGCTCCGGATCGAGATGCACCCCGACGTCGCGGCTGCCGATCGCGTCGAGTTCGAGCGGCGCAGCCGCCGATCCGTCGACATCAATCGTGCGCGCGACATCATCGTCGCGCATCGCGCGAGGAGCGATGCCGGCAACGCGCGCGCCGCATGACCTCAACGCGCAGACGTGCGTACCTGAACCGACGGGCCGACGAGGGTTGCCGCGAACGCGGCAGCTTGCTGTCGATTGGCCGTGTCTGACGCGGTGATGGCCTGACTGAGGTTGGTGATCTGACGTGGTGCCGCGACCGCGGCCGCGACAGTTGCGGTCGCCGCCGGCGCGGCCGCGGCCACGCGCCCTTGAACCGTCGCGACCAGATCCTGGCCTTGCTGTTTGGCGCGGCGCATCACGGCTTGCCCCGCGGTCGACAGCGCGGCCTGTCCCAGGTTGTCGCCGGCCATGGCTCGCTTCGCGAACGCCATCACATCGGCGGAGTACGGCGACGATGGGAGCAGTTGCCCGGCCCCTTTGAGCATCGCGTCCTGCACCGACTTGCCGCGCGCAATCGAGAGACCGGTGTCGAAGGCCGCCTGCGCGGGACCGGGCGGCAGTCGATTGCGCGCCGCGGTCAGCAGCGCTTCGTCGAGCTTCTTCCCCTGGACCAATTGCGCGGCCGTATCGAATGCGGCCTGCGCGATCGCGCCACCGGGAATCGCGCCACGCACCCCGGCGATCAACGCTTGCGTGATCGGTTGTCCGTTTGCAAGCGCGTCGGCCGCACCGAGCGCCGCGCCCACGCCGGTGCCGATGCCGGGCACGAACGGTGCGACCATCGCGGCAAAGCGAAGCGCCTCGCGCGCGTCGGCGATGCCGGCCTTGGCCGCGGCCTTGGCGGCGGCGAGCAGGTTTTCACCGCGCAACAGACCGCCACCGAGCTTGACCAACGCACCGAAGAGCGGCGTGCCCGACAAGCCGTCGAGCGCGCCCATGAAGATGTTCTGCCCCTTCAGCGCGGCAGAGACGGCGCCATAGGCTGCGCGCGCGAGCGCGCCGAGCGGTGTGCCTCGACTGGCGAGCTTGACTGCGGTCGAGAGCACCGGCACAGCGGCGCCGACCTTCGCGACTCCTTTGCTGACGTCCTTCGCTGCCTTGCTGACGGCGCGGGCCACCTTCGAGCGCGCGATATCAGTGGCTGCTTTGCTGACGGTCTTCCCAATCGGCGTCCGCCCCACGTCGCGAGCGGCCTTCTTCGCGGCGCGGGCGACGGTCTTGCCAAGCTTCTTGACGAACTCGTCGAGGCCGGCATGATCCTCAACGCTCAGCAGATCGAACGTGAGCGTCTGGATCGCCTCGTCGTCCAGGATTTCTTCGGCGGTTTGCGCGTCGTAGTAGGCGCGGCGATAGCGCGGCGGCAACGCCACGATCGCCTCGGTCCACATCGCCTCCTCGGCTTCACTCGCGGGCGGGAAGCGCCGCCGGGCAGGGAGCACCGGTCGCCCGGTCAGGTCGGCGAAAAAGAGATCCGCCTGCCGGCGCTCGGCGAGCGAGGCGTGCGGGAACGCGCTGGTCACGGCACTGGCATCGAGCCGTACAACATGCCCCAGATGTCGTCGCGGAACAGGAACACCCAGGTGCGTTTGCTACTGAAGTCGTCGTAGTCGCGCTCGCGACCGCGGATGGCCGGCGTGCCCTTATCGAACAGCTTGCGATGCTTCGAGAAGTACTTCTCGACGCCGGCTGGAATCGTAATCTGAGACGAGTCGGTGGCTTTCATCGCGCGGTGCATGAACTCGTACATCGCGCGGCCGCCCGGCTCGAGGTCCCAGTTGACGTAGTCGAGCTTGCCGAGCTGCATCCACGGCCGATTGACGTGGGTCGAGATCCGATCCTTCAACACATCAATCTGACCGAGGATCCGCTTGACCATCGGTCCGATGTAAAAGTTCGTGTAGAGCGAGAAGAACCCGGAGGCGCCGAGGAGTGTCCCGCCGGCGCTGGCAGCCGTCGCGGCCAGGTTGATGCCGGCCGACGTTCGGTCGCTTGCGGTCTTGCCGCCGCTGATCACGGCGAGGCTGGCGTCGACCAGCTGCCAGGCGGCAAGCACTTTGTTCAGCTTCTCGGCCACCGACACCACTTTCGCGATTCTCTCGTTGGTCGTCTTACGCAGCAGGTCGTTCCACGGCGTCTTCGATCCATGGAGCGCCTTCTGCGCGCGAAGCGTCGTGCCGAGGACCTTGATGTCCTCCATCTTGCTGGCCGCCTCGCGCACCCACTCATCGGCTACCAAGACGCTATCGAGGTAGGTCGCGAAGGTCTCGGCGACCTCCTTGAGCGTGCTTCCCTTGTCGGCGCGAAACGCGCTGCGTTGCAGCTCGCGAAGCTGCGGCGTCAGTCGTGCGAACTGCGCCTTCAGCTCCTCCATCTGCCGCGTCGCCGCGCGGTACCGTTCGGCCGCGACATCCTCCGACTTGCGCTCACAGGCCAACACCGCGGCTCTGAAACGATCGAACCAGTCGAGCATCTGCTCGACGTGGCGATCGCTCATCGGGTTGGTGCCGCGTGACCGCGCCGCGGCGATGCTCGCATCTGCCGCGGCGATCACGTCAGCGACACCAGCAGGCAACGACTCCCCCTCCTTCTTGAAGGCGGCCTGATACGTAGCGAGGACGTTGCGGCGCGAGGTGTACCAAGCGATCAGGTCGACGTAGGTCCGCACCTGCTGACCGTCGATCAACAACGACTGACCTGGCTCGAGCGAACTGACGTCCTCTCGCTCGATGATGGCGGTCGATGCGGCGCGATCCGTCGCGACGGGATAATCGCGGGGATCGCCGCCCGCGAAGCCCGGATCGTGCACGGTCATCGTGGCTTTGCCGTCGGGATGCGATCGGTGCAGGAAGGTGTATTCGGGGAACTGGCGTGGCGGGCCCGCGTCGAACGTCAGATGACGCTCGGTGATTTGGGTACTGCGTGCGCCACCCCGGCCGGACGATACCTGCTGGACATCAACCAGGGCGACCGACGTCTTGAAGAGGAAGTTCTGCCGCGTCTTCGTCCCCGGCAGGCGCAACCCGCCGAGCGTGATCCGAACGCCGCGATGCACATCCACGCCTTGCGCGCGCCCGATCATGTTCAGCCATCCCTTGTAGGCGCTGAACAATTTGCCCTGTTTCGTGTCGGTGACTTGCTGCTGCAAGCCGGAGGAAATGAGTTGCAGCAGACGCGGAGACTTGCGCGAGCCTTTCAACTGACCATCGAGATTGCAGGAGAAGTGAATGTCACCCGAAATCAGGACGACCGTCTGGAGCGTGGATCCCTGCTGCTGCAGTTGTTGGATCAGGCGCTTGATCTGATCCCAGACGGGATTGTCGGCCGGATGTTCGAGGTCGGACCCGCGGCGGAACGCCGTCGTCGACCGAGCGCCGGCGAGGCGGGCCGTGAATCCCGGGTTCCTGAACACGAAGAGCATCGGGTCGGGCATCAAGAACGGTACGGGCAGGACGATGATCGCGACTGGACTCTTGGTGCGAGTCAGCGCATCCGTGAGCCAATCCACCCGGGCCTTCGACATGCCGCCGCTACCGTTGACATCGCGGTCAGTACGCAAATCAATCACGAGAAACGGCAGGTCGCCGGTCGGCACGGTGAAGTGCCAATTCAATTTGCCGAGCCAGGGGCGCTTGTCCGGTGGCGTGGCGTTCGGTTTTTCCGGGGCGGTGACCTCAATGGCCTTGGTGCTGACCAGGCGGCGTAATTCCGGCAGCGCGTCGCGACCCTCTTTGCGGCACCGCTCGAGAATCTGCACACGCTGGTCGGCAGGCCATTGATCCGGTGCGAGATTCCCCCATCCTTGATACATCCAATACGCGCACAGCGCATCGGTCATCGTGAAGGGCCAGCAGCGAAGTGGATCGGTCGTCGCGTGAATGACCTTCAGCCAGTCCTTGTCGGCGTTCCAATCGTCGGTGACTTCGTGGTCGTCGAAGATCATGAACGACGGCACGTGCGCCAGCAGGCGCCGCGCATTCGGCGTCCTCCACGCCTGTTCGTAGAGCGCCGCGTATTCGGCGAAGTCCGCGGCGTGAACGCCAGCCGTGTCTCCCGCGCTCGGATGCGGCACGCGGAATTGGCGCGCCGGCGTCCCCTCGCTGTAGGTCTGTGGGGCCAGCAAACCCGTCGACCGATTGACGTGCGGCACTTGTCCGAGCTCGTCCGGCACTTCCCACAGCAGCTCGTTGAGCACGCGCAGCTTCAGCGGCAGCGGCAACGCTTTGCGGCTGCGCGCGAACGCCACCTGCTTGCGCGAGCGGACGGCGAGCGCCAGCGCGTAGTCGATATCGTGAAAGTTGTGATGCACGACCCTCGGTCGCAGCGCACACAACGCGTCCAGTTGCGCCTGTTGCAACGGTGCGCCGGCCCCAAGCGGACCATACCGCGCACCGAAGCGTCCGGCCCACGCGCCGAACGCAACATCGGCCGTTCCCCCGCCCAGTGGCCCCGGCACGATCGACGCGAACCGATGCCGGACGATCGCGCCGCCCATCGCCACGCCGATGTCGTCGGCGTAGATCTGATCGCCGGTGTGCAGAAAGAATCGCGGCCACTCCGCCCACGCCTTCTGCTCGAGCCATTCGCCGAACATCTCGAGCATGTCCGGTTTGGGCTCGAGGAGCTCGCCCTGGCCGGAATATCGCTTGCACGCCTTGCCGACATCGACGGCGGGAGGCACACCGCTATCGTTCGGCCACTTGCGGCACGAGCCGTGCGCGAACCGGAACTGGCCGAAGCTCGCGGGCAACGTTCGGAAGAACAGCCAACGGGATGATTTGAGCGCGACTTCACCCACGACCGCGCTCGGACCGCCACCGTAGGGCGGAGAGGCTGGAAAGACCGCCTCCGTGAAGTCACTCTGCTCGATCGGCAGCTTGCCGATTGGCGGCTGCGGCGCGAGCGTGACGCTGTATTGATACACGGTGTCGGCCTCAAGCGAATCGAGGCAGACGATCGCGTAGTGCCGGCCACCGACCCGCACGCTCGTCGCGAAGCGATGCTGTTGTGCGGCCGGCGTGCCGCCGACCGGGAGCGCGCGTTGATTCGCCGCCTTTCCGTAGGCAATCCGCACCAGTCCAGGCGTTTCCAGTTCCAGCCAGATCAACGCGCGCTGGCGATCGACATAGCGAATGACCGGCCCGACACGGACCGCCAGCGGCCGGACTTCGAACACGGCGCGGATGTGGCGCGTCAGCAGCCTCACCGGCCGGCGCATCACGTGATCGTGTTGAATGAAGCGGAAGACGTCGAGCGGACCGCGAATCGTCCGCGCCTTCTCGTAGGCCTGCCAGAAGGCGTCGCGCTTGGCGACGTCCTCGTGATCCGCTAGGCTCCAGTCGACGAACTGGCCGCCGTACTCGACGCCCGGCTCGCGCGCGAGCAGCTGCGCGCCGCTGACGATGCTGCAGACGCAGCCGTCGACGTGAACGACGAAGGGAGCTGAGACGTCGAATCGCGCGGCCGCCTGGCTGATCGGCCCGGTCGATCCTTGTTCGTTCAGCACGCCGGTGAACACGGCACCCTTTTGGTGGATCGTCCATCGCGCTTGCGCCAGGGGCGCCTTCGTCGCCAGGACGAACTGGAGGCCTGGCTGCGCGGCAATCTCGGTACGTGGCGCTGTGGGCGATGTCGGGGCGGGTGGTGGATACGCCACCTCTGACCACGCCTCCGGCATGTACGTTTCAGTGGACACGTGTCACCGTCCTGGTTTCTTCCGACGTCCTCGTGACTTCGGTTGAGGACGTTGAGCAGGCGTCTTGCGTGCGGCGCGGCGCTTCGGGACAGGTGTCGCTGGCGGCGTCGGCGCCGGCGGAATCGCGTCCAGCTGCGCGCGCAAGCGCTCGCTCTCTCCCGAGAGCTCGAGCACCCGTGCCTCGAGTGTCGTTTTCTGTCCAGTCAGACTCGCGATCAACGCGCGATGTTCTCGATCGGCGCGAGCGATGCGCGCATCGATCTGCTTTTCGCGCTCGCGTACCAGCTCATCGAGTCGATTGATGCGCTTCTCTTCTCCCTGGAGGAGCGCGTGCACGGCGATCGCCGGAGCCGCCGTCCGCAGCGCGATTTGCGCCGCCGCATGGTGGGTCTTGGTCGTGCCGGCGATGACAACGGCCGCGGCCGCAACGGCCGCGTCATTCGTGCCGCCAAGGAGGAGTTGGCCGAGCACCTGATGGCCGAACCGGCCCTGCACCAACGCGACGCCCGCAAGCAAACGCGCCAATGTCCCGAGCGGGTTCTCAGCCATTGCTTACGCCCGTGTCGATCACCCAGGCGACGCGAACACGCTGGACTGGAGATGGAATAGGAATCGAGGACAGATCAAAGTCCTGAACGACGATCTCCGTGACCGACACGCGCAGCACGCCCTGCCGTACGTCAGCGGCGGCGATGAACGGCACGTTGCCCAGCACCGCGGCGGTCACCGGGACATCGGTGCGACGCTGGAACGTCTCGAACAATCCGTCCGCGATCCGATTGCGCAAGCCTTCGAACGCCACGCGGCCCGGCGTCACCGTCGTCACGCCAGAGACGAAGCGCTCGTGTTGCTGGTCGGCGAACGCGAGCTGGCCGGTCATCAGCGTGCCGACTGGTGCGAGCCACGTCACGACGCTCGGCGATGTACCGCTGATGACGCCGAAACCGCGAAGCACTGGATCCAGAAAGAGCCAGAACAGCTGGTTGCCCGCGAGCAGGAGATTGTTGCGCGTGAAAAAGCGGCCGCGGTCGCCGAAGGCAGCCGCCTGAACGGTGCCGACGACTCCAGTGGCCTGCTGAACCCGCAGCGACGACACTTGAGACTGCAGGGCCTGGCGCTGCTGCGGCAGATCCTTCAGATCGTCGAGGAGTCCACGCCACGACTTGGCGCGCTTCTCGAGCGCCTCCACCTTCTTGGTCAGCTCTGCGTGCGAGCGTCGCAAGTGGCGGAGCTGGTTGCGCTGCCGCTCGATCGTGCCGGTCAATTGCCGCTGGTAGTTGGATGCGTTTGTTCGATCGAGCACGGCAGCCTCTATGTCGACTTGGTACGTTCAGGATCTTGTGTGTCCACCATCCACGCGACCTCGAGCTGATCGACGACGGACGGAGCCGGAGCCACACCGGGATCCGGTGCGAGAATCGTGACCTTGATGAGCAGGATGCCCGGCTTCCCTTTGGTGACGAGCCCCGGTGTCACCTCGTTCACGATCGCGCTCACGTTCTCGACGGCGGCGCCGGCGACGTTGAGCGTGGCCGTACGAAGGATCGCAACGACCGGTACATCCTTAAAGGTCTGGAACTGCTCGAAGTGCCGTGGCGCCACGACCTTCGACAACGGCACTTCAGACACATAGATGTGCCGCAGGACGCCTGGTGACGCCGGGACCGGCAACTCTTCGCGCGCGAACTCGTGCGTGAAGCCGGCGACGAAGCGTTCATGCTGTAGTCCGTCCATGAGCCACCAACCCGCAAGCAGATTTCCAGCGGGGGCGATGTACGACCAGACGTCGGCGTCGCGGAGCGGATAGGGCGACTTCTTCGATCGCGATCGAAATACGGCATCGCTGACCTCATCGCCCACGAGCCAGACCAGGAGCGCGATCAGGAGCGTAAGGTTGTTGACGCCGAACGGATTGCCGGGCTGTCGGTAGGCCGCGAACAACGGCAGGGACGAGACGATGAGGATCTTGTCCCAGAGTTCACGCCGCCCCATCCGCCTGGCCGTCTCATGCGCGAGTGCGATCTCGGCGGCGACACGCTTTTGGTACGCGACGGCGGCCTTGGCGAGCCGCCGATCGTTTCGCAGATAGCGCGCCACCAGCCGGGCCCGCATCCGCCTGGCCCGCTCGATCCGCGCCTCGGTCAGCTTCTCAACGTCGTCCGCGAGTTGCTGCGCGAGCCGGCGAATCGCGCCTGCCTGACCGCGCGTCTCCGTGCGCCGCCACCGCGCGTCTTGCTCGGCTGTGTCCGACAGGCGACGAAGTCCTTCCGCCGGCGCCGCCGGCGGAAGGATACGCAGCCACGCCCTTCGGCCCGTCACCTGCCCGCTCCGTCACGGCGTGGTCGGGCTGACCGACACCTCCGCCTTGGTATCGATGATCCACGCGACTTTCACCTTCTCGCCCGTGGGGACTCCCTCGAGCGTCAGCTTGAGATTCTCGTTCTCAACTCTCGCAGTCAGCGTCACTCCCGATAGCGGCGATACCGCGGACGCTGCCGACACCAACGAGGCCACCACGCTGTGCGCGGCCGTCCTGAACTCCTCCTTCGCCTTCTTCTTGAACAACGTCGTGTTCTCCGTCACCGGCACGACGTGCTCACCGTCGCCGGTGAGCTCGCTGACCCCACTGATGAACCGTTGGTGCTGGCGATCCTTGAGGAGGAAGAAGATGGTCGCGCCGTTGCCGACCGGAGCGAGATACGACCAGAGAGTCGCTCCGCCCTTGACGACGCCGGACTTGCTGCGGAACGAGTCGACGAGCTCGTCGCCGAGGAGCCAGCCAAGGGTCGAGATGCCCAGCGTCAGGTTGTTGCGCCCGAACAGCTGCCGATCGCCGAACGCCGCCCAGAACGGCAGTGACGAGGCGAGCGTGATGTTATTCCACACCTGGCGCTGCCGCTGCCGTTTCAGCTGCGCCATGATCTGCTTGCCATTCTTGCCGAGCGCGCCGGCGCCGGTGGTGAGCTCTTTGGTGATCCGCTTGTCGAGGCGGTTGTCGCCTTCGACCAGGCGCTTGCGCAGATCCTTGTCGCTCTTCACCTGCTCGGCCGTCAGCTTCTTGACCGCGGCCGTCTGCACCGCCGCGAGCCTGGCGATCGCGCGCGAGTTGTTGTTGGTCGCCACCGCTGCCCGGCGATCGTTGATCGTGATCACCTGGCGCAGCTTGTTGACCTCGGCGATCGGCGCGACCGTGGGAACGATGCGCATGCGGCTGCGACGTCCGTTCGGCAGGATCGCCGTGACGACACCGGCCCCTTGCAGCGGACCGACCGAGGCGACGCGGGCCTGGCCGCCAGGCCGCACCGACTGGATCTGCCGCGTGATCGACTGCTGCGTCGTGCTCGCGCGGCGCGCCTCGACCCGCTGATCGGCGGCGATGCGGCGCGCCCACGCCGCACGCCGGTTGCGGTCCTGATCGGCGCGAAGTCTCGCCGACGCGCTGAACGACGCTTCGTCCAGGGCCTCGTCGGTTTCGCCATCGGTTTCGTCAACCCCTTCGCTTTCGTCGGTCTCGGCCGCGAACTGGATGTCCTCGGACTCGTCCGTCTCGATGTCCTCTGCGCCGGCCCACTCCGCGTCTTCGACACCCTCATCCACCTCGCTGACGTCTTCCGATTCCATCTCGTCGCTTTCGTCAACCTCGAGGTCTTCGCTGTCGTATTCGAATGTTTCACTTTCACTCATGTGGCCCTCCGCGCTCGGCCGTTCACGGCCGCGCTGTTACCGCGTTGTCGCGGCCGTCGGGCCGCGCTTCTTCCGGGCTGGTCGCGCGTCCGCGCGCCGCGCGCTGTCGCGCGCCGGTGGACTGTCCCACCTCTCGTCGTCATCGTCATCATCAGCATCGGCGCCATCCACGAACGTGATGCGCGCCATCTGCTGCGCCAGTTCGAGCACCGCATGCCCGACTGCGGTTTGCTGCTTCTGGAGGTCTTCGAGCCGTTGCAGGAGATGCTCCTGCTGCTTGAAGACGCGATAGCACTGCTTGCGGAGCAACAGCACGTCGCCTTTGAGCGTCGTCAGCTCTCCCTTGCGAAGCGCGTCGAGCTTCTCCAGCATCTGGCCACCGGCCTCGTTGTTCTGCAGCAGCCGCGGCACGAACGACATGAGCGTGCCGAAGGTGTCTGCCGCGGGTGCCGCCCTCGGTTCCGCTTGGCCGGAGTTCAGACGGCTCACCGCGGCCTGAAGGGCCTCCTGCATCACTTTCGTCGTATCCGTATCCATGCGCTCCTCACATCGTGAAACCGGCGTCTTCAGCCCACGCCTCCGCTTCATCTATCTCGGCATCGGTCTCGGAGTGTTCGGCCTGTTCGGCCGCGAGCTCCGCCTGCTCGCTCACGTGGAACCATTCCGCCACGAGCGAGGCGCGCGCACGTGGATCGGCGGGATTGACGAGATACTCGCCTTGTTCATCGACGAGGTACTCGGGCACCGACGGCTCGTCCTCGCGGGTGGTCGCGTTCAGGTCCGTCATCGACTGGCGCGCGAGCAGCACGATCGCATTCATCACGGCGCCGAGCGGGATCCGTAGGTCGCGTCGCTGGTCCGCTTGCGTCGCGATTGGTACTGGCAACGTCACCGCGCGCGGCCCTGCCGGGCCCATTGAAGACGCGAGATGGAGCGTCTGCTGAAACTGCGGATTGGTGAGAATGAGACGCAGCAGTGCGAGAGGGTCAGTTTGAGCGGGCGCCGCACTCAGTGCGCCAGACGCAACTGGCGCAGTGGGCGGAGCCGGCTCAGGAGCTGGCGTTGGTTCCAGTGGCAGCGCTGGCTCAGCCGATGGAGGTGCCGTGGCCGCGGGAGGAGGTGCCGTCGCAGCGGGCGGCGGCGCCGCTGTGGGAGCAGGTTGACCGGCGCCTCGAAACTGTTGTGCTATCTGCGCGCCTTGTTGGGCGAACTGTGCGCCGATTTGCGCGACGTCCAAGCCCTTCTTGAGAGCGGATGCGAACTGCGCAAAGTCGAATCCCGACTTCCGTGGGGATGAGCTTATAGCTGATGAACTCGCGCGAGGTGGTGCGCTCGTACGAGCAGGACTCGGTCTTGTTGTTGAGCCGGCTCGCGCCGGGGTCGAAGTCGACGTCGATGGTGTGGTCGATCGCGGCGTGCCGCGCGACGACGCGGAACTAGAGGCAGGCGTCGGTCGCGCCGTTGAAGACGACGAAGGTGACGGTGCCGCTTCGCTGATGAATTCAAAGAAACTCATAGCGTCCGGCCGTCACTATGAGTGGAAGCCGAAGGCGCAGTCTGTGCTATACGGTACGAAACGAAATACAGAATTGTGGTTTGCTACGAGTGCCGGGCATACAGACGGGGTCTGTTCGGTTTCACGCTCTCAAACGTTGTTGCCACGTGATGCGGAACTCGTATAGTTCTCCGCTACGTATGACAGGCGTGGGTACGTGCAGTCTCGTCGTGTGCGATCCCAGTGCTGATCGTGTGCGCCTTGTCGACGGCGTGGTGGCGGCATGCGCGCTGACGCACCAAGGTCTCTCCAACGGCGTCGCGCTCGCGCAACTCCAACGCGCGACCGATGCCTGCGGTATCGCACTCGTCGCCGTCGATGACATGTCGAGCACGGCCATCCTCGAGGCGATCGCCGTGCTCAAGCAAAAGGGCTACACCGTTCTGTGCTATGCGCAACCTGCGGCCGGCTGGACGCTCGGCCGCCAGTGCCGGTTGCTGTTGGCTGGCGCTTCAGATGTGATCGACAGCAGCAAATCGACGTTCGATGTGGAGCTCCGGGAACACATCACGCGGCTGATCGACGCCGAACACGAGCGACGTGGTGACGCGCAGCAGCTCAAGGAGCTGATGCGCACGCTCGGGATGGTCGGCGACAGCGACAGTATCACCACCGTCTTTCGCTGGATCCTCCGGGTCGCCCCCTTGAGCGGGCTGCCGGTTCTCTTGAGCGGCGAAACCGGCACCGGAAAAGAGCTGGTCGCGCGATCGATTCATCGCCTCGATTCGCGCCGGGCGAATGGTCCGTTCGTCGCCATCAACTGCGGCGCGATCAGCGCCGGGCTCGCCGAGAGCGAGTTGTTCGGGCACCGGCGAGGTGCGTTCACCGGCGCCGATCATGACCGAACCGGTCTGATTCGCGCGGCGCGCGGTGGCGTGCTGTTTCTCGATGAGATCGGCGATCTCGAGCCAGGCTTGCAGGGCAAACTGCTCCGCGTGCTGCAAGAACATCGCGTCCTCGCACTCGGTGAGGACCACGAGGTGCCCGTCAACGTCCGCGTCATTGCCGCAACCAACCGCAACCTGGACGAGATGGTGGACGCCAAGGCGTTTCGCGCCGACCTCTTCCACAGACTGAACGTGCTCTCGATCCGTTTGCCGACACTCCGTGAACGCGTCGAGGATATCGAGCCGCTCGTGCGGCACTTCGTCGCGCTGCACGCTTCTGAGGCATCGGCCCCTGCCGTGCCGATCAGCAAGGAGTTCATACAGGCGCTTCATCGCGTCAATCTCCCGGGCAACGTCCGTCAGCTCGAGAACGTCATCCGGCGCGCCTTCGTTCAGCGCACACACGGTGAGCCATTACGACTCAGTGACCTCCCTCCGGAGATCTGGCAGCAGATCGCGAACGCCAAAAGAGTGGCCGCGTCATCGGGCGCACAGCTCTCGGAGTCATCGCCGCCGGCCGGAGAGCCGGATGTGATGTCCATCCTTGCCGCCAGCAGTTGGAAGCTCGCACCCGCGCTGGAGCTGTGCGAACACCAGATCCTGTCAGCAGCCCTCAACGCCTCGAGCGGCAACCGCTCGCGAGCGGCGCGTCTGCTTGGGATCAGCGCGCGAAGCATCTTCAACAAGATGCGTAAGCACCGCCTCACAAGCTAGATCGATCGGAAAAGTCGTTCCGGCATCTTCGTGCACACCGCAGATCGATGCATAGCTGCGGCGATCGATCGCATCTCACGCAATCGATCACAGTTCCTCATGACAAGTTGTCAGCACGTCGCGAGTTGTATCGTCGACGATGCGATTCACGCCATCGCGATCGCATGGCGGTCCAAGTCTTGCTAACCGACTGCGCCACGAGCCACACGAGCATGTCGCGATTCGCGTACGAACGCCTCAAGGGAAAGACGATTGAGTTTCTCGTGGAAGACATCCACATCCCGGATCCCGCCGCGGTGCTCAAGCAACTTCACGCGGGTGAAATTATTGCCGGCACCGTCGTCGATTTTTCCGATGCCGGTACGGATGGCGGGGTCTTCGTCGTGATTGACGTTCGGGGAGTGCGCCAGCCGTGCGTGCTTCCGGCAGAGCGGATCCTGCGCGCGTTATAGGCGAGTGGAAAGCAGCAGTTCGCCATGGGTTATCAGCCAACGTTCGGAAGCGCGGCACACGCGCTGCCGCCGACGCCGGCACCGTCCGGCGCCGGGCGGAATCGTATTCTTCTGGCGCTGACGCCACAGGAGCGTGCGCGCCTGCTGGCGGGGTTACAGCCGGTGACGTTTTCTCTCGGCGATGTTCTGTGCGAGGCGGGTGCTCGCATGGAATACGTCTACTTTCCAACCACTTGCGTGATCTCGTCCGTGTACACGACCGAGGAAGGGGCGACCGCGGAGATGTGCCTCGTCGGCAACGACGGCGTCGCGAGCGTGTCCGCGTTCCTCGGAGACGACACGGCCAGCAGCACGAGCGTGGTCGTCGTCGCCGGCGACGCCTATCGGATGAAGGCGTCGACGCTGCATCGAGAGTTTGCCGCGGGCGGTGCGTTGCAGTCGCTGCTGCTTCGCTACACGCAGGCGCTGATCGCGCAGATCTCGCAAACCGCCGTGTGCAACCGGCTGCATGGTGCCGAACAGCGGCTCTGTCGATGGCTGTTGATGTGCCACGACCGCACACAGACGGACGATCTGCACATGACACAGGAGCTCATCGCCAACATGCTCGGTGGCCGTCGCGAGACCGTCACCGTCGCGGCTGGCCGGTTGCAGGATGCCGGGTTGATCCGCTATTCACGCGGCCGCATGACGATCGTCGATCGTAAGGGGCTGGAAGAAGTGGGTTGTGAGTGCTACCTCAGCGTTGAACGATCATCGCGCACAGGAATGGCCGGCTAGGCGGAGAGCGCGTCGACCTTGGCGATGAGCCGCGCCAGGAACGCACGCAGGTCATCGAAGCTGTCCGGCCGGATCACGTACAGGTTGTTGGCCATCGCGACGACTTCCCCCTCGGGAATCGTCGGTAGGCAGAACACGACCACCGGAACAGCGTCGGGTAGACCGGCACGCTGCCGAATACGCGCGGCAGCCAGAAGCACTTCCACCGGTAGTCCCGCCAGACTCACCAGAATCAAATCCGGGCGCTGCCGGCGGGCCCGCTCCACCGCATCGTCCTCGCTTCGCGCCGGATCGACGCGATAGCCATCAACGCTCAGGAGCTTCTCGATGCCATCGCGCGTCTCCTCGACGTCGTGAACGGCCAGGATGACAGCGGCGCGTGCCGGCTCGCGGGTGATCACGATAGCCAGAATTGTCAGCGAGGCCGGGACTCGCGTCTGTGCTGTGCCACACGCATCGTTCGATGAACAAGAAAGCGTGCGCTGTCGTACAGACGGACGACCAACGACTTGGGTAGCGTGGCAGCGATGAACGAACGTCAGAACGCCGATCTCTTCTACGCGGACTTAATGGGCCTGTCCGTGCGAGCGCGGCATCTGCGTGACGATGTCATCCGCCGTGGTCGGCGGGGGCAGCGTCGTTGGCCGAGGCAGCGGCCGACCGAATCGTACGAATACGACGAAGTCGTCGAAGTCTGCGGCTTCTTCGGACCGGCCAACGTTCGCCGCACTGAGCAAGAGGTCCGCGATGCCGTGGTCGCACGCGCCAACGCGGAGTGGGCAGCCTGGCACAACGCGGCCGGTGCGCCACGGCTGGAAGGGGACGCCGACATGTTCGGACGCCTGGTCGGCTACTACCTCGGTGGCAATGGCAGCATCCTGCCAGACACGCTGACCGCGATACAGACGGCGGCGCTCGGCACGGTCAACTACGCGCCATTGTTGGCGACGGGCGCGAGCGCCACGACGATCGCAACGGAAGCCGCACGGATCCGCGGAGTGCTCCTGACCGGCGCACCTGGAGCCACGGCGTCCGGCTTGAACACCAAAGTCGAGAGCGCGATTCCACAAGCACGTCAGGCGTTCGCCCACTCCGGGGCGTTCAAAGCGTGGAGCGCGGCCTTCGTCAGCACCTGCGTGCGCGGGGCTGGCATCACGCTCGGACTCGAAGGGGTGATCGCCCCCGGACGCCGCCACATCGGACGCGATACGCTCCTCCTCGCCGCGCTCATGCACGCGGCCTACACCGTGCAAGCACGTACCAGACGGGCGGCCAGAACACCGCGCCAGCGGGGCACGTATCACGCGTTCACGCCAGCCGAGCGCGCGCCGCAACGGGGCGACATCATCGTTCAGGATCGGCGCGACGGGATCACGGCCGCTCAGGTGGCACGGTTGGCCACGCTCCGGTCCGACGTCATCACCCACGGCGACATCGTTGTCGAGGTGCAAGACCAGTTCGTCGTCACCGTCGGAGGCAACGTCGGCGATAGCGCCAGAAAGCGGCGTTATCCGCGAACCGCCCAAGGTCTGCTCGTCGTCGACCGCCAGCAGATGTACACGCAAGAAGACGACGCGGGCGCGCTCCCGGCCCTGCCGTCGCAGACCAATGCCGCACTCGCCGGACGGAGCACGGCGCGGATCTTCGCGCTCCTGAGTCTGGTTGAAGAGTGCGCCGCCGTGCCTGGTCAGCCGTACGGCGGAGGCGTATTGACCTGAAGGAACACCCGCGCATGACCACGTTTCGACAGAACAGTCGACGTCAGACGCGGTTCGCTGCCGTGAGTCCGGACGAGCGGCAAGCCAGCGATCTGTTCTTTGCCGACTTGATGGGGAGATCCGTCACGGCACGTGGCGTCGGCGAATCAGCCGAAGAGCGCGATCCGCTCAAGAGCCGCATGGGTTTCCTCTACTGGGATCCTTCGCGCGGCGGCTTTCCCGGACGTCCGTTCGGCGCACCCACTGGCTCGGCGTTCATGGCCTCGATCGCCGGCAAAGAAGCGCCGAAAAGCTGGCAGCAGCGCGAGGACGACATCGCGAAGCAACTGATCAACGGCAACTTTCCAGATTTCCTGCTGAAATGGCAGACCGTCGACATCGATGCCGGCGGCGGATTGAAAGGGCGCGTCTGGGTGATGCCGGATTACCTGTCCATCGGCACCGACCAGGATTGGGTCTACATCCCGATGAGCGCGCCGACGGCACAGCGTGTCGCCGATGCGCTCAAGTGCATACTGCCGACAGCGAAGCTCTGTCACGATATCTACACGGCCAGCCATCTCAAGCTGCCGCGCCTCGACCGCGACTATTACCTCGAAGGCAACAAACGGCCGCAACGAAAGACCGCGGTCAAGAATTGCAGCCAGGTCTCGACCTGCGCCTACGAGGAGCACTCCACGGCCATCCAGACCCAGCTGAAGGCGCTCGGGGGGACGCCGGGCACATTCGTCGCGGGGCACAAGAAGGACGTCATCATCGCACCAAACTATCCGAAGAACCGCGTCGCGTTTCAGGGCTTCTACAACAAGAGCGGCATCCCGGCTGAACCTTGCCAGGAAAAGCACCACGCGATTAGCGATCCCGCGTGCAAGAAACCGGGGACGCCGACGTTTGCCCACGAGCGCATCTTTGCCGACTACGCACAGGGCGTCCGGCTGGTGCGCGCGACGATGCGAGTCGAAGGCGAGGCCGATCTGATGAAGGTGTCAGACGTGTTGGCGCACGAGCGCTATCACAAGCTGCTCAGTCCTCAGGGCCGGATCGTTCCCGCGCGCGTGCCGGATGTTCCTGTTTATGACTGAGCCGCTGACGCCTTCGCCGGTTGACGACACGTGGGCCGGTTCGATGGACCCGGCGCTGTGGGAGCTGTACGAATCCGGCTCCTCGGTCGAAGAGGTCAGCGTCATCATTCGCATGTCGGCGGGGACGCCACTCCCCGCCGACGTCCGCATGGTCTCGTCATTCGGCAACGAGATCTACACGGCGCGGATCCTTCGCGGCGATATCGTGACAATCCGCCAGGCGCCAGGTGTCCTCAGCCTCAAGGCCGGGAAGCCAGTCACGCTTCCCCCGCCGCTCGAAGCAACCAGCGAGGTCGATGTCGAGGAGACAACCGTCGACCCACAGGGCGAGCATGACGAGACCGTTGAACATGACGAGACCGTTGAACATGACGAGACCGTTGAACATGACGAGACCGTTGAGGAAGTCGCCCGCGGCTTCCCGAATCCTGCGGACATCGGCGAGACCGGCCGCGGCGTCGTCGTCGGCGTTTGCGATTGGGGATTCGATTTCACGCACCCGAACTTCCGCAATGCCGATGGGACGACCCGGCTGATCGCGCTCTGGGATCAACGCGGCCACGGCGATCGCCGCGCGCCCGCGCCGTTCAACTACGGACGTCTGCTGATGCCCGACGCCATCAACGCGGCGCTGAAGCAGAGTGATCCCTGTGCGGCGCTCGGCTATCACCCTGCGAGCGGCGATCCGACGAACACGGGCTCGCACGGAACGCATGTCACCGACATCCTCGCCGGCAATCGGCGAGAGCCAGGATCGCGCGTCGGTCTCGCCTCGGGATCCGATCTGGTGTTCGTGCACCTGGCGGCACCGAATCTCGCCGAGCTCGAGAGTCTCGGCGATTCCGTTGGCCTGCTGGAGGGCCTCGATTTCATCCGGCGTCAGGCGGCGGGCCGCCCGTGCGTCCTGCACCTGAGCGCCGGCAAGACTGGTGGTCCGCATCGCGGCAATACTCTCGTCGAGCGCGCCGTCGACCTGATGTTGAACCAGCCTGGAATCATCCTCGTGCAGAGCGTCGGCAATTACGCCGACGCCGCGATGCACACGCACGCGCGTGTCGGCCCGGCGCAGGAATACACGCTGGATTGGGTGACGCCCGCGAACGATCGGACGCCGAACGAGCTGGAGATCTGGTACAGCGGCGAAGACGTCCTCGAGGTGACGTTGATTGCACCGACCGGTGAACGGTTCTCGACGCCACTGGACTCACGCGTGCAACTCGCCCAGGGACTCGACGTGTGGGGCAACCTGTATCACCGCCGTCACGAGCCCAACAGCGGGATGAACCACGTGGACGCGTATCTTTACACGACAGCGCCGAGCGGTCGGTGGCGCGTCGTGGTGCGCGGCATCGACGTGCTGGACGGCCGGCTGCACGCGTGGATCGAGCGCGACGCGTCGGGACGCTACCAATCGCGTTTTCCGCGCGGGCAAGCCACCCCACGCTTCACCACCAATACGATCTGCAACTGCTATCGCGCGATCGCGGTCGGCGCCTACGACTCGAGCCGTCCCGATCGCCGGCCGACACGATTCAGCAGCCGCGGCCCCACCGCGGACGGCCGGCAGAAACCAGAGATCGCCGCACCTGGCTTCAAGGTGCTCGCCGCGCGCTCGCTGCCGCGACAAGGCTGGCGAGGCGAGCGGAGGCTCGTCGCCAAGTCTGGCACCAGCATGGCGGCACCGTGGGTGTCCGGCACCGTTGCACTCATGTTCGGCGCAGCGAAACGACCGCTGAGCATTCACGAAGTCCGGCGCGCGTTGCTCGGAACGGCCGAACCCCCTCGCGGTCCGTCGGGACGGACGTCGACGCAGCTTGGCTACGGCTATCTCAATACCGTTGCGGCGGTCGCCGCCGCTCGGCGCCTCGGCGCCAACGTCCGCGAAGATCGCGACGAAGAAGCGCTCGCCGAACGCATCGTGGAAGTCGAAGCGTGGGACGAGACCGCGGAATCGGCGTCTCCAACGTGCGGATGTGGGGGGCACACACGCGAGACGGTCGCGGAAGTAGAGCACGTCGACGAGGTCGATGAGCTCGAGGAGCTCGATGAGCTTGAGGAGCTCGATGCGCCGATCACGTGGGAAGACGTGCAAGAAGCGCTCGAGGCAGTCAGCGAGGTCGAGGGCTGAACGCAGGGAGGCATCACGCCATGCGCCACTTCAGTCAACGGGAACGCCGCGAGGCCGACCTATTCTATTCGGATCTCATGGGGTTCTCGACCCGGCGCCGCCGGCGGAGTCGACGCCCCGCGACGATCGAGGCGACGTTCACGGGGGAGACCATCGATCCGCCGATTGACGACACCAGCATCAATCCTGCGCGCGTGTTCGATGCCGTGGTCGCCGGTGCCGATCCCACCCCGTTGTTGGCCGCGGGCGACGATGGCACTGCGTGGGAGCCAGTGGCGCTGCCGAGCTCGCCAACGCCGCGGAGCGCGCTGCGGCCCGGTGCCCTCGTCGTGACGCGGGCACTCGGCGAAGGGCACCTCGCGTTCCTCGAAGTTCTCGGCGAAGACGTCGAGATCGAATCGCTCTATGGCGAGGGCAATTGCATCCGGCCCGATGTGCTCGTGCTCGATCGTCCGTCCACGGTGAGCTCGATCGAGCCGGCGGAGTCGGAAGACACGATCGAGCGCTGGATCGCGCGCAATGCCGAGGCGGTGGACGAAGGCGAAGCCGTGGAGTTGTGGCAAGGCGCGGAGGTGTTGGCGGATCCCGAGGTCATCGAGATCATGCGCAGCCTCGAGGACACCGAGACGTCCGAAATCGCGGCCGGTCTGGAATTCCTCGAGCGCATCGAGAGTCAAGATGCGGAAGCGCCCGCCCCGGCACCGGCTCCCGCTCCCGCTCCGCCCGCTCCGGCTGCGCCTCCGACGCCGGCCCCAGCTCTCCCCGCGGCCCTCCGGCTCTCTGTGACGCCTGCCGCTGGCGTGACGATCGAGGCCGCACCTGGCCTTGGCACCTCACGCACGGTCGCACCGATCGCCACCATCTCTCCGCAGCGCCAGATGAACGAGGTGCTCGATCGCGAGCTGATCCTCTTCGCCAAGGCACGCATCATGGCGGAGTGGCTCGATCGGAACCTCTCGGCCACGTTCGAACAAGCCTTCAACGACACGACGTTGCGCGCACGCCTCGATGTGTCGAAAGATCGTGCCCTGCTCGATCGGCTCCGGCCGTTCCCGCAACAGAAGATCCCGTCGCGGCGCGATCAACTGTTCACGACGGACGCCGTGCTCAAGCCGTTGCTGAAGGCACCGGCGGACGTGGCCGGCCTCTGGCCGATCTTCGACGTCCTTCATCACTACGGTGTGGTGCTCTTGCCGCCGGATCCGAAGAACCCCTTCGACCGCCCGTCGGTGCTGGCGTCGATCACGCGGGTGGAGGCGCGGCTCGATCGCGCACGCTTCGATACCGGCACGGCGGCGGTCGAGCAGCACGCGATCAAGTTCAAGAAAGCCGTGGGCAACGCCAGCATCCTGCACCCTGCGGTCGAGCCGGAAGCGATCCCGGCGGATTGGTGGGCGGGCGGGAAAACGTCCACGCCCCTGCAAGTTGCCAAGCCCGTCGTCGCCTTGTTGCGGCGGCTCCGAGATCTGAATCAGACGTGGCGAGCGGGCACCTACTCGGGCCACTGGTGGAACGATTTCTCCCTCGACATCTTCATCTCAGCCAGCCTCGAACCGTCGAAGTTCTGGAACCGCGGCCGCGTCCATGATTTCTTCCGCGCGTTGAACACCGCGTGTGAGCAGGACACGGCGCCGGGCCGCTTCGCGTGGAAAGGCATCTACAACGATGCTGGACTCGCGACCGAGATGGACGGCCTCTACGGTGCCGGCCGCGTGCTCTCTGGCGTCGCAGGTCACGGCCCTGGTCCGAAGATGCACATCCACCTCGACGTGCGGCCGCTCACAGTGCCCTTCGACGCGACCACAGGCTTCTGGCTCGATGGCTCGCGCGTCGTCTTGTCACCGCCGCCGATGCGGCCCGCGGTACCCGGACCGAGTCCACAGCCGATGCCAGTGCGCACGCGTGAAGATGTGGAAGGTGAAACGGAGAGCAGTGACGAGGCCGTGCCGAGTAAAGGGCGCGGTCGCTTCCGTCATGCGCCGCTCGGCGGCAAGGGTGACAACGTCGAAGCGCGATGGAATGTCGACGCCTCGGCAGCAGCCGGCAGCACCGTGGACGTCGTCGTCTACCTGCACGGCTACGGCGCACCGGCGGCCGACTTCCTCGCGGCCAAAGCGAAATCCGCCGGCGTCGATCTCGTCGGCGGCACTGGAACGGCGGGCGTCCGCTCCTCACGTCCAACGCTCGCGCTCGTGCCGAGAGGACGCAACAGCAGCGGGGCCCGCTGGGTGTTCGATGCACTGCCGGACGCCGCGGCGTTCAACGCGCTCGTCGATGCCGGCCTATCGTGGCTCGCGTCCAGCGTTTTGAAATTGGCAGAGGGATCGACGCTCACGCGCGGACGACTCACGCTGATCGCGCACTCGGGCGGCGGCGCAGCGTTGAGTGTCCTGCTCGCGAGCGGCCTCAACCCCGACGAAGTGGTCTGCTTCGATTCACTCTACGGCGGCGAAGTGCCGGTCGCCCGCTGGGCAGAGGCTCGCATCGCCTCGGCAGCCGCCGGACAAAGCGGGTTGCGAGCGTTCTACACACCGTGCAATCCCTCATCGTGGAACTTCTGGAAGACGGATAAGAAGTGGCATCTCATCTCGACCGAGGTCGCGGCGCGCAGGCTGCAACACGCGGTCGATCGGGCGATCTCGTCTTCAGGCAACACCGCGCTCGCGGACCGGTTCCGCGTCGAGCGCACGAGCGTCGGGCACTCGGCGATCCCGGCACGCTACTCGCCGCTGTTGCTCGATGACATCGCCGCGAACGTGCCCGACGCCACCAAGGCACCAGCGTCAACATCACGGCCACCCTGTGTGGCCAACGACGACTGGCTGACGAACGCACCCCGTAAGCCTGGCGGTGAGGATCCGCCGGCAGCAAAGTAACCCGCAAAGGAGATCGCATGAGCGAGCAGTTGCACCGCGTGCTAACCATGCTGGCCGAAGGCAAGATCTCGGTGGACAATGCCGAGCAGGTCATCGAAGCGCTCAAGCACCCACCGGCGCCGGATGAAGACGACGAGTACGCGTGGCAGCCAGAGCCGATTCGGCCACGTTTCCTGCGCATCCAGATGCACCGCCCACCGAGCAACGGGCACCTCGAGAAGGACGTCAACATCCGGGTGCCTATTGCCATGGTCTGCGGCAGTATGCGGCTCGGGATGCTGATGCCGGGGCTCGGCGATCGCATCAACGCGCGTCTGCGCGCCCGCGGCGTCGATTTCGATCTCGGCCGTGTCGACGAAGAGCAGATCGGATCACTGCTGACCCGGCTCGGTCATCTCACCATCGATGTAAACGAAGGGAATCAACAGAAACAGTTGCGCATCACGTGCGAGTGATCGCGACGTCCGTACGCCATCGCACGGAAGCACGACCACGCGACTGTCACCATGCCGGTCGAGGGTTTTATGAGGCGCAGAAGGGTCGCTCGCTCTTCACAGTACGAGGTTGGCTGGGCGTCGCCACACGAGCGGCGACAGGCTGACGCCTTTCTTGCCGATCTGATGGGCATCAGCGCGCGCGGTCTGTACGGGCGCACGTCGCCGGGATCGCGCGGCCGCTTCGAGTCCGAATCAGACGAGGCCGAAGCCGCGCCCGTCACGCTACCTGCCGGATTCCGTATGGGCGTGTGGCTCGACGTCGGCGGGAAGAGCCTCGCCGACAATGGCGCGACGCACGCGAGCCGGTTGCACGCGCTGGGGATCACCGACGCGTGCATCATGATCAACCCGCTCGATTCGACGTCCTTTGGTTTCGGGTCGGTCTCGCAAGCGCGCATCCGGACGTTTGTCGCACTCCTCAGAGGAAGCGCGATTCGGCTGACCCTCACGAGCTGGCTTCGTCCCAGCCGCACGTTCATCGATGCGCTGGTGCGCGACCTGCCGTCGTTTGCGCGTGAGGTCGGCGCACGGATCGAATTCGACGTCGAGGAGCCGTGGACCAGCAACTCTCCGTCAGGCTTCACCACCCACGACGAGGCCGCCGACCATCTCTTCGCCGGACTGCGAAGGGCGGAAGTGTCCGAAGTGGCCGTCACCTGTCAGGTCGATCAAACCGACCGGGCGCGGATGCGCGCCATGGTCCGGCACGCGGATATCGTGATTCCGCAGGCCTACTCGACCAAGGGCACCGCATCGAGTCACGCCGTCGGTGGCACCTACGGTCCGCGTGGTCTGCAGCGGCGCGCCGCGCAGAAAGTGGCGGATGCGGTCGCCGCCTCCGGAAAACCGATCATCATGGGGCTGGCCGCCTACGGTCGCACCGGCTGGCCGGGTCAGTCCGCGCGCGACATCATGACGATGGAGCTCGAGGAAACGGTGTCGCTCAGGAGCAGTCACACTATTCAGGGTGCGCGCTACTGGTCGTGGAAGCACATCGCCGGCTTCAACGGCAAGCTCGGGAATCCGTCCAACAGCTACGCGAACGGTTTCCTGAAGGACATTGCGCTGCCGCCGTCCTAAGATATGAACACGCCGTCCGTTACCTGCATCACGCCGACGGCCCGACGCGCCGAGTGGCTGCGACACGCCGCTGAGCTTCTCTCGGCGGCGCCTGGCGTAGCCGAATGGATCATCGTGCTCGACGAAGGCGACGAGCAGGACGTCTCGGCTCGCGGTGAGATCCTGACGCAGCACATCGTCGTACCCGCCGGCACCCTGATCGGCGTCAAGCGCAATCTCGCGTGCGAGCGCGCCACCGGCGACATCATCATTCACTGGGATGATGACGATTGGTACGCGCCGTGGCGCGTCGAGTTTCAGGTCGACGAGCTGCTTTCGAATGGCGCCGACATCTGTGGTGCGGACCATCTGCTCTGCTACAATCCGAGTCGCGGGCTGGCGTGGGAATACGCGTATCCCGCTCGCGCTCGCCCCTGGGCTGCGGGCAACACGTTGTGCTATCGACGAGCGTTCTGGGAACAGCATCGGTTTCCCGAGATTCAGCTTGGTGAGGACACGCGGTTCGTGCGGCAGTGCTCGCCTGCGCGTCTTCATCGGCATCCTCGCACCGACTACGTCGTCGGCATCATCCACGATGGCAATACGAGCCCGAAGGTCACGGCGCGTCGATGGTGGCGCTCACGTCCAGTCGCAGACGTCGAGCAGGTGATGGGATCAGCGATCAACCGGTATCGGACGCACGCGCTCGGGTTCAACTCTGTCACACCGTCGAGCGTCGGCGCCCCATCAACATCATCATCATCATCATCATCATCACTGGTCGCGCCGGTTCGCACGCGTCGGGCAAAGACGGTCGCGCCGGCGGTCGTGTATCACGGGCCAGTCTTCGAGGGCACAGGATACGGCGAGGCCGCGCGAGCCTACGTTCACGCACTTCACGACGCCGGCGTTCCACTCTCGGTCGAGAATCTCTCGGTAGGCAGGTCCCTTGTTCGTGATGCGCTCGTCGAATCACTGGTCGGTCGCCAGTTGACGCCCGAAGTGCACCTGTATCACAACATCCCAAGGATCTGGGCCGGGGACGCGCTCCACCAGCAACGCTCCGTGGCGATAACCATCTGGGAAACGCCGACGATGCCACCGCAGTGGCGGGAGCCACTCTGGCGTGCGCTCGACGTGTGGATGCCGTGCGACTTCAATGTGACGGTGTTCGAGCGCGAACTCGGTCGTCCGGTGTTCAAGCTGCCGTTGCCGATCCCGCCATCGTCCTCGGTCCGCACGGACTCGACACGGCTCGGGGTCGCGCCCGACGAATTCGTCTTCTACAGCATCTTCGTGTGGCAGGACCGCAAGGGTCCGGTCGAACTGATCAAGGCGTTCTTTCGCACCTTCACCAAGTTGGATCGTGCGGTTCTTCTGCTCAAGATCGACCCGACAGCGAAAACCGCCGCCCAGTCGCAGCTCGCGGCACTGCGCAGGAGTGCGAGGTCGACGGCTCGTGTCGTCCTGAACTGTGAACTGTGGAACGAGACGCAGATTGCCGCGCTCCACACACGCGGCGACTGCTATGTCTCGCTGCATCACGGCGAGGGGTGGGGCTATCCGCTCTTCGAAGCGGCGTTGCGCGGTACGCCAATCGTGGCCACAGCGTATGCCGGACCACTCGAGTACCTGGACGCCTCGCATCACGAACTCGTCTCCTACGTGGAGAGCCCGGTCCGTCAGCGGGGTAACTTTTACGATCCCAGCATGCGGTGGGCCATGCCCAACGTCGCCGATGCGGCGCACCGGATGCGATGGGTGTACGAGCATCGCGACACGGCGCGGGCCAGGGCGGCTGCCCACGTGCCGGTGTTGCAGCAGCGCTACGCCCCAAAAGCGATTGGCGCGATCGCGCGGGATCGGCTGATTGAGCTGCTCTGAGCAGGGCCCGAACCGGATAGATAGGTAACGGCATCCACGCATTGGCTGCGGCCCCGTGATGGACCCGACGGCCGATCCAATGTCAACCGGCTGACACTTCTCTCTTCGCCTCAGCCTTCTCGGCCCCTTCCTCCCCGCTCCTTCCACCTCCCAGTAGCCGTCACCGAAGGGAGGCTAACAGAAAACGTCAATAAAACTGGGGTGCGGCTGTGGACCGATTGCTCCATCGATCAGAATCGTGAACTGAATGGAATCGGAGGCGAAACAGGTTTTCGTTGTGACAACGAGCCGTCCCATCACCGACTCGGCGGCGCTGCCGGGCTCGGGTCCCATGGCCAGAGCTAGCAGCCGGGGCAGTCTTTTCACAAGATCACCCGTCACGAGCAGTCGAAGGAGTCGCCGACGCGCGCGAGCATCCTATCGGTCTTGAAGAAGCTCTGGGGAGATCAGTGGCTCGCCGTGCTCCGATTTGGTGAGGAGTATCAATATTACGTGGCGGACGAGGCTTTGCGTGGCATGTCAGCAAAGGAACGGGAGGAAATGGAAACTGAGTTCCCTCGGATGATTAGAGAGATGTCACGTGTACCAAACTTCGCGGCGTTGTGTGCTGGCAGCCCGCTGCCCGATGGCTCTACTTACCGGCCTCTTGACGCGCCGGGCTTGCTCGCTCGCAATCTCTCCAGTTGCAGCGATTGTTTGCGTCCGAGATGGCTTATTGAGCCGTTGATCGCCCTCGTCGGCGCCTGTCATCAGTAATTTTTCGTCTGTGGGCTCCGTCGAGCGGGTGAGCGTTCCCAATCTTAGACGCCGCCTCACCAGGGAAATGGGTTTCCGCGGTAGCGTGAAAGGCGTATGCCGTCCCCGTACTGCGCGAGGTACCAGGCAGGTCGCTTAACCGCCTGTTGGACCTCCATTGCCACCAGAAAGCCCGCCGGCGCCATCATAGCCAAGAGCCAAGGGGAACCGCTCCCCCGCCCGCTTTGCTCTTCCACCGCGCCCTGGAACGCTCGCAGCTCAAGCTGACCGACGGAGATTCGCGGTGACGGCGTTTCCTCGATTTCTTATTGGAGGATAGTCAGCGTAATGTTTATGCGGGTCAACGCGAGGTGCGCCCACCAGCTGCGCCCACCACGAGGCGGCAAGATGCATCCGTGGTCGCTACCCTGACAGTCTGCCGGTGCTGGCAGCTTCGTTGCGGTGTGCGATCGTCACGTCGGAGGGCACTGGCTGTGCTATCGGCGTTCAGGGCCCGCTGCTCGCGGGGTTCAAATCGGGGGCGTGCAACCAGCGGTACTTGCAGCTGTGGAGTTCCGCGGCGTGAAAATACTGCACCGCGCCGCGTGAGCGTCACCAGATGTGCGGTAGGGTGGAGCGATCGGGACAATCGTCCGGACTGTAAACGCGCACGTCCCTAGCGTTGGCCGCCCACCACGTGCGCCATTTGCTCTGCGTCTCCTCCAGCCCGACGCCGCCGCACCAGCTCCGGTGCGTCAGCGTAATCAGCGCACTGCACGCGTCGTTGCTCACGTAGCCCATCTGCCCCTCCGCGCGTTCGATCAGGATTGGGATCGCCGCCTTCGACTGGGTGTTGCCAAGCGCAAGGAGCATCGCGCCGGCGACCAGCGGGTCTGGGCTGCGCGGCGCGTCGCGCAGCGCCTCAACTGCCGCTTTGCCGCCGATCATGCCAATGCCGAGCGCGGCGTCGCTTCTGATGCGGTTGTCCACCTGGGTGCTACGGCCCGGCAGGAGGCTGGCCAGAAACGGCAAATTGTCCGGTTGTCGGGCCCGCGCCACGGCATTGACGATGGAGGATCGGATCTGAAGATCGTTGCTGCGATCGAACCAGTCGATCAGTTCCGCACGGCTCGATGGCGTGTCGATCTCGGCCAGCGCTTCTGCCGCTGCGTAGGCGAAGCCACGCTCGTGACCACGCTGTTTGACCAGCCTGCGGATCTCGGGCTCGAGAAACGCCGGCGCCATCTCGAGGATGCCATTGACCGCTTCGCGCCCAGCTCGAGAAAAGGATTCAGCTGCCGCCAGGTAGGGGGCGTAGGCGGTGCGCAGCGCTTCCTCCGACGCCGCGGTGATGGTCAGCGCGAGCGTACGATCGATGGTTGCTCCCTCGACGGGCTCGGTGATCGATCGGGTGAACGCGGGCCGCGGCGCACCCGTTTGAACGAAGGAAGGCTCGCGCCAAGCGACGTCGACCGTGCCCGACACGTGAAGCTCGTACGTCCCGGGCTTCAACCGATACCCGCGCAGGAGATAACGAAAGGTCGTTGACTTTCCGGGCTGCAGCATCGGCGGATGGTCGGTGACGCCAAAGCCCCCGCCCACGCCACTCCCGCTTCCACATCCGGTCAAGCCCTTGATGATTCTGCGTTCGCCATTGCGCACGGACAGTTCCGGCGGCGGCTTGACGGACGCACCGTCGTAGGCCACTTGCTCGGTACCGACGTTCTTGACCTCAGCGATCACGAAAATGGGCTCACCGGCTAGAAACTGAGGTTTTTCCGTGCGGACCTGCACCTCCACTTGTGCCCACGCCGGCGCCGCCAGCAGGCAGATCGCGACGGTGAGTGGTTTAATCATCATTTTCCTGGACACCGGCGAGGAGAAGTTGGTCGGGTACGCGTGCAACCGTGTTTGCCTACCTGCCACGCGGAAGACCGCGCAACTCGCCCAGAAACGCGTCAAGCGGCATTCCGACGTAGCGGGACAATTCCGACGGTGCGCGTTGAATGCGGCCGTCCTGAATGAGAAATGCGATCCCTGGATCGTAGCTTCCCGTGGGAACGGCCAACCCGGGCTCGTCGTTTGTGATCACGAACCCGCTTGAGCCTAAGGACCGCAGAAACACGACCAACTCTTGGTCGATATCGTACGGACCTAGTGCTGCACTCCGCTGGTTTTGAAGCACAAATACAGGCGTCTCAAGCGAAGCTGCAGGGTTCTTCAGGGCATCGATCACGGTTGCTATGTGGCGGTAATAGCCAACTGGAGTCGCGGGCTGCGACTCGGAAGCCGAAAGACGGACATGGAGAACCGCGTCCGCGTGGTCCCACTGCTCTGCCAGAGTCGGTCCTCCGAGACGAACGCACTCGCAGATCGCGCTGATCCGCATTGCAACATCGAAACGCGCGACACTGCCGACCGCAATGCTCACTCCGTCGCGCGTCACATTGTCGAAGCCAGCCAAGCGCGCGGTCACCCGGTACGAGCCGGCGGGCACGTCCCTCAATTCGTAGCAGCCACCGGCATCGGCCGTCGTGGTCCGTTGGACAGGACCGGTCTTCGCAACAACGGTTGCGCCTGGAAGTAGCTGCTGCATCGTGTCCGTGATGCACCCAACAAGCGAGCCAAAAGTGGGCGGCGCCTGCGGAGGTCCTTGAATCGCGATCGCTAGGATTGCCGCGAAGGTGAACACCTTTTGATGGTACCAGGGGTGCGCGGCAGATGCGCCACCAGAACTGGAAGAGCACCGTTACAGATTTGCGAGCGTCACCGCCTCTTCGAGAGTACTGCGCGCTGGCAGTCTGATTCGAAGATCGGGCGTCGATTTCAAATCTGTGGTCCGCACGCAAACCTGCGGCGCACGAGATTCAATCGCCCAGCCGCCGTGAAGGGGAACCATGGCGTAATTCCTGCTGACCAGAGACAACGTTCGGAACTCCGGGTCTAATTGAGTGATGGCTAGCTCCCACCTCCGTCTTGTCCTCGTTCTCGCTGTCGGCCTCGCCGCGCCGGCCCTAGCGCAAGAACCGGACGTGCCACCGGACGCCTTGATTCGTCTGCCGCGGACGTCCTGTTTCGGGCCATGTCCGATCTACACCGTCACGACTGACGCCCGCGGGACGGTCTTACGAAGGCGAACGATCCGTTCGAGTCGTCGGTCGTCGCACCGCCTTCATCGATAAGTCCACCGTAGCGGGGTTGCTGGCGAAGGCCGAAAGCAGTCGGTTCTTCGAGATGCGCGACGCCTATCGCGTGATCGACAATCCAGACGGCACCGTGAGTACGCGTCGCCGTATAGTCGGCTAGCCGCGATCCGCTCACCCACCTGCCAACCGCCGCCCTGGACGTTGAAGCTTTCCCCTTATGGCGCTTCTTCAGCGCGGGTCTTCATCCCCGCGGCAGTGTCGCATCTTGCGACGGCCTCACGGGCGTCCAAACTGATGCGACTCCTCTGGATCGGCTCTCGGTACCCACACGGCTGAAAAGTGGGACACTACGAGCTTGCGCTCCCGCCGGTCCAGCCAGCTGCTAACAGTGAGCAGCAACATCGGAAGGCCGAGGCGTCGATCGCGTGCGGGAGCTTACATCACGCCCGCAATTTCCCCTTGCTAACAGGTCGGCCGAGGCGTGGGAGACTACGCGCTAGACATATTCCGCATAGAGCCTGGGCCTCACGACCGTCAGATCTTTCGAGTTCTTACTGACTTGTTCGTTCTCCGGCGGTGCCCATGGCCGTATCCTCAGCACCTCAGGATGGTTCGACGGGTTGCCTGCCCACGGATCGAGCGGCGTCAGAATGCCTGGATCGTAGATACCCGCTGCGGGGTCTATGTCGGTGTTGGTTTCCGGTCCGTACACCTGCTCCGGATCGAGTCTCCACTCCTTGCCGGGCTTGACCTGCCAGCTCGCAAAAATGCGATCTACGTTCGAGTGGAGCAGGAACACAAAGGGGTCCCGAAACGAGGAGTGCGGGTCTCCTAGCGTCCCTCCAATGTAACCATGCGCGCTATTGTGCCGGTTCTCCAGAATCCGACGCATCTCCGGGAACGTCTCGGTGTTCACGACATCACCGTCGCTCGCGGGCAACTGGGGCGCGCCGCCCGCCTTGCTGCGGCTGATGTCCAGCGGAGGATCGGCGGCATTGGACGGATCGCCGCTATCGCGGTGCGGGCTCGCGGCAGGATCGTAGAAGCCGGCGGACAGCCAGGGGTCTCCCGCGGCTCCATTCGCTGAACCCAGGAAGTCGTTCGTCATCAGGTTGACACCGCTGCTGTTGTTCGGATCCGTATTCCAGTCCCAGTAGTGCAGCGACACCGTCGGGATCAACGGATCGCAACATGTCCTCCAGTCGATTGACCACGTTCGATCCCGTTTTGGGAGACTACGGGGAATCGATCGGGCTCCTGCACAGGGTGCCTCTCCTTCACTGCCGCATAGCGCCGGCCGTTGACCGGCTTCCAACAAGGCGTCGCGCACAAGCTACGCGATGCAGTCCGCGCGTGGCGCGAGGTCGCGCGGTTGCTCGCCGCCTTCGATCGGCTGCGGGACGGTTCGCACGAAAGCAGCGCCGCTCTCTCTTTGGTGCCTTGATCGCCTGACACGCCGGAGATAATCTAAGTCTCTCCTGTCTAGCTGGCCGCTTCTATGAAAAAGCTGACGATCGTACCGGCCTCGGTCGACCTCAAGCCCGGCGAGATGCAGGCGTTCGAAGCGCACCTGCCCGAGAAGCCGGACGAACTTGCCGAGGACGTGACATGGTCGGAGGACAGGGTCGAGAACGGCATTTATACAGCGCCGCGATGGCTGCTGCGTCCTCGTAGGATCGCGCTGGTCGCGACGCAGAAGACTGGCGAGACCCCGACGGCACAAGGCTGCGCGGAGATCAGAATCGATCCCGTACAGACGTGGGTGCCAATCTTCGGCCTCGGATGGGTGGGGCTGTTCGCGGTGCTTCTGGCGTTGCTGTTTTGGTTCTGGACGAGACTGTGCCCACAGTGCGGGCCGCCGGGCCTCGTTGTCAATCCGCCGGTGGTCACGCTCGCGAAAGGACAGGCGCAGCAGTTCATCGCGAACGGCTCCGCCACGTGGACGAATTCGGTGAATGCGTCCGGACTCTATATCGCGCCGGCGGCAATCGATGCCGATCAGGTCGTAACGGTCACCGCGACGAGCCGATCCGATCCACAACAATCGGGCATTGGTATCGTGCGCCTGTCACCAGCCGCAGGCTTCGCCGTTCTGCCTTCGAGAGTAACGGTGGCGCCTGGCCAGGCTGTTCAGTTGAAGGCGTCTGCCAGCGGCACGACGCAATCCGTCGCAACGACCTGGCTGCCGCCGGCCGCCGGAACAATCGGGAACGATGGAACCTACACGGCACCGACGACGAAGAACACCCTGGTGGTCGTCGTCCTTGCGCAGGCGCAGCTGCCGGCGGCCCCGCCGACGCCCGCGTCGAGTCTGCTGGCGGGGTCGCTCATCTCTGTGGTGCCCTTCCCACCCGGGCCGTGCGACTCGCCGGACGAGGGACTCTGGCGGTTGGTCATGCTCGTGGCGCTCGTTGGTGCGCTCGGCGGCGTGACACATGCGATCGGATCGTTCGGCACGTACGTCGGCAACGATGATCTCAAGCGGACCTGGCTGTGGTGGTATGCCCTCAAGCCCGCGTTGTCCGCGCTGGTTTCGATCCTGGTGTTCTTCGTATTTCGAGCAGGCCTGGGCGCGCCAGATCTCGGCCTCGCAACGGGCGAATGTCTCAAGGTGGCCGGTTTCGCAGGCCTAGTCGGACTGTTCGCCGAACAGGCCACGGTGAAACTGAAAGATATCTTCGAAGCGATCTTCACGCCGCGCCGCGATCCCCGCGAAGACAAGACGGGGCAGGGCGCGACTGGGCAAGCCGCGACGGCGAACTTGCCCGAGATCGGCACTGTCGATCCGAAGCAGATCCAGCTGGGCGCCGCTGATACCCGCGTTCAGATTCTTGGCAAGAACTTCGCCGACGGCTGCGTCGTGTCGGCCGGCGGCAAAGCCGTTGTGACAAACCGTATCTCCGCAACTGAGCTCGAGGCGACGATTCCGGCTGAGATCTTGAAGAAGGAGGGAAGCCTCGCCGTGACGGTCTTCAACAAACCGCCGACCGGCGATGCCTCGAAGCCGGCCTCAATCGCCGTGAAGAAGCCATAGACGATCACTGGAGGGCCTTTTCCGCGTCGGCTTTGAGCGCGGTCCCGTGGTGTCCAAAAACCCGATCGACGCCGCAGGGGAGCAGCCCCAAGGCCGAAATGTCCCATAGATCGACCCAAGCGACCGGCGGCGTGTCAGGCCGCACGGCAGTAGTAGTTTCGCAACCCGCCGAGTCGCTGACGACGGCGAATCCTGCCAGCGTCCACTGCAGACGGCAGGCCGTCGATGAGCTCGTTATCCAATCCTTGATGGCGGATCCCCGGTCGCCCGACGTTCCGACACCCTCGTCCTCAACTGGTCGGCGATGGTGAAGACGTGAGGGCTTCGTCCTGAGGTTGCGCTGACACTGCCAGCATCTAGATATCACCGGCCGGCCGTGACATCATCCGCGTCTATCCGTAACTCCCGTCTCTGTTCGCTGGTCCTGTGTCGATCGAAAGGCGCACCAACATGGCCGCGTTCCGTTCCCGTCGTCTCGAAGCCTACCCATTCGAGTGGTCCGCGCTCACCAGCCGCCAGAAAGAGGCGGTCGAGTTCGTGAGCGAGCTGCTCGTCGACGCGCTCGACGGGTTGAGCAAGGCGCCGGCAACCGGGTCGGAGTTCGACTTCGATCGACGCAGCCAGCTCGCCTTCGTCGACGGCGACCGCGGAACCGGCAAGAGCTCGGTGCTGCTCGCGGTTCAGCATCTGACGTCCGAGGACAAAGCGAACACAGAAGAGTTCCCGGAGGCGCTTCAACGTCTCTGGGCGCGGCGCCATCAACTCGTCTGGCTCGCGACGCTCGACATGGAACCCATGGCCCGGCCCGCCAACCTGCTGGCCGCCATTCTGGCGCGGATCGGCGAGCGTGTGGAGTATCCGGCCCGGCGCGCACCCGGTCGGATGGCGGCGGCGTTCGACGAACTCGACGAGCCGGAGAAGGCAGCGAGCGATCTCCAGGCACTCGAAGTAGACGCGGTGCTCGCCTGGCGGGGCACCGATCCGCAACGTTCGCTGCGCGCCGAGCCCACTGCCTACGCCGCCGAAGTGATGGCCAGCGAGCGCGCCGGCCTGAGGTTGGCCCCACGGTTCGATGCGGTACTGGGAGCGTTCTCGAAGCTGCTGGCTCCCGACAAGGGGCCCGAGCGAATGTTCGTCATTCCGGTGGACGACTTCGACCTTGCTCCCACGCGCTGCCTGGAACTGCTCCGAATCATCCGCATGGTGACCTCGCCGCGCCTGTTCTTCCTGATTGCCGGCAACACGCGCATCGCCGAGACCGTGCTTCGGCTGCAAAGTGAAGGCGATCTCGCCACATTGGCCGGCCAGGCCTTCGAAATCCTGGAAACGCGCGCGGTATTGCTGACCAGCATGGAAATCGCGGCGAACAATCTGCGGAAACTGTTGCCGCCCAGCCAGCGGGTACAACTGGCGGAAGCCAGCGTCGAGGAGGCCCTGAACTTCCGTCCCGCCCCGGGAGCCCCAACGCTACGGGAGGCACTCGAGGGCATCAAGTTCGATCGGAACAACGCTCCGCCCGACCGAGCGACGACGTCGCTGTCCGCGTTCCTGTTCTTCGAGGATCCGTTAGGGCCAGAGCGCTACTCCGGGGTCCGCTGGCTGGGCGGCACGCCCCGACAGCTGCTCGATCGGACCGCGACACTGGTCGACTTCATCGGCACGCTCAAGGACTATGGGCGGGCACTGCTCCAGCGCCTGGCCGAGGATTTGGTGCGGGAAGCGCGGGAGCACCCGTCGATCGAGCGTGACCACCGCGAGCGGCTGGCGCGACTGCTCGACGCGACCGGCACGCCACGCTTCAACTTCCCGTCCGAGCTCGTGATCCAGTCGGAGTCCTCGCTACGGCGCAAGGTCCCGTTCGAGGACGGTGTGGTGCGCGTCAGGACGCCGTCGACGTTCTTGTGGTGGTTTCGCGACCAGACCAAGGAAAGCAACCAGCAGACGGTGCGTGTTCCGGCCCGCCTCGGCGCCGGGCTCACCGTGCTGCACGACCTCGCCGTGTCGCTCTGGGGTGGCTACCTGTACCCCAATTCGATCCACTATCAAAGCGAAGGTTTCTTCCGGTACGCGGACGCGCAGTGGGGGCACAACAGGCGCGACCGTGTCGAATGGCACCTGCCGGAATGGTGGACCCTGCGCGAGTTCGAGCGATGGCAGGGCCACTACGAATTCTACGCGCAGACCGCCGGTTCGACGGACGACCTCATCCGCGCGTGGCTCGCAGCGGTGCTGGACGTTGTCCTGGATCGGCACTGGGGCGGCCATGAGGGCATGGGCGACCGCCGGCTTCAGGAGGATCTCGCGGCGCTTGCTGCCGAGCGGCCGGAGCGCTTCGCCCGGAAGTACCTGCGTTTGAGCGCCTTGGTCACGATCAGCCTCTTGTTGGCTCCTGAATCCTCTTGTTCGGCATCGCTCGCCGGATCGCTCGCTGGTGAGGACGGCCCTTTCTGGTCGGCGCTAGATGACGCCTTGGTCTCGCGAATTCGCTTGTGGCGGGCCCGCACATACGCTGACGCTTGGCAAAGAGGCGATCGGACGCTGACTCCCGCGTTGACGAGGTTGCTGTCTGCGCTGAGCCCGGACGAAGCGGTTGTCGGCGCAATCCACCTGCTCAGAAACCAACCCGTGCCCGACCAAACCGTCCTGGAACTGTTGAACAAGGTCAAGGCCGTGAAGCCCCGACACAAGGAGAGAAAGGAGGCGCTGGAGAGCCTCCGGAGGTCCAAACAGCCAGGGGCGCTGGGGGCAGCGATCGAGATGGCGGCGATCGCCACTGACAAGCCGTTCAAGGACCATCCGATCAACCGCGTGCACGACCAAGGCTTGGTGCCGACCCGCGCCGACATTGAGGCGCAGTCCCAGACGTCGAGCGTCCGCGGTCGCCCGTGATGGTGGTCGCCGCGACTCGGCAACTGGTCCTGCCGGTCGAGCATCTCGAAGCGGAGTTGTCGGCGGCACCGTTCGCGTCGATCGCCGCGTTCGAGTCCTGCCTCGTCGCCCTCGATCCGTGCCTGCGTGGGCACACCGCGACGCTCTGGCGCGAACAGGAGCCGGAGATTCTCCAGCGCTTTCCCGGCATCTCGATCGACGAGCTCATTATCCGGCGCGATCGCACCTGGTTTCAGGATGCGACCCTGCCTCCCGATCGCGCGCGTCCGCTCCTCGACGTCCTTCGAGCGGCCACGATCGGTATGAGCCGGGCGTTCTCGATCTCGACAGCAAGCGCGGGCCTCGACCGCAGCGACGTCGAGGAGCGCCGCCGCTGGCGATGGACCACCTTTGCATTGCCAGTCGACCTGCTCCTCGCCTCGGTCCATCATCCGGACGAAGCCGCTGAGGTGACTACCCACTCACTACGCACTATGCTCGCGGACCGCGGCGTCGCCGAATCACACTTGCACTTGAAAGCGTCGATGGAGTTCCCGCAGCTGTGGGCGTCGCTGCTGCGGGCGATTGCCCAGCCCGAGGCACGCGCGACCATGCTGGCGGGCCCGGCGGCACAGTTCGGCGAGGGCCGGAACTTGGCGGTCTGGCTAATCCGCGCCGCGATCGGACGACTGGCCCTGGGCGTCTTCCTGACGCTGCCGGCATGGCACACTCGAGGCTTCGCGCTCTACTTGCGCGAACGGGCGATTCCCGGTGTGGTGACCGAGCTGGGGGCGCCGTGCGCGAGTATCTTTCATCGGTCGCTTCGTGAGCTCGGCGCCGGCAGACTCTCGAGGCAGCCGCCCTCGTTCGAACTCGTTCGCCATGTGTACAGCTCGCTGATCGGCCGCGTCCGTGGCGGGGCCGCGACCGGAGCCGGGGCGGCCGCGCTTGATCCTCTGGCGCCGTGGTTTCCTCCCGGAGCGCAGGCACATACGGAGTTCCGGTTCCTGCGAGCGGCCTTCGACTACCTGGAGAGCCCGGCCGGCCGTGCGGATGCCCCGTTCGCCCGCCTGTTCTGGCAGGCACAGCGGCTCCGCGTCTTCTTCTATCGCCACATCGTCCAGCGGCCCATGATCCCCGGCTTGCAGTGGTTCACGCGCACCTACGACCGGCTGTCCGCGCCGCGTCGTCCGATCGGCATCGCGACGTTCGTCGAGAGCGCGATTCAGCTCGCCGGTCCCGGCCTGCGATCGCTCGAGGTCCGGATGGCTCCCCATTCCAACCTCTCCGACCTCCGGAGCGACGTCGTCGCGATCGACGGCTACGTGCGCGGCCGCCACCCCGCGCTCGAGGTGGGCATCGTCTATCACTTCATCCGGACGAGGGGGCCCGAGGCGCAACAAGGCGCGCCGCAGCCTTGGGGACGTCACAGCCACGACGATCCCGGCTCGCGCATGCGCAATCCGGCCGGATGCCGGTTCTCCGGGTATTACCTCGAGCGCCGCGCGGAAGCGGCGGCGCTTGCGAACCTGCTCACCACCTACCCGCGAATGCTGGAACGAGTGCGCGGACTCGACCTGTGCACGGACGAGCTGGGGGTGCCGCTCTGGGTCATGCTGCCGCTGATCGGCCACGTGCGGCGAGCCGGTGAGGACGCGGTGCGCGCACTGCGCGGCAGCCGACATCCAGTCCGCCCGCTGCGGCTGACGGTCCATGCCGGCGAAGATTTCGTCCATCTGCTCGGCAGCATCCGCCGAATTGGCGAGGCATACGATTTCCTCGACCTGCGGGAAGGGGATCGGATCGGACACGGCGTGGCGCTCGGCGTGAACGTCGCGCACTGGGCCTCCCGCGCGGTGGGACTTGCCATCCCGCGCGGAGAACGTCTGTTCGATTTGATGTGGACCTGGCGCACGATCATGAGGGCCGACGCGGACGCTCTACGCCCGTGGCTGCCCTGGATCGCCCAGGAAGCGTGCCGCGTCGCGTGCGATATCTTCGGCGAGGATGCGAGCGCCAATGTGCTCAACAGGTTCGTCTTGAACCTGCATTCGACGGTCGATCTTGCCCGCGCGGGTTTTCCTGGAGGCTCGGGGCGGACGCGCCGTGTCACGCCCGCCAGCAGGGCCCCGACCGGGCCCACCCGGCAGGCCGACCAGTTCGTGGACAGCTGGCTCCGCGATCGGCGGGTGTTCGAGCGCGCCTATGCTCTCGAGCCGATCGACGTCGCCCGCGAGACGCCGCTCGTCCAAGCGCTACAGGATCACGTAAGGACCCTGCTGGCGCGCGCCGGCATCGTTGTCGAGATCAACCCGAGCTCGAACCTGCTGATTGGCAACCTCGGCGACCTCACCGACCACCCGCTGTGGCGGCTGTGTCCGCCCGGAGCCGATCAGAGTGGATCGACTCGAGTGCGCGTGTGCATTGGATCCGACGACCCGATCACGTTCGCCACCCGCCTGCCCGAGGAATACCAGCTCCTCGCCGATGCGATGACCGAAGCGGGTCTAGCGATGCATCAAGTCGACGCCTGGCTCGAGCGGGCCCGCGCTGCCGGCATGAACACGCGGTTCACGGTGCCACGCTCTCCCGTGGCGTCGTTGACCTCCCCGATGCGGCTGCAGCGGCTGCCGCTGCCGTTGTGAGCGGCGCCGTCGGTGCGGCGCCGCCGCGGTCTCGGCCGCATCTCGTTGGATCTGGTTGTTGAAAACGGCGCGCTCCACTATCCCCAGTCGTCGAGCGATATGGTCGGCCTGGCCTGTCATCGGCTCCTAGTCCCGACGTGGTGGCGGTAGTCTCGGCCACTGCCGAAAGATGGCATGTCGCAGTGAAAGTCGGATGACGTGGCCCACTCGTCTGCCGCTATGCGGGCTCGAGGCGCGCGGCATGAGAACCGCGTTCTGGATGCTCCTGCAGGCCTCGCTCGGCGCCTTTGAGGCTGTACTACCACGATTACCGGCTGAAACTGGCCCTGGCTGCGCACACGTCGTTACTGAAAACACGGTAGGCGTTGGGTCGATTGAGGTTCCGATCGTTCTTCGATAGCTTCCATTCGTGTTGTCCTCGTCTCGCTGCTGCTCTCGCTCCGATTCACGTCCGCTCACGCGCTTCCTGCCCTGAAATCATCACGTTCCGCCACCAATCAGGAACGGCTCAGGGGCTAACCGGAACCGCCAGCGGCGATGCCTCTCCCGCTAGCGCACCAAGTCCGCTGACGCTCGGAGGCGCACTTCCGACGCTGAGAAGGCTTGGGGGCGAGCAGAGAGGACAAGGTCGCGGCAGCTAAGTCACCTGTCACCGCACCAGCTGCGATCGCGGAGGACGGCCCGCGAGAACCAAGAAGGGCGAGCGCGGACGGAAACCGAGTCGTATCGTCGACTCAGGATCGCACTCGCGAAAGATCCTCTTTGTCGACGACGAAGTGCCACTCGAGTACCGCGTCCACACTGCCCCCTGTCACATGCCGGAACCATCCCGTCTTGAAACGCACGCAGGTCCAGATAGTCGGGCGAATTCGCAGGAGAGGCGTTTCCTCGAAATCTTTTGGGAGGATAGTCAGCTCAATATTTGTGCGGGTCGACTCGCGGTGCGCCCACCATGTGCGCTCACCAGCGAGGCTGTAGTGTCCCGTGCCTACGGCAAACCGGACGCAAATCGTTTACGCTGCTCGGGCGTAGTAATTGAGCAACCCACCGAGACGTTGGTGTCGACGCACTCGACCGACACGCCCTTTCGCAGGCTGGCCGTCAAGCAGGTCGTTGTCCGGTCCCGGATGATTCCGCTCGCGATGATAGTGGACGACAATTCCGCGACAGCCCGTCGGTGATGGCGTTCGCCGAGGGGGATCAGGCGGTTCAGACATTCCTCTTTGATCGACCGGACGAACCGTTCCGCGAAGGCGTTGGCATTTTGCGCGCGATACGGTGTCTGGACGACACGAATCCCTGCGTCATGCAAGCGCGCCCGGGCCGCCTCACTCCATTTCGTATCCCGGTCGACTGTGTAGAAGGTGACCAAGCCGCGCCAGGTCCACACTTCGGTCGTGAAGAAATCTGCCGCGGCGATCCCACCCAAGTGCGCCCGCAAGAACGTCTGCCACGAGGTGGGACGTTCCGGGACGGGCGGAATCCCGTCTGTTCGCAGGATCCGGGCAATCGTGGACCGGCCCACGCGGTGCCCGAGGTTCTTGAGCGCACCCTGGATGCGCGTGTAGCCCCACCTCGGATTCTCCTCCGCCATCCGCCGAACCAACTGGCGGATTTCCGCCACAACACGGCGACGCGTCTGGCCCTGCTTGGCGTAGGTCCATTTGCGGGCGATGAGCTGCCGATGCCAGCGAGCAACGTGTCCGGCGTGACGATCGTCGCAAGCTCGCGCAACATCTGACGGCCTAGCCAATGGGCCCGTGCGGCTAGTTTGCGGCGGTCGTCGTCGGTGAGGCGCAGGCGCCGCCCACCGACCTGATGCCGCACGACTCGATTCTCCTCGATCAGGACGCCAGCACCTCCCGCTCCCGGCGCTCCAGCCAGCTGATGACCGTCAACAGCAACATCTGGACGGCTGAGATGTCGACCACGTGCGGGAGCGTACATCACGCCTGCAATCTGCCTTGCGAATCAGGTCGACCGAGACGTGGGACACTTCGGGTCGTTTTTTTGGAATGTACGTGCCTGCTCGGGCATTCATAGGAGGAGGCTCGCTGTGGCGTGGCGCACGTTTCGAGCTGTACGGCATCGCGGTGCGCGCGAATGTTCATTGAGCGATGGACGTCTATACGTGACGACGATATCGACACCCGCCGCGCCGAACCCGCTCGGGCCGTATTCGCAAGCAATCAAGATAAACGGGTTCGTTCTCCTAAGTGGTCAGATTCCACTCGATCCGTCAGCGAGGGAGTCACGGTGTCGACGCTTCCGTCGGCCCAGGTTATGCCTCGCGGCTGATAAATCAACTACTGGGGCAGGACGATGCACGGTGCCGGCCGCATCTCCGGTGACGTCCATCGCCAAGTAGTACACGCAGGACGTGCGAGTCGGATTGGCGAAGGAGTGAAGGCAATCGCCATCATAGTAGATGCTGTCGCCTGCGTTCAGGGTATATGGATGGCCATCCAGAGTGAGCAGTAGCGTGCCCTTCTCGACCGCTACATATTCACGCGAACCGGATGCATGTGGCAGGAAGACTCCAGCGTCGACATTCGGGCCGAGTGTCGTTCGCATGAATTCAAATTCAACCCCGGGCAACACCGGCGAAAGGATCCGTCGCTCCCAACCGGATGCGTCGCGGGCGACAGGCTGTTCTTGACGAGGGAGGAAGACGACATGCGCCGGTCGCTCGCTCGCGAGTAGCCGTGCCAGACTCGTCTCTAGACCAGTGGCTAGGCGGTCAAGAACCAAGACCGTCGCAGCTTTGGAGCCGCGCTCGATAGCGGAAATCATGCTCCGGCTCACCCCAGAGCGTTCTTTGAGTTGCTCTAGAGACATTCGCCGTTCGACGCGGAGCTTATGCACGCGTTTACCAAGGTCGACCAAGCTCAGGCGGCGCCCAGTGCTGAACGAGGCTTGCCGCGTTGCGGCACTCGGTCGAGGCGCTCTCACGTTTCCCATCGTAGATCCACTATAACGTCAAGGTCCTCGGTGGACACCAAGACCGGCAATTAATCGACAGCTGAAAACCGGCAATTAGGTATCATTGCGAGCGGAATCACCTAGGGCTGGCCAACGAACTGATTGAGCGTCAGCGTGCGACCGGGCGCATCGGTCGAGTGCGTCGGCATCAACGTCTCGGTGGATTGCTTAACTACTACGCACGGGCGGTGTGACGATCTGGCTTCGGAATTCGCCCCAAGGCCGGGACATTACGCGGTTCGTTGCGCGTACGGGACACTACGGGCCCAGTGCGAGGATTTGGTGTCGGGCGGTGTCGTCCAAGACGTTGCTCACGCCGCGGAGAATCACGTGCTCGCCGCGCGCGTCAACGTCTCGGCCGCTGTCAGTGCCCGAGGTTCTTGAGGGCACCCTGGAGGCGCGTGTAGCCCCGGCTCGGATTCTCCTCCGCCATCCGCACGACCAATCGACGGATTTCCGCGAGAACACCGCGACGCGCCGTTCCCCGTTTGGCGTAGGTCCATTTGCGGCGATGAGTTGCCGGTGCCAGCGGAGCAACGTGTCCGGCGTGACGATCGTCGCGATCTCGCGCAGCGTCTGACGGCCCAGTCGATAGGCTCGCGCGGCAAGTCTCCGCCGGTCGTCGTCGGTGAGCCGGAGGCGCCGCCCACCCACCCGCCGCCGCAAGAGCCGATTCTCCTCGATCAAGTACGCCAGCACCTCCCGCTCTCGTCGGTCCAGCCAGCTCGTGACCGTGAACAGCAACATGTGGAAGGCTGAGATGTCGATCACGGGCGGGAGCTTACATCACACCCCCGATCTCCCAGTGCCGACCAGATCGGCCCGGACGCGGGACACGACGGGCGGTTCCTTACGTCTGTCACTCGCGCCGCAATGACACGAGCGGATCGACACTGGCCGCGCGACGCGCGGGCAGATATGACGCCAGCAACGCCGACGCGATCAGCAACACAGCGGCGATCGTATAGACCCTCGGATCGACTGCGCTCACACCGAACAGCATCGTACGGATGAGCCGTGTCGTCGCGGCGGCAAGTATCAGTCCCAGCACCACTCCGCTCATTGACGTGCGCAACGCTTCGCCAAGCACGGTCCGCAGTAACGTGGACGGGCTTGCGCCCATCGCGATCCGCACACCAAACTCCTGCGTCTGCGTCGTGACGCTATAGGCCATGACGCCATAGACGCCGCCGATCACCAGGAGCAGCGCAAATGCCGCAAAGACGACCAACGCACGCGCGGAGAAACGCTGGCTCGCAATCGATCGCCCGATCGTCGTGTCAAGCCAGTCCGCCGAGAACACCGGCAAATCACCGTCGACGGTAAGAACTGCCGCGCGGATCCGTTCCTGGATGCCGTCGTCACGCGTGCGCGTCTTGACGAGCATGCCAAGGCTGCGGCCGATTCGCTGGTACAACGATGCGTAAATGTGCGGTTCTGCGGCTTCATCCAACCGCTCCTGCTTGATCGTTTTCACAACGCCAACGATCGTCAGCGACGGCGGTTCACCGTTGGGTCCGGTCCGCCCAATCTGAATGCGGCGGCCGACCGCATCCTGCCCATCGAAAAACCGTCGCTCGAGCTCCTCGTCGATGATCACCACCTGCTGGCTCGTCACCTCATCAGTTTCGGCGAACGCTCGACCACGAACAATCGGAACGCGGAGCAAAGAAAAATAGTCGGGACTGACGATGATGAGACCGGTCACTGCCGATTCCGCCTCGAGACTGCGGCCCGGAACCCGGATCGGAGCCTTCGGCGGCGCCTGTTGAATTGGAACGATCGTCGTCATTGCGACTGATTCGACGCCAGGGATCTCGCGCAGGCGATCGATCAACCGCCTCACGAGAGCGACGCGCGCAACGGGCGTGCGGTACGGGTCGAGCTCAGGATTATTCGGCACCGCGATCCACGTCTTCGCCGCAGTGACGCGCTCCGGATCGAAGCCGGGATTGACATCAAGCAGCTGCGTGACTGTCGCGACCAGCAGTCCGGCACCGGTGACAAGGACAAGCGATATCGCGATCTCCGCGACGACAAGTGCGGTGCGCAGACGCCGCTGCCGGCGGCCCGGCGTCAGGCCGCGCCCGACGTCAGCGATCGCGGCAACTGGCCGCGTCTTGCTGGCCTGTAACGCCGGCGCCACTCCGCACGCGAGGCTCGTGACGACGGTGATCGTGGTCGCGAAGATGACCGCGACCCAGTTGATTCCAATCTCGTGGATGCGCGGCAAGTCAGCAGGCATCGACGAAACGACCAGTGATTGCGTCCATACCGCGGCAAGCACGCCGATCCCGCCGCCAACCGTCGCCAGCACGAGATTCTCCGTCAGCAACTGGCGGATCAGTCGCGATCGCTTCGCGCCGAGCGCGAGGCGAATCGCAATCTCGCGATGCCGTGTCGACGCGCGCGCCAGCAGCAGGCTGGCGACATTGACGCAGCCGATCAGCAACACGAGCGCCACCGCGCCGGAAAATGCCAGCAGCACCGGATGCACATTGCCGACAACGATCGACTGCAGCGCATTCGCTGTGATCGACCATCGTCCGTCGGCCGGATAATCGGCGGCGTGATCCCGGAGCGTCGCTGCCGTGTGTGTTCCGAGCGCCGCTCGCGCCTGGTCGATCGAGACCCCTAGCGCCAGCCGCGCGATCGCCGACCGTAACATTCGCGAGCGGCGGACCGGCGGCGACTGGAACGGGTTGGCGCGAAAACCCGCGGTGCTCCACACGTCGATATCCGGAGCCGGCGCCGCCGCCGGATGCCGGAAGTCCGGCGGCATCACGCCGACGATCGTGTAGAGATCAGTATCGATGCGAACCTGGCGGCCAATCGCCGACGGATCGCCGCCGAATAAGCGCCGCCATGCCGCGTCACTCAGCACCACGGCCTCGGCAAATCCGTCCGCTTTGTCCTGCGGCCCGATCACGCGGCCGAGTTGCGGCGTCGCGCCGAGCAGTTGAAAGTAGCTGGGACCGGTCGCGACCATCACGACACGCTCGGGCCGTTCGCCGCCGGTCAGGTTCGCGTCGAAGACCCACACCGGCGACACCATCTCGAAGACATCCGATCGCGCAGACAGATCATCCATCTCCGGAACCGAAAACCCAATGTTCGTCAGCGACATGCCGGGAAGATCGGCGTTGAGCGCCACCAGACGATCAGCGCCTCCATACGGCAATGGCCGCAATAGCACCGCGTTGACGATGCTGAACATCGTGGTGTTGATGCCAATGCCCACTGCGATCGTCAGCGCGGCGACGAACGTTGACATGGGCGACTTCAGCAGGCCGCGCATACCGCCGCGCGTGTCCTGAACAAGACTCTCGAATGATGGAAATCGCCACATATGCCTGGTTCCTTGAGCCTGGTGCTCATCGCGGTGATGAGCGTCGTCGGTGACGTCGGTCGACACTATAGTAGACACATTCTACTACATTTCTCAGGCGGACCGACACTATAGTGCACAGATCCACTACAATGCATTAGAGTCACCATAGTGGCGCACGTTGCGAGCTGTGAGCGCGTCGTCAGCCGATTGAACGGCGTGGCTGAGGGGCGTAGTGTCCCGCCTCTGCGCCGCGGAAGGCTGAACGTTCAGGCTGCCCGTGTAGTAGTTGAGCAGACCACCGAGGCGTTGCTGTCGACGTACACGGCCGACACGCCCTTTCGCCAAGTGACCGTCAATGAGTTCGTTGTCGAGCCCCTGATGATTTCGTTCGCGATGATATTGGGCGACGAATTCTGCGACAGCTCGTCGGTGATGCCCGTTCGCCAAACGGAATCAAGCGATTCAGACATTCCTCCTTGATCGAGCGGACGAACCGTTCGGCATAGGCGTTGGCATTCGGCGCCCGATACGCTGTCTGGACGACACGAATCCCTGCGTCCTGTAACTGCGCCCGCAGATAATGCGCGACGAATTCCACGATGGCCCGTCGTGATGGCGTTCGCCGAGCGGGATTAGGCGGTTCAGACATTCCTCCTTGATCGCGCGGACGAACCGTTCGGCGTAGGCGTTGGCATTGGGCGCCCGATACGGTGTCCGGACGACGCGAATCCCCGCGTCCTCCAAGCGCACTCGGGCCGCCTCACTCCATTTCGCATGGCGGTCGCAGATCAGCACGCGGCAGCCGTCGGGGTCCGCGAGCATGAAATTCCGCACGATCTGGCACATGAACGTCTCATCGGAATACGGCGTCGAGCCGAGGATCGGAATCCGCCGGGAGGTATGGGCGGAATCCCGTCAGCTTGCGGCGCACGGGGAACGCCTGTTCGGCCCACGCTGGCAGACCTCCCTGGCTAAGGCCATTGGCGTCAGCGCCAGAACCATGCGCTGCTGGAAGGCCGGCTTGGTTCCGATCCCGCCGCCCGCCGCCATCGCCATCCGTTCCCTTAAGCCGTGAGACCCTGCGCCGCGTGTGCCCGTCAAGGACGCTTCGCGCCGCTGACGCGGGGACCGCCCACTTCCGAACGGCGATGCGGGCGGAAACCTTCTGAAGCTCGAGTCGAGATGCTGATGCAGTTCAGCCTGCGATAACGGCGTTCGCACGGCTCTGAACAACGTTCCCTCCATATTGGCCTCCTCGACCACTCAGCGCTGAAACGGCGGCGAACAGCACATGGAACGGGCGGGGGGACCGCCCGCATTTTCGCGTAGACTTGACGCCCATCGGCCATCGTGACTGCGAACTCATTGCCGCCGCTCGAGCCCGATCCCGCGTCGTCCGGCGCGGGCATCAAGGGAACCGCAACCCCGAGTCGCGAGGACAACCTCTGGCGCGATCTGCTGATGCTGATCGAGGCCGGCGAAGTGGTGCCGATCGTGGGGCGGGAGCTGCTTCGCGTGGGATCGCCGCCTGCTGACGTCCATCTCTACGAGCAGCTGGCGCGTCGCGTCGCCGATAAGCTCGACGTGGCGTTCGCCGCCAATGAGGCGACGGGCGATCCGCTCAATACCGTCGCGTGCCGCTATCTCGGGCAGAACGACGACCCGCGGCCGATCTACATGAACGTCTTCGCGGAAGCGACGGGCATGGCCGGCGGACAAGTCCCCGACTCGCTGCTGAAGCTCGCGGCGATCGATCCCTTCAAGCTCTTTCTCACGACGATCTTTGACGACAGCCTGCGTGACGCGATCAACCAGGTGCGGTTCAACGGGCTGCCGAGGACGGACGTACGGGCGTTTGCGCCGAAGAAGACGCGCGACCTCCCCGGACCGTTCCAGGATCTGTCGCAGCCGGTCGTCTTCCATCTCCTCGGACACATGTCGCCCACCGACGACTACGTCGTCACCGAAGAGGATGCGCTGGAATTCGTGCACTGGCTGCAGAAATCCCCGCCGGTCACGCTTTTCAGCGAGCTGTACGAAAAGGATCTGCTCGTCCTCGGCTGCCGGTTCCCGTCGTGGCTGGTCCGCTCGTTCATCAGGCTGTCCCGGCCCGACCGGCTCCGCCAGGCGCGCGGCAGGACCGTTTTCGTCGTCGACACCGGCGCCCGCGAAGATCAGAAGCTCATCGAGTTCTTACGCACGTTCAAGACTCGCACCGAAGTGTTCGAGCGGGCGGCGCCGATCGACTTCGTGACGGATCTCCACGCCAGGTGGCGCGCCCGCCGGCAGGCGCCGGCCGCCGCGCCCGCAGCGGAGTCCCTGCCGTCGAGCGGGGCCATCTTCATCAGCTACGCCAGCGAGGACCGTCAGGTTGCCGAAGCGGTCGCCACGCTGTTGAAAAACGCGAAGCTGGACGCTTGGTTCGATCGGGATCAGCTGATGGCCGGCGATCAGTTCAAGGAGCGGATCCAGAAAGGCATTCGCCGAAGCGATCTGTTCCTGCCGATTCTTTCCAGGAATTGTCTCTCCCGCAGGGAACGCTATTTCCGGTGGGAATGGGATTACGCCATGGAGAAAGCCAGAGGGCTTCCCGCGTCGGTGAAGTTCATCTTCCCGGTGGTCATCGACGACGTGCCGCCCGGCCACGAGGATATCCCGGCGGCGCTGTCCGACCTCAGCTGGATGTCGATCGCGGGCGGCCTCACGACGGAGCTCGTGAGCGCGGTCAAGGAACGCTACCGCAGGAACCAGGGCGACTGAAGCATGCCCGCGCCGCCAGCCCCGATCACCCCGCCCTCGCGCACGCTCGATCGCGACAACCCGTGGCCCGGCCCGGAGGCGTTCGGCGAAGGCGATCAAGGTTTCTTCTTCGGGCGCGAGCGTGCGCAGAACCACTTGTCCAGGCTCATCGTCCAGAATCGCCTGGTGGTGTTGTACGGACGTTCGGGCCTGGGCAAGACGTCACTGCTCCGGGCCGGCGTCTTTCCCCTCCTTCGGGAGGCGCTGTGCCTCCCGGTCTATATCAGGCTGAATTTTGCCGCCTCCGGCGCACCTGACGTCCCGGCGCTGCGGGCGCAGGTGAGCCAGGCCATCGAATCGGTCGCGGAGAAGTGGCAGGTGGAGGCGCCGCCGCTCGACCGCGGCGTGACGCTCTGGGAATGGTTCTTCCGATCGGACGTGCAGTTCTTCAACGAACGCAGCCGGCGCGTGCGGCCGGTGCTCGTCTTAGATCAGTTCGAGGAAGCGTTCACCCACGGCCGCGCCACCGAGGCCCAGGCCGGCGTGACCGAGGACTTTCTCGACGAGGTCATCGATCTGGTCAGGGGCAGCGTGCCCGCGAGCGTCGTCGCCCGCCTCGAAAAGGATGCGTCGGGGGCGCTCGCGTTCAATACCGGCCGCGATCC